>Ga0209021_1002118_pt1 | contig 17967 bp, 19 predicted proteins | sample PinacodermFT_FD_187299 | JGI IMG/M metagenome (GOLD analysis project Ga0209021, IMG submission 187299) | Host-associated microbial community of the marine sponge Aplysina aerophoba from Gulf of Piran - sponge pinacoderm, lysed by freeze-thaw... | ecosystem: Host-associated > Porifera > Sponge >... | reverse complement strand
GCTCAGCAAGGCGCAGGCAGAGCAGTTGACCCGTGAAGGGGTGAAGCGTCTGGCTGAGCTTCAGAACATCCTTTATGCAGATGGCCGCCATGGGTTGCTGATTCTGTTTCAGGCTACGGATGCAGCCGGGAAAGACAGCACCATCAAGCACGTCATGAGTGGGGTGAATCCCCAGGGCGTCAAAGTGTACAGCTTCAAGCAACCTTCTGCGGAAGAATTGAGCCATAATTGGTTATGGCGCTACTCCTCACGTGTTCCTGCACGTGGTTTCATTGGTATTTTCAATCGTTCATACTATGAAGAGGTGTTGGTGGTGAAAGTGCGTGACCTTATTGCCCAGCAACGCCTCCCTCCAGAACTTCTGGGTGACGATCTATGGAAATTGCGCTATGAGGACATCAATGCCTTTGAGCGACACCTGACCAACAACGGTATTTTTATTGTAAAATTCTTCTTGAACATTTCGAAAGCAGAGCAACAGAAACGATTTCTCGGACGATTAAATCAACCATCCAAAAACTGGAAGTTTTCTCCATCAGATTTGCAGGAACGTGATTCCTGGGATGCGTATCAAAAGGCATTTGAAAAGATGTTGTGTAAAACGTCAAGCGGCCATGCGCCATGGTACTGCATTCCCATGAACCGGAAAAGATTTGGTCGTTTGGTGGTCATGAAGATCATTATTGAAGCCCTGGAAGCAATGAACTTGTCTTATCCTGTTCTGACAGCCCAGCAACGGGCCACCATTGACTTTGCCCGCGAACACATGTGCCCGGAATAGGGCGGTTCAGGGTGTGCCTTGGGTCTCCTGGGGCCAGGGTCACTGGCTGATGGTTTCCGCGTCGGTGCCGTATCGGTTTCCACAAAGGCCAGCTCGGCCACGGCCAGCAAGCAATTGGCATCGGGGAAAAGATACACCCTCACCACCTCTTCATTCTTGTTGCCGGCAATATCAATCATGCTGGGGGTCCTGGTGGGTAAAGCCGTTGTGATCCTGACGCCACATTGTGGAGGAGATCAGGCAGTTCCATGAGCCAATGGGAGCCCGCCAGTGTACATGGAATTTACACACCTTCATCAACGATTTGCATTCTTTCTGAATCTTTTTCTTTGTAGAGGAAGATGCCCGGAACCGGCAAGCCTGGCAAAAGAGCCTCGATAAATCTCGATGACCGGGTCCAGATCCAAACCGGTTTACGCTGAAAATCAGGAACAAAATATCCTCTTGCCTGAAGCGACGGACAATTCCATCAACTGGGTAATCCGCCTCATAGCTTATAATGTTATAGGAAATTTCACTTGGAATCTCTTCTTTCTCCTCTTCCCATGGCACACCCCCTTTGCTGGTCTCCTCAGCCTGTCCGCCCATGACTCTATCAGGATGAGAGGCGCTTGATCCACTATGGAGGTTGTCTGCAGAGTTGGTGCAGGACACCATGCATATTGGTCTCTGCTTGAGGTGGTGAAGCAACTCCAGGCTCAGGAGGAGGAGGGATGCACCCCTTTGTTTTGGAAGCCGTCATCAACCCTCCAGCTTGATGGGAGTGTTGAGCAGTCTCCGGATCTTTTCCATGATTCTGCCGATGCTGATGACGTTGAAGAAACCGCCCCCTTCCTCGACCTTCTCCAGCTCCTGGAACAGTTTTTCAAACGACTTGTTCCTCTTTTCATGATCCTCCAACGTTCGCTGGAGTCCCTGGATGAACCTGTACTGGTCGGTCTTGTCCGAGGCAATCGATTTATACTTTTCTATGTACTCTTCGATTGTCTTGTTCTGCTCTTTTACCTGTTTCCTGTATCTCTTGTTGTGGCCGTCAAGAGCTCCCTTTGACCTCTTCAAGGAGACGTGGCTTTTACGCATTGTCACGTAGTGCTCTTCAAGCTGTTGCCTGCTGAGCCTGGACGGATTGCGAGGGAAGTCCGTGATGGGACGTTCGTCGCCAGCCAGTTTTTTGACGGACTGGAAAGACGGTTTGATTGGGGACAGGTCTTCGGTCATGGATCACTCACAGGTCTTTCAGCAGGGTAATTAGAGAATGCTTTCGGCGCCCTTTAGTGGCGCCTTTATCCGGAATCGGGGAATTCCCTAAGATTACAAAACTCTTGCCCTGCCAAACGTTTTGACCGTGATCAGCCCTTCAACGGAACTCCTGCACCGCGCTCAGCGGGTGCGCCGTGGCGCCGTGGACCTGGCCCAATGCAGTGACGTTCAGCGCGCCGCCGCGCTGGAGGCTATGGCTGTTGCCCTGGAGCGCCATGGGGACGCCGTCGTTACAGCCAACACACTGGATCAGCAGGCCGCTGCACGGGAGGGCCTGGCGGCGCCATTGTTGGCGCGCCTCAAGCTGGATGGGGCCAAACTGGCTGATTGCATCCAGGGCTTGCGGCAGGTGGCTGCACTGCCGGACCCTGTCGGACGTCGTCAATTGCACCGAGAACTGGCGGCAGGACTGGAACTGGAACGGGTGACCGTTCCCATAGGGGTGTTGGGAGTCGTCTTCGAATCCCGCCCTGACGCGGTGATTCAGATTGCCGCTCTGGCCATTCGCTCCGGTAACGGCGCCATCCTGAAAGGTGGCCGGGAAGCACGGAACACGTGCCAGGCCGTTGTCACGGCGTTGCAGGAAGGTTTAGCCAGTTGTTCCGTGGATCCCGACAGCCTGGACCTGCTCACCAGCCGTGAGGAGATCATGGCCTTGTTGCAGTTGGACGGTCTGGTGGATTTGATTGTGCCCCGTGGCTCCAACGCCTTTGTCCGCCATATTCAGGAGAACACCCACATCCCCGTGCTGGGCCACGCTGACGGGGTCTGCCACCTTTATGTGGACCAACGGGTGAACGTTGACATGGCCGTTGCCGTGGCTCTGGATGCCAAGACCCAATATCCCGCCGCCTGCAATGCCATCGAGACGCTCCTGGTGCATCGCCGTAGTGCCCCGCGTTTTTTGCCGCCGGCGATTCAGGCCTTCACCGCTGCTGGCGTGACCCTGCGGGGTGACGAACAGGCCATGGCCTTGGGTGTGCCCGAAGCCGCCACCCCGGAAGACTGGGGGCACGAGTATCTGGATCTGACTTTGGCGGTACGGGTTGTGGAAGACCTGGAGGCCGCCCTGGAACACATTCGCCGCTACGGTTCTCGCCACACGGATGTGATCTGCACGGAGGACGAGACTGCTGCTGCTCGTTTCCTCGACACTGTGGACAGTGCCGGGGTGTTTCATAACTGCTCCAGTCGCTTTGCCGATGGCTTCCGCTATGGATTTGGCGCCGAGGTGGGCATCAGCACCCAAACCGTCCCCCCCCGAGGCCCTGTGGGCCTGGAGGGATTGGTGACCTACCGCTATCGCCTCCGTGGCCATGGCCACACCGTGGCGCCCTTTGCCTGTGGCGATCAGCGCTTCTCCCATCGGGATCTCCTGGAAACTTGAGATCCATGAACAGCAGCAATCCCCGGGAAGCCGCTGGTGGAGATGCAATCCACGTGGAGGGACTGAAGGTATGGGCACGGGTGGGGGTATTACCGGAAGAGCGCAGCCTGGGGCAGTGGTTTGTCGTGGATCTCACCCTCTGGGTTGACCTGGCCCCCGCCGGCCGCTCCGACGATCTATCCCTCACCGTGGACTACGGCCAAGCCGTTGCCGCCATCCAGACCTGTGCCCGGCAGGTGGTGTGCCATACGCTGGAACGCTTCTCCGAACAGATCCTGGATCAGGTGGAAGAGATCTACGGACCACGGCCGATTCGGCTCGTTCTGCGCAAATGCCATCCCCCCATCCCCGGCTTTGACGGCTCCATCAGCGTGGAGCGCTGGCGGTTCGCCGGGTGAAGCCTGAAAAAGAGACGTCAGGTCTTCGGACCAGTGCGGGGCAAGGGGGATCCGCGGTCTCCAGTGGCAAACGGCTTCTCCGTTGACGACCCGCCAATCGCACCTGAGCCCTGGCCATGAATATCCTGCAATGCGGCAATGGTCGGCTCCCGCTGTTGCAGGGCGGCAATGGCTTCGCTCACCGCCCGGGCTGCCGCCAGGGTGGTGACGGCAGGGACGGCGTAATCAATGGCGGCCCGCCGTAGATAACGATCGTCATGGGTGGCCTGGCGGCCGATGGGAGTGTTGATGATGAGCTGGATGGCCCCGGAGCGAATCAGATCCTCGATGTTGGGCCGCCCTTCGTGTACCTTCAGGACCGTGGTCACCACAAGGCCCGAATTCCGCAAGTGGGTGGCAGTACCCTGGGTGGCCACCAGTTCCAGGCCCAACTCCGCCAGTCGCTGGGCAATGGGCACCAGGCCCGGCTTGTCCCGGTCGTGGGTGGAGAGAAATACCGTGCCCTGGCGGGGTAGCTCCTCACCAGCCCCCAACTCCGCCTTGGCATACGCCATGGCAAAGCTGGGGGCGCTGCCCATGGACTCGCCGGTGGAGCGCATCTCCGGCCCGAGCAGGCTATCGCTACCGGGAAAGCGCTTGAAGGGCAGCACCGCTTCCTTGACGGCCTGCATGGGAACGTGGGGTTCTTCCGTCAAACCCACCTGATCCAGGGTTTCACCCGCCATGAGCCGGGCGGCCAGCTTGGCCAGGGGATATCCACAGGCCTTGGCCACAAAGGGAACGGTGCGGGAGGCGCGGGGATTGGCCTCAAGAATGAACACCTGATCACCTTGTACTGCGAACTGCACGTTCATCAGTCCCACCACCTGCAGGGCTCTGGCCAGGGTGTGGGTCCATTGGCGGATGGTGTGCAGGGCAGCGACGCCGAGGTTGATGCTGGGCAAGCAGCAGGCGGAGTCTCCCGAGTGGATCCCGGCAGGCTCGATGTGCTCCAGGATGCCGGCAATCACGCTATGGCCTTGACCATCCACCAAGGCATCCACGTCCACCTCGATGGCATGGTCCAGATATTGGTCAACGAGGACGGGGTGATCCGGCTCCACCTGCACAGCGTGCCGGACGTAGTGGCTCAACTCGGAGCGGTTATGCACCAGCTCCATGGCGCGCCCCCCCAGCACGTAACTGGGCCGCACCACCACCGGGTAGCCAATCCGCTCCGCCACGGCAAGGGCCTCCGCCTCGCTGCGCGCCAGGCCGTTGTTCGGCTGGCGAATGGCCAGGGGCCGGAGGAGCTGCTCAAATCCTTCCCGATCCTCGGCGGCGTCAATGGATTTCGGTGACGTACCCCAGATGGCTGTGCCAGTACGCTGTCCCGCCGGGCTCTCCAGCCAACGCAGCAGCGGCATGGCCAGCTTCAAGGGGGTCTGCCCGCCAAACTGGACGATGACCCCGGCGGGTCGCTCCGCCTCGATCACGTTGAGCAGGTCCTCCAGGGTAAGGGGCTCGAAATAGAGTCGGTCGCTGGTGTCGTAATCCGTGGAGACGGTCTCCGGATTGCTGTTGTGCATCACCGTGACCCAGCCCTGTTCCCGCAGGGAGAAGGAGGCATGGCAGCAGCAGTAGTCGAATTCAATGCCCTGACCGATGCGGTTGGGACCGCCCCCCAGGATCAACACCTTCCGCCGGGTGTCTTGCAGCACCTCCGTGGCCGGAGGCTGGCGCTCCATGGCGCCGTCCTCCTGGAGCCATGCACCGGCTGCTTCATAGGTGCTGTAGTGGTAGGGCGTTGTGGAGGCAAACTCCGCTGCGCAGGTGTCCACGGTTTTGAACACCACGTCAATCCCCAACCGTTGCCGCCAGCGGCGCACCTCCAGTTCCCCGGATCCGGTGGCCCAGGCGATTTGACGATCGCTATAGCCGTGCTGCTTGAGGGTCAATATGGTGTGACCATCCAGCTCTTGCAGCTTGCGGCCCCGCAGGTGCTGGCGCTCCAGGTGCAGCAGACGGCCCAGCTTGGCCAGGAACCAGGGATCAATACCCGTCAACTCCTGAAGCCGGTCCTGGCCAAAGCCCTGCTCCAGGGCTTGGCGCAGTTGAAACACCCGTTCCGGTGTAGGGGTGCGCAGTTGAACGGCCATGGCGGCCGGGTCCACGGGGAGCTCCGCGGATCCGTCGCAACCCCAGCCGTCGCGGCCAATCTCCAAGCCCCGCAACGCTTTTTGCAGGGACTCCTCAAAACAGCGGCCGATGGCCATCACCTCACCGACGGAGCGCATGGAGGTGGTGAGCACCGGCTGAGCGCCGGGAAATTTTTCAAAGGCAAAGCGCGGCACCTTGGTTACCACGTAATCAATGCTGGGTTCAAAGCAGGCCGGTGTTTTACCGGTGATGTCGTTGAGGATTTCCGGCAGGGTGTACCCCACAGCCAGGCGAGCGGCCATCTTGGCAATGGGGAAGCCCGTGGCTTTGCTGGCCAAGGCCGAACTGCGGCTCACCCGGGGGTTCATTTCAATGACCACCAGGGTCCCGTCAGCAGGATTGACCGCAAATTGCACGTTGCTGCCCCCGGTTTCCACCCCCACCTCCCGCATGATGGCCAGGGCCTGGTCCCGCAGCCGCTGATACTCCCGGTCGGTGAGGGTTTGAGCAGGGGCCACGGTGATGGAATCACCGGTATGCACCCCCATGGGATCCAGGTTCTCGATACTGCAAACCACCACGGCGTTATCCGCCTGATCCCGCATCACTTCCAATTCGTATTCCTTCCACCCCAGCAGGGACTGTTCAATCAGAATCTGGCGCACGGGGCTGGCTTCCAGGCCGCTGCGGGCGATGTTGAGGAGATCGTCGGTGTTATAGGCGATGCCCCCTCCACTGCCCCCCAGGGTGAAGGCCGGGCGAATGATGAGGGGGTAGCTGCCGATCTGCCGGGCCACGGCCTCGGCCTCCAGCAGGTTGGCGGCAATGCCGGAGGGGCAAACCTTGACCCCGATACGGCCCATGGCTTCCTTGAACAACTGCCGGTCTTCCGCCTTGCGGATTGCCTCCGGACTGGCGCCAATCAATTCCACGCCGTAGCGGTCCAGAACGCCGTTTTCCGCCAGATTGACCGCCAGATTGAGCGCTGTCTGGCCCCCCATGGTGGGCAGCAGGGCGTCAGGACGCTCCGCTGCAACGACCTGGGCCACCACCTCCGGGGTGAGGGGCTCGATGTAGGTGCGATCCGCCATCTCCGGATCGGTCATGATGGTGGCCGGATTGGAATTCACCAACACCACCTGAAAGCCCTCGTCTCGCAAGGCTTTACAGGCCTGGGTTCCGGAGTAGTCGAATTCGCAGGCCTGACCGATGACAATCGGTCCGGAACCCAGCAGGAGAATGCGCTCTAGATCGCTGCGTCGGGGCATCCGAGGGTGCAAAGGCCAAACGAGCCCAGCATGGCACCCCCCGGTTCCGGAATGATGTGCCTGGCGGATCCAATTGGCCAGCTAGGCTGGGATCACGCCATCTTGCGGTAAAGCTCCCCTTCCCGCTCTGAACCGTATGACTGAACTTCAGCGCCTCAAAGGTCTTCTGCCGCCGGAAATGCAGAGTTGGGTGTTTGTGGAGGCCGCCGCCGCTGCTGATCCTCCTCTGATCACCATTGAAGAAATCGGCCGTGACGAGGTGGAGATTCAGTTGGACCTGGAGGCATGGGAAGCCCTGGCTCTGGATCAGCGCAACCTGCTCTTCTGGCATGAGGTAGGTCGCATTCAGAACGACGCCGTTCCACGGGACGGATGGGAAATGGCAGCCCTGGCCATTGGTCTTGGCGGCGCCATTGGTGAACTCTGGGTGCAAGACGGTCTGCTCCTGCTACTGGCCCTGGGCCTCTCCAGCTTTGCCGGCTACCGCCTCTACATGAAAAACAATCCCGAGAAGCACCTGCAGGAAGCCATTGCCGCCGACGAGCGGGCCATTGCCCTGGCCAGCCGTTTTGGATATTCCCTCCCCAACGCGTATCGCAGTCTGGGTAGTGCCCTGAAGACTCTGGTCGCCCAAACCCGCAAGAAGCGCAAGCGCAGCTTCTATGAAAATCGCCTGGATGCGCTACGCCGTAGCGCCGCCAAGGCCCAGGCAGAGATGGCGCGGTCCGAGGGCAGCCCGGAAGCCATGAGCAGCGAGAATGTCTATGGTTGAAGTTGTGGCTGGCCCCTTGGCTGCATCCCGGAAACATCCGCCGGACTCCTCCTCCATGGCCCGGCTGGCGGCAGAGGCTTGCGATGACCGCAGAGCCATGAATATTGTGCTGATCCGCGTGGACGAGGTCGCCTATCTCACGGATTGGTTTGTCATCTGCTCCGGCGGCTCTCCCGTGCAGGTGCGCGCCATTGCCCGTTCCGTTGAGGAGAAGCTGGAAGAGAGTGTCCAGCGTCGTCCCTTGCGGCTGGAGGGTGTCTCGGAAGGACGCTGGGTGCTCCTGGATTACGGCGAACTGATCGTCCATGTGATGGGTGCCCAGGAACGTCACTTTTATGACCTGGAAGGGTTCTGGAGCCATGGGGAACTGCACGACCATGTGCCCATGGCGGAGACCCCCTGAGTGTTGTGTTCCCTGTTGTCGTGGCTTTGATGGACAGCACCTGCCCGGTTCCCGTTGAGCAGCGCCCCCTGCAGCAGTATGAAGAGTTGCGCCAATCCTGGTTTTTTCGTTGGGCCGATCCCGACGTCCTCACCTGTCTCAAGCCCTTTGCCCTCTGCTGGCTGCTGTTGACCCCCTTCACCATCGTCGTTGCCAGTGGCAGCGTTCCTCTTCAAAAGGACCCACCCCGATTGCTGGCCGCCGGGCTGGTGGGGGCTTTGGTGCTCCCTCTGCTGCTGCTGGTACGCCAGTGGCTAGGTTGGACCTTTGTCCTGCGCCGTTTGCTGGCAGAGTCGATCACGTACGAGGAGTCCGGCTGGTATGACGGGCAGATCTGGGAAAAACCACTGGAGTGGCGCCAGAAAGACTGGCTAGTGGCTCAGCATCAGGTGCGTCCCCTTCTGCTGGGGTTACAGCAACTGATGACGATGGCCACTGTGGCGCTGCTGTCGGGTGCGGTGTTATGTCGCCTCGTTTAAGGCCCTCACCCGGCGTCTGCCCTCCATGAGTCAATCCTCTTCTCCTTTCACTGTGGCCCGCCGCGGCAGCCCGGCTGCTCCCCTGGAAGTGTTGCTGCGCCGCAACGGGATGGTGGAGTCGGTGCATCGGGTCCATGCCGCCGTTGCGGATCAGCAGGGGCGGCTGCTGATGGGCGCGGGGGATCCCTTCCGGGTCAGCTTCGGCCGCTCGGCTCTCAAGCCTCTCCAGGCCAGTCTGTTGATTCTCACCGGCGCAGCAGAGCAAAACCGTCTTCAGGAGAGGCAACTGGCCATTGCCTGTGCCTCCCATTGTGGAACTGTCACCCATGCCCGTGCTGCATTCCACATCCTGTGGAATGCAGGGCTGAGTACAGATCTACTGCAATGTCCTGTACCACCTGGCGCCTCCAGTCCCCTGCAGCACAACTGCTCGGGCAAACATGCGGCGTTTCTGGCCATCTGCAAGCGGATGGACTGGCCCCTGGCCACCTATATGGACCCGGAGCATCCTTTGCAGAAAGAAGTCCTGCAACGCCTTGCCGAACTGCTGCACCAGCCTGCAGCGGAATTTCCCCTGGCCACGGACGACTGTGGCGTCCCGACGGTGCAACTGCAATTGGCTCAGTTGGCACGGGTGTTTGCCGTGCTCAGCGGTTCCGGTGCTCCCGAGTTGGAACGGCTCTGCCGGGCCATGCAGGCCCACCCGGAGCTGGTGGCAGGGGACGGCTGCTTTGACACGGAAGTGATGCGTCTTGGCCTGGGAGCGTTGGTCAGCAAGGGGGGAGCAGAGGGCATCCAGTGCCTGGGCCGGGTGAACGAAGGCATCGGTGTGGCCATCAAGGTGGAGGATGGGGCCAAGCGAGCCAAGCATGCTGTGGCCTTGCACCTCCTGGATCAGTTGGGCTGGCTCACCCCTGAGGCCACCGCTGACCTGCGGCCCCGTTTTCAGCATCTCTCCGTTCATCTGAATCTCCAGGTTTCCGGTGAACTGCGCTTCAATGGGACAAGCTAAGCCGCCCCAGGAGCACACCATGAACCCGGCACTACACCCCAGCAAAATCGACCTGTCGGAAGCCACCCGCAGGGAGATGGCCGAATTGTTGAACGCCCGGTTGGCGGATGCCGTCGACCTCTTGACGCAAATGAAGCAAGCCCACTGGAACGTGAAGGGGCCATCGTTCATTGCACTGCATGAACTGTTTGACACCATCCACGGCGAGGTGCTCACCCATGTGGACAACCTGGCGGAACGCGTTGTCACCATGGGCGGTGTTGCCTTCGGCACAGCAGCCGTGGCGGCACACCGATCAATTTTACCTACCTATCCACTGGATATCTCTTCCGGCAGCGACCACGTGGAAGCCGTGAGTGGGGCGCTGGCCGCCTTCGGTGGAGTCATCCGTCGTGCCATTGCCGCAGCGGGCACAGCGGGCGATGCCGATACGGAAGACCTGTTTGTTGAAATATCCCGAGCGGTGGACAAGAGTCTGTGGCTGGTGGAGGCCCATGCCCAGGGGGGAGACGGGACGCCCCAGGGTGAGGAAAGCCGGCGCCAAGGGGATGCAAGGCTCGCACACAGCACACCGATGGTGTAGGATTGTCAAGTCTGGGTAGATCGGGTAGACGCTTTTGCCCGTTGCCAGCCCGGACCCATCCCGTCGCGGGGTAGAGCAGTCTGGTAGCTCGTCGGGCTCATAACCCGAAGGTCAGGAGTTCAAATCTCCTCCCCGCCATTTTCATTCCATTGCCAACAATGGGAGGGAATGGGAGGGTGTGTCATGTAAAGATGGCTTTGCCCTCCAAACCACTCATGCTGGCCAAGTCTTTCAAGCGATTTGTGATCGCACCCCTTCTCTTGACTCTTGCCAGTTGCGCCACGGCTCCAGAGGACAAGGTGAGCCTGCTGAACCAAGTTCAATCCAGAGGGGAGTTGCGCTGCGGCATCAGCGGTACCTTACCCGGCTTTAGCTATCTCGACGATGGGAGCTACACGGGCCTGGACGTGGACATCTGCCGGGCCGTGGCGGCAGCCACGGTGGGGGATGCCGACAAGGTTGACTACACCCAGTTGACGGCAGCCCAGCGTTTTACAGCCCTGAGTAGCGGCGAGATCGACCTGCTCTCCCGTAACACCACACAGACCCTCAGCCGCGACTCGGCCGGCGGCAACGGCCTCACCTTTGCTCCTGTGATCTTCTACGACGGTCAAGGGATCCTGGTGCGCAGAGACCGTGGCGTCACCACCCTGGAAGGCCTGGCGAACCAGACCGTCTGCGTCGGTAGCGGCACCACCACGGAGCGGAACCTCAATGACGTGATGCAGACCCGGGGCATTCCCTACGAAGCACTCAAGTTCGAGCAGGCCCCTGATCGGGATCAGGCCTATTTGAACGGGAGTTGCGCTGCGGTCACCGCTGACCGTTCCGCCCTCAGTAGCAGCCGGTCCGTCTTTCCAAGCCCTGACGACCATGTGATCCTGGAGGAAAGTCTGAGCAAGGAGCCTCTGGCGCCCGCCACGGTGGATGGTGACGACACGTGGGCTGATGCTGTCCGTTGGGTTGTCTATGGCCTCATGGAAGCGGAAGAGCGGGGCATCACCCAGGACAACGTTGCTGATTACGTGGCCTCCGCCACCAGTGGCGAGCAGGAAGAGAACGCTGCCCTGCGGCGCTTCCTGGGTATCGAGGGGGATCTCGGCACCAAGCTGGGGCTCCCCAACGACTTTGTGGTGCAGGCCGTGGAAGCTGTGGGCAACTACGGGGAGATCTATGGCCGCCATCTGGGTCCTGACACCCGCACCGCCATTCCCCGTGGTCTCAATGAGAGTCACGTCAACGGCGGCCTTCATTACGCTCCGCCGTTCAATTGAGCCTGAGCCCGGTACCACCACGCCTGCGTCAGCCCGACTGGCGTAGGCGGCTGCTTCCCATCCTGTTCCAGGCTGCCATCGGGCTGCTGGTGCTAGGCGCCATTGCCCTGGTCCTCAGCAATCTGCAGGTGAACCTGATTCGCCGAGGCCTGGGCTTGAGCTTTGATTGGCTTGGCCGTCCGGCGCGATTTCCGCTTGCCCAGGGCTTCCTGCCCTACAAGACGGCAGACAGCTATGCCTGGGCTTTTGTGGTGGGCTTTGTCAATAGCCTTCAGGTGGTGGTGGTGGGGCTGGTGCTGTCCACCATCCTGGGAGTATTGGCAGGGGCGGCCAGCTTCAGCGGCAACTGGCTGCTCCGCCAACTGGCCAACGTCTACGTGGCCGTGGCGCGCAATATACCGCCCCTGCTCCACCTGCTCTTCTGGTACTTTGTCGTCTTCACGACGCTCCCTGGCGTGCGGGGCCATGTGAATGCCCTGGCGGCATGGCTGCGATTGCCCATATCCGTGGAGTTTATGGCCCTGCTGGTGGGGCTCACGGTGTACACCGGCGCCTACATCGCCGAGGTGGTGCGGGGGGGAATCAATTCCGTGCCCCGAGGCCAGTGGGAAGCAGCCCGCTCCCTGGGCCTGAACGAGGGCCGCACCCTGCGCCTGGTGGTTCTGCCCCAGGCGCTGCGGGCTATTCTGCCCGGTCTCAACAGCCAATACATCAACCTGGCCAAGAACAGCACCTTGGCCATTGCTGTGGGCTACTCCGACATCTTCTCCATTGTCAATACCACCTTCACCCAGACAGGGCGTTCCATCGAAGCCTTTGTAATCCTGCTGCTGGGTTTTCTGGTGCTGGATCTGCTCATCAGTGGCGGCATGAACCTGCTCAATCAAGTGGTGCTGCGCCGTGGCTGAGTCCTCCCGTTCCCGGCGTCATCGGTTGCTGCTGACCTTGCGGCGCAATCTCTTCGCCTCTCCCCTGGATGGACTGATCACCCTGGTGCTGCTCGCTGTTTGCGGCAGTGGACTGTGGTTCCTGATGCACTGGGCCCTGATCAAGGCGGATTGGGCTGTGGTTTACGAGAACGTCCGCCTCTACTTCAATGGCATCTTCCCCGCGGACCATGTCTGGCGGAGTTGGAGTTGGCTGGCCGTCCTGGCGGCGCTCTGCGGTCTCACCCTGTGGCCATGGCCGCTGCCCCGCCCCCTGATGCGCCTGTTGCCCCTGCTCTGGATCCTGAGCCTGCCCATTGGCCTGGTGTTGCTGGCCTCCGGGCTGGGTCTTGAGCCGGTCAGGAGTCGTTTCTGGGGTGGTCTACAGTTGACCCTGCTCCTAACCCTGGGCACCATTGCCCTGGCTCTTCCCCTGGGCATCCTCCTTGCCCTGGGACGCCGCAGCAGCCTGCCCCTGCTCCGCTGGCTCTGCACCAGCTACATCGAGTTGATTCGCGGTGTGCCCTTGATCGCAGTGCTGTTTTTTGGCCAGTTGATGATTCCCCTCTTCCTCCCGGAAGGCTGGACCTTCAGCCGCGTGTTACGGGCTGTGCTCTCCCTGGGATTCTTTGTGGCGGCCTACATGGCGGAGGATGTGCGCGGTGGTCTCCAGGCCTTGCCCAGGACCCAGTTGGAAGCAGCCCGCTCCCTGGGCCTTTCCCCTTTGAAAACCATCACCCTGGTGGAGTTGCCCCAGGCGTTACGCATCGCCCTGCCTGCTCTGGCGAATCAGTGTGTGGCTTCTGTGCAGAACACCAGCCTGCTGGCCTATCTGGGTTTGATCGAGCTGTTGGGCATCAGCCGCAGCATTCTGGCCAATCCCAGCTATCTGGGCCGCCACCTGGAGGTTTACCTCTGGCTGGCACTGCTCTATTGGGCGGTTTGCATTCTGATGACCAGCCTGGCGCGCCGCCTGGAGCGCACCCTCAACGTGACCGGTCACCATTGACTCCTGCTGACTTTCCACCCCCTCCTCACCAGCCATGGCCGCCAGCGCTGCTCCCTCCCCCCCGTCCGATTCAGGCGCTCAGCCGGGGGATGCCTGGTCTGCCGGCCCGGAGTTGGCGGTGCGGAGCCAGGAGCTGGACAAAATTTTTTCCAACGGGTTTCAAGCCCTGCGCAAGGTGGATCTGGCGGTGGGCAAGGGGGAGGTGGTGGTGATCATGGGTCCCTCCGGCTCTGGCAAAAGCACCCTGATTCGCACCTTCAACGGCCTGGAAACCATTCAGGGTGGCCACCTGGAGGTGCTGGGCCATCACCTGGACGCTGACAACAACCAGAAGGTGGTGAGCAAGATTCGCCGCCATGTGGGGATGGTGTTCCAGCAGTTCAATCTGTTTCCCCATCTCTCCATCCTGGAGAACGTCACCCTGGCCCCCATCTGGGTGCAGAAGCGGGATCGGCAGAAGGTGAAGAAGGATGCCCTGGCCTTGCTGGACCATGTGGGCATCCGTGAGCAAGCCAACAAATACCCTTCCCAGTTGAGTGGCGGCCAACAGCAGCGGGTGGCCATTGCTCGATCTCTAGCCCTGTCTCCCCGGTTGATGCTCTTTGACGAACCCACCAGCGCCCTGGATCCGGAAAAGGTCAAGGAGGTATTGGAAACCATCCGCACCCTGGCCGCCGAGGGCATGACCATGGTTGTAGTGACCCACGAGGTGGGCTTTGCCCGGGAAGTGGCGGATCGGGTGGTGTTCATGGACGAGGGAATGATCGTAGAGGAGGCCAGTCCCCAAACCTTCTTCACGGACCCCAGGGAAGAGCGCAGCAAACTCTTCCTCAGCCGCATCCTCTGATCTCACCTGGCAGGATGCACGAAGGGAACCAACTGACCGTCAGGTAATCTCCACCGCCATGGCGGTGGCGGATGCCTTCTGCACCGCATCGGCCACCACTTGGCTGGCCAGACCCTCCGCCAGGCCGGGAATCACGGGACGCCCCTCCCCCACGGCTGTGGCCCACCAGTCCAGCAGCCGTGCCACAGGCGCAATGCGCCCATCCGGCCATGTGCGGGCAAATCCATGGGCGCTCTCCTCCGCCTGAGTCTCCAGAGGCCCGCCATGGCGAGCAACCTGCATGGTGAAGCCATGGACATAGTCCTTCTGGTTGCTGCTTCCCAACACCACCTGCCCATCACTGCCATACAGTTCCAGCCACATGCCTCGGCCGTTGCGGGTAACGGAACTGAGGTTCACCTGGGCCACCACGCCCCGGGCAAAGGTGAGTTGAATCAGAGCTACGTCTTCAGCGTCACAACTGCGCAGCCAGCCGCTGGCGGGATCGGGCCGGGCCGTGACGGCGGTGGAGAGCGTGGCCCGAACGGAGGCAGCAGGACCAAAAAGCCACGTCAGTAGATCAAAGGCATGGACCCCCAGAGCACCCACAACGCCGCCGCCCTGGTCCCGCCTTGCGTACCAGCTCCACGGGCGACCGGGATCGGCGCGGCTGCTCATGAGCCAGTCCAGCTTCACCAGCCATGGTTGGCCAATGACCCCCTGCTGCACCAGGGCAGCCAGTTGTCGGAAAAGGGGCACGGCCCGGTATTCAAAGTCCACCCCACAGACGAGTTCACTTTGCAGGGCCTGGATCCGCAGTTGCCGCGCCTCGTCAACCGAGAGCGCCACCGGCTTTTCCAGGAAGACCGGCTTACCCGCCGCCATGGCCTGTTGGGCCAGACCGGCACGGACCGCCGGTGGCGTGGCAATCACCACCCCGTCCACACGGTCGTCCTCCAGCAAAGCGGAAAAATCACTGAACCCTTGCACCTCCTCCGCCTGGGCCGCCACTGCCACCTTTTGCGGGTCGGGGTGCCAGAGCGCCGTGACGGTTGTGGACGCCGTGGCCCGCAAAGCCGGCACAATCACCTTGCGGCCAAAGCCAAGACCGGCAACAACAACGCGGAACGGGGGGGCAACAGAAGCCATGGCGTGGAGCATCAAGCAGCCTTCAAGCCTTACAGGTCGTGGCATCTGGCGTCCACAATCAAGGCGAGGGAAGACACAAAGGCGCCTGAGGCCGGAAGCCCCAAAGCCGGTTTAGTGTGTGTCGCACATCTGTCAGCCTGACCCGCACATGTCACACGCTATGCACTATGGTTGTGACACAATGCGTGACGCTTGCAATGGCAATCCCCGCAACGCCAATTCTCAACCCCTTGGCAGATGCCATGGCGCCGGAACAACTGAAAGCGGAGGCCAAAGGGGTTAGCATTCCAAATGCCTTGACACGAGAAGCTTTGGATCGAACCTGCAGGGGTGAAGATTTCACTGATTATGAGAATGTAGGTGCTCTCAGAAAAGCATTTTCCTGAATGGGATCTTCTATTATCCCTCTTTGTCCGAGAGCAGATAAACAATTCAAAAAAGATGTTAGATCTTGTCAAAAGAGTGGGAAAGATCTTGATAAGTTATGGTCAATTATTGAGATTTTATGTAACAGTTCGTTTCTAAAGTCAAAGCATAAGAAACATCGATTATCGGGCAAATATAAAAACTTTTGGGAATGTCATATTGAACCTGATTGGTTGCTGATATGGGATGTTGAAGACATCAGATTGCGCTTGATCCGAACCGGAAGCCATTCTGAATTATTTGGGTGAACTGACCATATGAGCCGACTGAAAGCCAGTGCCGAAGGCCAGGTAAGCGCAAGAGTGGTTCAGGGTACGGATTCGGTGACACTACAGGGCTTTGTACGTCACCATGCCGCTCCAGGAACCACAGTCTACACCGATGAAGCCAGGGCATACCAGGGCATGACTGACCTTATGGCCCACACCAATGGCATTGAGAGTTTCTGGTCCATGTTGAAGCGAGGCTATCAGGGCATCTTCCACAAGATCAGCCCTAAGCACCTGGACCGCTATGTGTCAGAGTTTGCAGGTCGTCACAATGCCCGCTTACGGGACACTATTGACATTATGGCGTCCATGGTGGCTAGGATGGTGGGCAGAAGGAAAAAGTACCATGAGCTGGTGGCTTGGGGATGGTTAGGTGTGGCAGTTTAGAAAGTAGCTATATGTAAGGAGCCTTGATTGCCAAAACTCCTTATCAAGCCAAGTGTCTGCTATAAGCCCCAAATTATTCATTAGGGTTTGCAACAAAGACACCAACAAGACTATTCTTTGTTTCATTATCATAATCACCATAACGTACTTTTATTTCACCAGCAACAAGATTTGGGTTTCCTTGATCTGTATCTTGATTTGAAAAAGCACCTTTAATAGAACCGCTGGAATAAAGAAGTTCACTAAAGGTTCCAAGATCGTCATTGTCAGTAAAACCTCCTTTAGAAGTAATTTCTGAAAATCCAGCTAAACCATCCAATCTTCCCAGATTCTGACCTTCTATAACAATAGGATTCTCTACTCCAATACCAAAATCATTAACATAAGCCCCTGCTGAATTGATTGTTAATTTAAGAGTAACATCAGACGTAATTTTACCAGTTTCCCATCATGGCTATAAATGCCTATAAACCCATCGTCATCTTGATAGGTAACATCTACATCCCTATTACGATTAAACTCCCTTGTAGATGTATCAAGACTGACTTCAGCATTTCTGCTCAATATATCTGCTCTTAAGTTTCTGGTTCCACCATCAGATGGTTCATTCCAAAGACCATAGGACAGATAATTAAGTGTTCCCTCATCCTTAATAGATGGAGCAGATGGGGTTGGAATCTGGTTTCTGGAATTAGAATTGGCTGTATTTCCGTCACCACCGCCGCCGCAAGAGCTAATGGCAACCGCCAGTGGAAGAGACAGAAGGGACGCTTTGGAGAGGGTCATGGGAGACTCTGGAAACAGTAGATATTATAGCACTAGACAGCACAAGAAGCAAACTCCAGTTGTAGACTAGGTTTTGAGGCCTTGGGCACTATCCTACATAAGCCCCCTTCCATGGGACAACATGTAATCCCTCAAGCACCGCGTCAGAAGGCCCCATAGATGGGGGGGTCATGGGTTCTTACTTGCTGAGGGGCCCTCTATAGATAGAACCTCAACCGCTCACCACTGCCTGTGCTTGCAATTCCCCCACCTTCTGGCGCGCCCAGCCATCCACCTGCAGCACCAGGTCCAGATCCGGCGCCCCGTGCCAATCGTGACGGTGCTGGTCACAGGTCCGTTCAATGAGGCGGGGAATATCCAGAAAATGGATGCGCTCCTCCAGGAACAAGGCCAC
>Ga0209021_1002114_pt1 | contig 18006 bp, 13 predicted proteins | sample PinacodermFT_FD_187299 | JGI IMG/M metagenome (GOLD analysis project Ga0209021, IMG submission 187299) | Host-associated microbial community of the marine sponge Aplysina aerophoba from Gulf of Piran - sponge pinacoderm, lysed by freeze-thaw... | ecosystem: Host-associated > Porifera > Sponge >... | reverse complement strand
CCGTCGTTGGCGGTTATCTCCACGCCGGGGAACACCCGGAGCGGGCGGTAGCCGGTACATGGGTCAGCTTCCAACTCGGCGAGTGCCGCCTTGAGCGGGTCGATCCATTCGCCCGAGTTGTGGTCGGTGACAGCGACGCAATCGATTCCGGCCTGCATGAAGCCCAGCAGCCAGTCCCGGGGCTCGACACTCCGCTCCGAGGCTTGGTCGGGACCCTTCCCGTAGTCCTGTGACGCCGGTGTGTGCGTGTGAAAGTCGAACTTCCACCACCGTGCGCCACCGTAGAGCCAGTCAGATCCGCCCGATGGCGGCATCGCGGTTGCAGAAGTCACCGTCATGATCCTACTGCCGCGGCTCAGGGCCGGAAATGAACGCTCAGCAGCACCGTCAGGGTGATCCGGCACCGATTCCGCAGCCCTCCATCGACGGCTTCGCCATCCCGGACGCTCCGACCCGACCGCGAACCTCACGCCACAGCGCACTTGAGAAGCGTCGTGCTGCGAACCGGCGATCGGCAGCCGTCGATGGGCGCAGTTGGCGCACCCCGCCGACGGTCGAAGCTGCTCGAAGGGTGGGGGTTCATGGCAGGATGTCGTGGGTGCCGCATCGACGCCACTGGATGTGCACGTTCCCGGCCCGTTGCGGGACGCCGATGGAGAACGTCGCTCGCCCGTCGGGCGCCCACCTCAATTCGTACAGCCCCTTCGCGCCGGCGAGCTTGCGGACGCTGCCCGGGCGAAACCACTGCCGCCGACCGGCCTCCATCTCCCTCAGGTCGTCGACGAACTCAGCGAGGGCGCTCAAGAACTGTTCGCGCTGGAGTGGTGTGAGGCGCTGAAAGTCGCGCAGGAACGCCCTTACCTCCTCGTGTGTCGGCACGCCTCCCCGCTAGCCGGATGCAGGTTGAGATCGAAGGTGGGCGAGGAACTCCGCGTCGCTGTCGTAGATGATGCCGGTGCTTTGGCCGGGCGGGATCGGCTCGACGCCGGCGGCCGCCTGCAGGTCGGCCAGAGTGACGCTCTCGGTTTCCGTGCCGGCCTCAGGTGCAAGCAGCGAAGGAGGTAGGCAGGCGACGATTCCGGCCGTTTCGACGCTTACGGTGACGAGGCGGCGCAGGTGCCGGACGAGGTTGAACGGCTCGTCGGCCCAGTCGCGCCATCCGTTGGGGTCGTCGGTGATCCCGGATGCCTTGTCGTGCTTGACGCGCAGGCTGTCGATGGCCCACTGCAGCGGTGAGCGGCCCGACACGGTGTAATCATGTGCCTCCGGCGGAATGTCCACCAGGCGGCATCGGCTGTTGACGAGCAGGACGCTGCGATCCTCGCTGCCGTCGGGATGCCTGCCCCAGCGCATCCTCGATTCGATCCGGTAGGCGTCGTCGTCCGCCTGCCCCTCGTCGGGCTCGCCGCCCACCTGGCACGTGACCGGCGTTTCCCCGACCGTCTCGTAGCCGATGTGGAGGTCCATCAGCTTCCGCCCCGACGAGCGGAACGCCTCGAAGTCGTCCGCGAGCGGGATGCGAGGCAGGTTGCGCTGCAGGTCGTGGCGGTAGCGTTCCCGCCAGTCCGGGGCATGCATGACCCCGTACAGGTACTCCCAGATGTCGTCCTTGGTGATCTCGGGTCCGTACTTGGCCCGGAACTGCTCCAGCGCCCAGTCGGTGATGTTGTCACTGTCGGTCGTTGGTCCGACTTCAGGGATGTTGAGGTTCAAGGTGTCGGCCATATCAACTCCTGCGGGGGAGTGCTCTGCATGCCGGATCCAGGGCGTGCAGGTCCGGGAGCGTGCCGGTCGCCATGGCCGCAAAGGTTGTTCGAGTGGAAGGGCTGCTCAACAGGATTGCCTCCAGCGTGGCAGGACTCGGGTTTGTTGGGATCCCTTGATCGCAGCTATGTCGGGAACTATCTCGGTTGCCAGCGCCTGAAACGTCATGTTCGATGGGCTTGAGATCATGATCGCTTCCGCGGGATGACTCGTGCCGGCTGGTTCGTTCCGACTGCGCAGAGGTCGATGAGGCAGTCGGTCGCGATCGTGCCGAAGACCGCTCTGTTGTTCGGTGACGCCATGCAGATGACTTCTCTCCCCCCCCCCCCACTGTCCGCGACATCGGCCCGCGGGAAGAGGTCAGCGGTGGCCTTCGCCTGTGAGAGGATGCGGTGGTCCTCGTACAGCCAGATTCTTGTGAAGGGCCGGTAGAGGACCTCGCGGATTCGGGTTTCGTCGAATTCGATCTTGATGTCATTTCTGAGGGACTGCTTGAGAGTGTGGGTCCATTTGATCACCTCGAGTGCATCGTTGGTCGTAGCTTCCTCGAAGTTCACACCTCTCGAGACGAGATGTCGGGCGTATTCGTAGGCGTCGATCAGGGCGCGGATTCTGGATACCAGCGTGCCGTAGCTGTAGGAGTAGACGTATGTGTCGCAGTTGGTCTTCGCTCCCAGGACATGGTCCCTGACAGCGGTCTGGCCTCGCTGTTGGACTGCACCCACGGCACAGACGGGCAGCAGATCCTCGAAGGTGCCGTCGGTCAGGTTCACCCAGTCGTGTTTCGCGTTGACCGGCACGGTCTCGAACCGGTCGCTGGTGACGTCGCCGAGCTGTGCGAGCCATGCGAACTTCTCTTCGCGGGTTGAGCCCCCCGGGACGGTCGCGTAATGAAGCTCGGCTGGCTGGGCGGGATCCCTCTCCGGATTGCGGACGACAACGGTGATCTGGACGCCGTTGCGGGAGCCCTGCCCGAAGATCTTGTCACCCTCGCGACGGTATTCCTCGCCCGACTTCATGGCGTCGCCGAGGAGATTGACGACGTAGATGTCGCTGAACTCTTCGCGTAGCGCGGCCCTCATGCCGATCAGCGATGGGGCATTCGACAGCGAGTTGGGGTGGACGAATGCGACGATCCCGGGTTGAGCCCGGTCGGAGTCGGGGTCAGCGAGTCGGTCGCAGGCCCATCGGAACGCCTCGACGTAGAGGTTGCCCGAGGAGGGTCCTGCGCCGCGTCCCGTTATCTCCTTGTGCTTCTTGCCGTAGGTGTCGCGCACGCGCTGTTCGATCTCGGGGTACTCGGGTCTCGGATTGTCGTCCCCGGATGATTTCTGGCCGGCTGACCAGGGAGGATTGGCAACGATGACCTGGATCGGGAGTTCGTCCTGCTGTATGGCTCGGGCGGTGTTGTAGCCGATGGTGCCGGTGCCGGGAAGCGTCGCCGGGTCTTGCGAGAAGGTGTCGGTGAGCACTATTCCGCTGAAGGGCTGGTAGTCGTCGGTTCGATCGCGGTAGCCCTCCTCGATCTTGATCGCGGCGAGGTAGTAGGCCAGCAGCACGATCTCGTTGGCGTGGATCTCCTGCACGGTCCCCCCGGGCACGAGCGGGTTGTAGGAGTTGATGAACTTGCGGGCCAGGTCGACGTCCGCAATGAGGGGCTGGCCGTGGCTGTTGTTCTGGGTGAGGAGCCGGTTGATGAAGGTGCCCGTGCCTGTGAAGGGGTCAAGGATGTGCACGCCTTCGGAGGTCAGGCCGCGTCCGAACTCTTTGCGTAGCAGGGCGTCGGTCGACCTGAGGATAAAGTCCACCAGTTCAACGGGCGTGTAGACCACACCGAGGCGTTGGATGTCGGCGGGCATGGCCTCTTTGAAGAAGGACTCGTAGACCTCGAGCATGATCTTGAGGCGGGCATCGGAGTCGGCGGCTCCTGAGAGCCGGTTGCGGACGCTGTCGTAGAACCGGTCCAGTTCTACGGTTTCGTCGCGAAGGCGCACGTCCTTGGTCTTGAACTCGTCGAGCAGTTCGTTGAGGGCCGCCGAGATGGGGTTCCGGTCCGCGAAGCCACTGCCGGCGAACAGCGCGTCGAACACCGGCATGGTCACCACGTGCTGGGCGACGAGCGCCGCCAAGTCGCCCGACGGGAGGCTGCCGCCGATAGTGGCCTCCATCTGCTTGGAGAACTTGTCGAACTTCTTGGCCAGATCGGCGTCGGCCTCGACAGCCGCCCGGACGTGCTCGGTAATGGTGGCGGTGATCCGGGCCACTTCGCGGCCCCAGCGGTCCCAGTACTGGCGATCGCCGCACGCCTTGACGAGTTGCGACGCGACCGCGTGCTCGAACGGCAGGCGCTGCTGCGCCACCTTGCTGCCAACGGATCCGGTCGAGCGTTCCGACGGGTCGCACTCACACTCGGTGGTGGCCTTCCCGCAAAACTCGCACAGGCCGCTGGGCAGGATGGAGATAGGCGGTCGACCGGTCAGGTCTGCGGTGTTGATCTCCACGTCGAGTCGCTCGTCGTGGGAGCGCAGCGCCTTGAGAACCTTCCACACGGCCTTGAAGTCCGAGCCGGACAGGACCCGGTCGTCGAGCAGGCTCACTCCCGAGGGCACCACCACCGGCAGGATCACGTAGCCGACCTGTTTGTGCTCGGCTCGCCGCATCACCCGGCCGACGGCCTGGATCACGTCTATCTGCGATTGCTTGGGTTCGAGGAAGATCACGGCGTCCAACGCGGGAACGTCGATGCCCTCGGTCAGGCAGCGGGCGTTGGTGACGATCCGGCAGCCGCCGTCGGGGTCGCCGGCCCGGAGCCAGGCGATCGTGTCGGCTCTCTCGAGCGCGTTCTTGGAACCGTCGACGTGGCGCACTTCACATTCGAGCAGATCGACGTCGTCGGCGAGAGTGGGGCCGTGCACGGCTATGGCCACGGCTTCGATCACCGGGTTCCAGTAGTCCTCCACGAGCCGGGACTTGCGAATGCGGTTGGTGAAGGCAATGGCGCGCTTCGCGGAGTGCCGTGAGGACACCGCACCGGTGACGCGCCCCTCCGCGGCGGCGGTGGTGGGGTCGGCCAAGCCGTCCCAGCAGCCGGCGAAGCACACCGCGTCGTGGATGCGGAAGGTTCGGTCATCAGCGACCACGACGTTGTCGTAGGCGTCGAGCACCGGGTTCTCGGCAACCGCGACGACCAGGACCTTGTAGTCGGTCAAATGCCCGCCCTCGACGGCAGCGCCGAACGACATGCGGTACATCTCGGGGCCGTAGACCGCGGGGTCGTCCATCGAGTACAGATCGAAGCCGGCGGCGGCTTGCTCGACGCGGCTTCGGGCCGCCTCGGTGTACACACGCGGAGTCGCCGTCATGTAGAGCCGCTTGGCTGCCCGCACCGCGTCCGGGTCGTGGATGAACGAGTACGGGGTGATGGTGCGCTTGGCCGACTTGGCGGCCTTCGGGGTTGCGGTGTCCTCGATGCCCGTGGTGCGATGCGCTTCGTCGCAGAGCACCAGATCGAACTCGGGTGCTGCACCGAGGGGGCCGCGCTCGGACTGCGCGTCAGCGATGAGGCTGAGCGACTGGTAGGTGCAGAACACAACCGTCATCGCCTCGGACTCCGCCACAGCGAGTTGTTCCGCGATCCGTTGGGGATCGGTCGTGACCGGCATCGCCAGTTCCACCAGCGGAGCGTCCTCCGCTTCGTGCCCGGCGCGAGTGTCGGAGCACACCCCGATGTAGCGGTGCGGTACGTCGGGGTGGCGCTGCCGGGCCCACTCGCGCATGGTCTGATTCATCAACGCAATGGACGGCACCAGGTACAGCACTCGCCCGCCTGTGCCGGCGAACTTCTCCGCGATCCACAACGACACCACCGACTTGCCGGTGCCGCACGGCATCACGAGTCGTCCGCGGTCGTGCTCCTGGAGTCCCTCTAGGACCCTCGCGACGGCCTCCCGCTGGAACGGTTTCGGGGTGTGCCGCGGCCGGGGAGCGAAACGCATCCGGGAAGGATCGTCGAGGCACTCAACCCAGTTGATCGGCCAGGAATCGAGGTCGCTGCGGTGTAGCACCTCGCAGCGCGGGACGGCCTGCTCGACCATCGTCCGCGCCTGCGCGGTCATCGGCGCGGTGAGGACCAGCAGCCTCGCGGAGAAGGGCGAGCCGGAAGACGCGGAGATGAACGAGTCAACCGCCGCCTTGTCGATCCGCCCGCCGACGTGTGCCTTGGTCTGGATCGCGCACAGACCCCCGCCCACATCGATGGTCTGCTCGGCCACCAAGTCGATACCGACGTCGCCCCCGTAGCCGTGAGACTCGCGGTCGGGCCACTCCATCCACCGCCAGACGTTCTTGAAGCGCTGCGGGCCGTACAGGTCGGGGTGGCACCGGAACGCCTGCTGCATCAGCCTCTCGAACGCTCTCCCACGATCTTGGGGCGTATCGAAACGCTCGTACAGCAGGTCCAGCACACCGAGGGACGACGAGGTGTCGAGGGTCGTGTCGGTCACGAGCGGCACTTCGATGTCTCGGCGGATCGGCGCATGCATCAACATTATGGCCGCTCCCATGGGTGCCTCCCCGCGGCGAGGGCCGGACGCGCCACGCGACTCCTTCGGCTCAGATACCCGCTTCCGTAGCAGTCGAGTCCCTATCGGCCGTCCAGCCCCCCGACCAGGGCACTCCGCGAGAGGACGTCACGGCGACCCCTCGTCGGTGGTCTGATCCGGTGCCACCAACGTTGCTCTCGCGATGGCCGAGGCGACCGCGTCGGAACTGATCTGCTCAATCGCCTCTTCAATCTCGACCGGCTCGTCCGACAACAGCGCTGTCCAGACGTCGTTCGTAAAGCCCATGAATATACAAAATATCATATAACGATATGAAATAGAACCCTCGGGTGGCAGTAGACCGGTTCGGTTTCGCTACGAAGATGTCCGCGACTGCGCAACTCATCCGCTCGTCCGTCAGGGGGTGACGGCGGCGAGGGTCCAGTCCAGGACATGGGCGGGGCCGTCGTCGCGATGCGCGGTCGCCTCGACCCGGACGGCGCGCACCCGGCCCTGACCGGCGGGGGTCTCGCCGAGCAGGGTGTGGGAGAACGACAGAAGGTCTCCTTCGAACACGGGACCGGTGTGATTGCAGTAGCCCCAGGCCACCACGGTCGCCATGCCTGCCAGCACCCGGCTGAGGGAGGCCTGCGCCATGCCCACCACCTGCAGGCCGTTGACCAGACGCTTGCCGTACGGAGAGACCTCGGCGTCCCGGTGCACGAACGCCAGGTTGTGGGTGAGGTGCAGCAGCGCCGGCGTGTTGTCGATGTAGTCACGCAGCGGATCGGTCACGGTCCTGCCGACCGCCCAGGTGTCGGCTGGCCCCAGCAGTGAGAGCCGCCAGTCGCCCGGCACCAACTCTGCGCAGGCGTCCAGGTCGATCCCCCCGGTGGGATGGTCGGTGGCGGCGCCGCTGCCGATGTCGTCGGCGAACCCCGGCAGGTCCGCCCCCCGGGTGGGTAGCAGCGGGCAGCGCTGGTAGGTCGCCGCCGGGGTGCCGTCGGCGGTGCTCTCGCAGGTCACCAGCACCATGCCGCGCGGCGGGCGGTCGGGGCGGGGGCGCCCGTCGCGCATCGCCAGCACACCGACGGTGGTGTCCAGGGTCTGGCCCTGGAACACCGGGTGCGGGAGGCGCACGTCCCGGTAGAAGAGGTTGGCGACGACGCGCCGGCTGACGGTGGTGGTGTGGCCCACCGACAGCGCCATCACGAGGCTGGGGCTGACCAGCGGCGCATCCGAGCCGGTCACCTCCGCGCAGATTCGCCGGTTCTGCACCAGCGGGAGCCGCTCACCGACGAGCGCCTGGTAGATGGCGCAGAGGCCGCTGTCGAGGGTGACGCCCGGCTGGCGGGGAAGCTCCATCCCGGGGCGCAGCAGGTCGTAGTACGGCCCGTCGAGAGGGATCTGCCCGCCGCTGGGCGACAGGTCGTCCGGGCTCACGAGGCCGTACGCAGCCCGGAGAAGCGGTTGAGCCGCAGCGAGTTCCCCAGCACGAACAGCGAGGATAGCCCCATGGCCGCGGCGGCGATCTCGGGTCGCAGCAGCCCCACCGCCGCCAGCGGGATGGCGGCGGTGTTGTAGACGAAGGCCCAGAACAGGTTGCCCCGGATGGTCCCGAGCGTGCGCCGGGCGAGGGTCAGAGCGTCCACCGCCAGCCGCAGATCGTCCCCCACGAGGGTCAGATCCGAGGCCTCGGCAGCCACGTCGGCGCCGGTGCCGATGGCTACGCCCACCTCGGCGGCGGCCAGGGCGGGGGCGTCGTTCACGCCGTCGCCCACCATTGCCACGCGCTGCCCGGCGGTTTGCAGGCGCTCGATCTCGGCCACCTTGCCGGCGGGCGTCAATTCGGCGAGGGTGCGATCGATCCCCACCTGCCGCCCGACCTGCTCCGCGGCCGCTCTGTTGTCGCCGCTCAGAAGCACGACCTCGATGCCGGCTCGCTTCCAGTCGGCCACCGCCGCGGCGCTCGACGGCTTGACGCGATCCGCCAGCGCGAGGAAACCCCACGCCGATCCGTTGCTGCCCACGAACACGAGCGTGTGCCCCGCGGCGGCGTGGTCGGCTGCGGCCCGCTTTAGTGTTGGCGGTACCTGCTCGAAGAGTTGGGCGCGCCCAACCATGAGGCTGTCCTCGTCCGGGTCGCCGGCTGCGGGTTCCCGCTCGGCCGGCTCCGAGCCGGCGAGTGCGCCCGCCCGTACCAGCCGCCCCTGCACGCCGAAGCCCGGAAGGTTGCGGAATTCCTGCACGGCGAACCCGTCCTCGGGGAGCCGCCTGCCGCCGGGCCCGGGATCTCCGGGCGGCCGGTCGGCTGCGGCTCGCACGATGGCTGCTGCGACGGGGTGCTCCGATCGGGCTTCCAGTGCTGCTGCCGTCGCCAGCAACTCGGCTGTGTCGATCCCTTCTGCGGTCTCGACGGCCACCACCTCGAGGCGCCCCTCGGTCACGGTTCCGGTCTTGTCGAGCGCCACCACGTCGAGGTGGCGCGCCGCCTCGAGGGCGTCGGGACCCCGGATGATCACACCCATGCGGGCACCTCGGCCACTCCCGGCCATGAAGGCTGCCGGTGTGGCGAGGCCAAGGGCGCACGGGCAGGCCACGATCAGCACCGCCACAGCGGGGCTGATGGCGGCTCCGGCGGACTCCAGGAGCAGCCAGGCCACCAAGGTGGCGACGGCCACCACGACGACGGCGGGCACGAAGACCGCGGAGATCCGGTCGGCGAGGCGTTGGATGGGTGCCTTGCGCGACAGCGCCTCGCTCACCAACCGCACGACCTGGGCCAGGGTGCCGTCCGCTCCCACGCGGCGGGCCTCCACCACCAGGGATCCGTGCGTGTTGAGCGTCCCGCCGGTCACCTCGTCGCCGGGAGCGACTTCGTTCGGTACCGGCTCGCCGGTCACGATCGAGGTGTCGACCGCCGAGTGCCCCTCGGTGACGACGCCGTCGGCGGCGATTCGCTCACCGGGTCGTACCAGGAACCGCGTGCCGACCATCAACTGCGACGGCGGGATGTCACTGCCGTCGGGCAGGCGCACGGTGCCAGCGCTGAGGCCCACGAGCGCGCCGATGGCGTCGCCGGCTCGCCTCCGGGCACGCGTCTCGAGATGGCGACCGGCCAGCACGACCGCCACGATCACCGCCGCCGTGTCGAAGTAGACGTGCCCGTCCAGGCTGCCGATGGTGATGACCGCCGACCATCCCCAGGCCACGAGCGACCCGAGCGATACCAGCGTGTCCATGGTGGCGTGTCCCCGCCGCACCGCGCGCCAGCCGGGTCGGTGGAACACCATCCCGCTGGCCAGCACGACCGGCATCGTGAGTCCCAGCACGAGCCACTCCCAGCCCGTGAAGCGCAGCGCCGAGATGGACGAGAGCACCATCGAGGCCGCCGCCAGGACCAGTGTGGCCACCAGTGCCTTCCCGGAGGTCCCGGAGGGCTGCTCGCCCTCGAGGTGGAGTTCGCCCGGCGTGGCCCGGTACCCCAGGCCGGCGATGCGATCCAACAGGTCGCGTTCGCTCACAAGATCCGGGTTGTAGGCCACGCTGGCACGGTTGGCCGCGAAGTTGACGTGGGCGGCGGAGACACCCTCGGTCGCGTGCAACTCGCTCTCGATACCGGTCGCGCAGGCGCCACACGTCATGCCGCTGACGGTGACGTCGAGGCGGGCCGGCTGTCGCGGGGAGCCGGGAAGCTCGCGCCCGCCAGGGAGTGCTGTCGGTGCCAGTGGTTCACCTCCCGCTCGATCCCCAGCATATTGGGTTCGGGACGTGGCGAGGGGGCCTCTACGATGCCGTCGATGCGGCCCTCCAGCGGTCACCGGACCCGCCACCACCGCAGATTCGGACTCCTTGCGACGGCCATCCGGCTGCCCGCGGCGATGATGGCGCGCTGGGACATCCCGAAGGTGCTGCCGGTACCCGCACCGGCGATCTTTGCCGGGAACCATCGCAGCATGTTCGACATCGTGGTGGGGTTCCGTCTCTTCTGGAACTTCCGGTCGTCGATGCACATCGTGGTGGCCAGGCGCTACTTCGACCATTGGCTGATGGGCCGGCTGCTGCGCGCCGGGGGATGCATCCCGATGGAGACCGGAAGGGCCGCCCTGGGTGGCGTCAAAGCTTGCCTCGAAGCACTCGAGCGCGGCGAGTCGGTGGTCCTCATGCCCGAGGGTCGCGTGACACCGCCCGAGGAGCACCCCAGGGGTGTCGGGCCGCCGGGCGCGGGGATCGGCATTCTGGCGGCCCGAAGCGCCGCGCCGCTGGCTCTGTGCGCCATCTCGGGCACCGACGAGGTGTGGCCCCTTGGTCGCCGGTTCCCGCGGCTGCGTCTGGGGCGCGCCCGCCCCACCGTGCGCGTGCTGGTGGAGTCGCTCGTACCCCTCGAGCCGGCTGAGCGCCGCGATCGAGAGCGCGTGGCGGCTGCTGTGATGGAGGCTCTGGCGGTACTCCTGGACCCGGCGGAGGGCTCGATATTCCTGGACCCGGCAGCGGGCTCAACACTCCCGGACCCGGCGGAGTGAGCGGCCCTCGGCGCTAGCCGGACATCCGCCGGGCGAGGCGCCGCATGCCGGCCAACCAGCGATCGGGATCCTCCGCCCGGCGCCTGGCATACGTCGAGACCTCCGGGTGTGGCAGGACCAGGAAGCGGCCCTGGCTCAGCGCATCGGCCGTGGCGTCGGCTACCGCCTCGGGTTCCAGTACGCCGTCGGTGGCTGCGGCGGATGGGTTCGCCGCACCGGCACAGGTCGATCCCGCCGGCTCGGCCTCACCTGTCGACCCCTCCAGCAAGGGTGTGCGCACCGCCTGGGGGCACAATGCCGCAACCTGGACGCCGCGGTCGCCGTAGGTGACGGCCAGCCACTCGGCGGCGGCCACTGCGGCGTGCTTGGTGACCGCATAGGAGACCGAGTCGAGTTGGGTCAGCAGTCCCGCCGCCGAGGCGGTCACCACGAAGATCCCGCCGCCGCGCTCGGTCCAGCGCGGCACCAGCACGCCCGCTGCGTGGAAGTGCGCCATCACGTGGACCTCCCAACTCCGCTGCCAGTCCGCAGCCGCCGTGTCGATTCCTCCTGCCACCAGCAGGCCGGCGTTCGAGCAGTAGATCTCCACGGGGCCCAGCGAGTGCTCCACCTCGTCGATCAACCGGCGGGTGGCGCCTGCGTCGGCCACGTCCAGAGACCTGGCCAGGCCCCCGATTCCCGACGCCACCTCTTCGGCACCGGCGGTGTCGATGTCGACGACCACCACCCTCGCGCCGTCGGCCGCGAGTCGCCGGGCCAGCGCCGCCCCGATGCCGCTCGCCGCACCTGTCACCACGGCCACGGCACCCGGCCGGGGCGGGTAGCGGCCCGCAGCCTGCTCAACGCCCGAGGTGGTCCGGGCTCGCTCATCGGCTTGGCGTCCCGGTTGTACCGGGTCGGTCGGTACCGGCCCGGCTTGAGTTGGCTGGGTCGGTCCTGGCTGGGTTGGTCCTTGCACGGCCCGGAGGTTAGATCCGAGGGTGGTCGCCGGCTGCGTGACCCCGAGAGGCACGGGTCCCGTCGCCGGGTGCGGTGATCGGCGCCCTGCCCGCGGTTTCGGCCGCAAGTCCCCGTAAGGTCCGAGGGGAGGTTCCACCGTGCGCCTGAACCGGTCCCGGTGAGGGCCCGCCACCCGTGGTCCCGGGCCGCCGGGACCTACGACGAGGAGACGATGAGAGGGCAGGCACCGATGAGGATGCGCCGAGGGAGGTCGGCGGTGTGGGGTTCTCTGCTGCTGGCGGTGGTCTTGGTGCTGGTTGCCGCCTGCGGTGGGGGCGACGCCGGCCCGGTGTCCCAAGCCCCGCCGCCGGCGAGCGGGAACAGCGCCACCGGCGAGGCCGAGCCTGAACCCTCCCGAGAGGCCGGGCCGCCTCCTGAAACAGCAGCACCATCACCGCCGGCCGAGGTGCCCGCGCCACCCGCTTCGGTGGACCCCGAACCGCCCGCGGCCGGCGGGGGTCGGGTCGGTGGCGACCTCGACGATGTTCTGCCCACGGTGTCGACGATGGCCCGGTCGTCCGCGCCGCTGGAGCCCCAGGAGTTGCCCGATAGCGCCGGCGACGCTCCCGAGGGAGTGGAAGGTGTCGTGGTCGTTCCGGTGACCAGCAACGAGCACGTGCGCTACGACGTCGAGTACCCCACGGCGCCTCCTGCCGGCGGTCCCCATTTGGGTATCTGGCTGAACTGCGGCTTCTACCCGGTGCCCGTGCTGGACGAGTTGGCGGTGCACTCCCTGGAGCACGGAGCGGTGTGGGTGACCTACCGCTCCGACGTGGCGGCTGTGACGCTCGGTGAGTTGCAGGTGTTGGCGGCGCAGTCGTCGCACATCCTGGTCTCGCCGTATGAGGATCAGACGTCGCCGCTGGTGCTCAGCGCCTGGGCGCGGCAGCTCCACCTGGACTCGATCACCGATCCCCGATTCGACCGGTTCATGGATGTGTATCTCTTCGACGGTCCGACGGCACCCGAGCCCGGTGTGGCTTGCTCGGGGGCAGTGGGCGTGCCTCCGGAGCATCCCGAGGCGGTCCCTCAGCAGGGATGAGTGCGGGTCCGGAGAAACGGCGAGTCGGCCACTCGGGCTCCTCCCGTTCCGCAGCCGTTGCGGGTCGGCCGGCCGAGCGGCCCGGCGCCGGGGCGCAACGCAGGCGCCGGCGCGGCAAGCCGGACCGCACCCGCCTGTGGCGCGTCGTGCTGTGGGGAGCCGTCGCCGTCGGTCTGGCCTGGATAGCGGTGGCGATGGTGCTGTTCCTGGGCGGCGACGAGGAACTGCCGCCGCCGCGCCCCGAGGAGGTGGTCGCCGGCGCCGACGGCTGCGAGCCATTGGACTTCAGGGTGGAGCCAGGCGAGAGCGTGGTCTTCCGCGTGACCAACACGACCGACAGTGACTTCGAGGTGATCGTCACCGACGAGGCGGGTGTGGCCCTGCGCACGACGCCCGGTTACGACCCCGACGATCCCGTGAATTCGGGTGCAGGCGCTCCTTTCGCGCCGGAGTGGGCCGGCGGCCCGCGACCTCGGTTGCTGGCGGCCGGAATCCTCGCTCACGACGGCCACGAGACCGAGGAGGGACCAAACGCCACAGCTGATTTCCGCTACCGGATGATCGTGGCCGAGAACGGGGTGCGGATCATGGTCGTCACGTTCCCGGAAATCGGGGAGTTCGCCCCGCTCACCCGCATGGTGTGCGCTGCTGTCGGGCCCGAGGGCGACCTCGATCTCATAATGCCGGTCGGCCGGATCGACGTGGTCACCTCCGGCGGCTGAACCGCCGCCGCTGCAGTGCCCGAAGCGCTACCGCAGTTGAGAGGCGCTGAGGGAAGCGAGCAACTCAGCGCCGCCGGTGACCGCCGGCGCCAGGCCGGTGGCCTGCGGCAACAGCTGCCGGCAGAAGAACTCGGCGGTGAGCTGCTTGGCTTCCAGCGCCTCGGCCTCCGCCCCGGTCGCCCCGGCGATGATCTCGGCTCGGGCCGTCTCCGCCGAGCGCGCCAGCAGCCAGGCGCCCACCACGCTGGCCAGCAGGCGCAGGTACGGGGTGGCGCCGGCCAGGGCTGCGTCACCGGGATGCGCCAGCAGCCAGTCCGTGCAGGAGCGGGCGGCGGAGACGGCGGCGGCCAGCGGCTCCCGCAGCGCGTCCAAGTCGTCGTGGAGCCGCCCGGAGGTCGCATCGACGCGATCCAGCAACTCGTGCACCACGGCCCCGCCGCGCACCGGCAGCTTGCGGCCTACGAGATCCATGCCCTGGATGCCGTTTGTGCCCTCGTAGATGGCAGCGATGCGCACGTCCCGGCAGTACTGCGCGGCGCCCGTCTCCTCCACGTAGCCCATCCCGCCGTGAACCTGCAGCGCCATGGAGGTGGTCTCGTTGGCGACGTCGGTGCACCAGGACTTCGACAGCGGCGTCAGAAGGTCGCACAGCTCCTGGGCGGCGAGCCGCTCGATCTCGTCGGGGTGGTGCTGGGCGAGGTCCAGGGCGGTGGCATTGAAGTAGCAAAGGCAGCGCATGGCTTCGACGTATGCCTTCTGGGTCAGCAGCATGCGCCGCACGTCGGGGTGCTCGATGATGGCGGCTCGCTCGCCCGGCACGGTGTCGGGCCGCCGGCCCTGCAGCCGCTCGCAGGCGTGGTCGAGCGATTGCTGGTAGGCCCGGTCGGCCACCCCCACGCCTTCCAGCCCCACGCCGAGCCTGGCGTTGTTCATCATGGTGAACATGTAGACCATGCCCATGTTCTCCTCGCCGATGAGGTAGCCGACGGCTCCGTCGTCCTCGCCGAGCGACATGACGCAGGTGGGGCTTGCGTGGATACCCAGCTTGTGCTCGATGGAGACGCAGGTGATGTCGTTGCGCTCCCCGGGGTTCCCCGAGGAATCAAGCAGGTACTTCGGGACGATGAAGCACGAGATGCCCCGTGAGCCGGCGGGGGCGTCTGGGGTCCGGGCCAGCACGAGATGGATCGTGTTGGCGGCCATGTCGTGCTCGCCCCAGGTGATGAAGATCTTCTGGCCGTACAGCCGGTAGCCGCCGTCGGCGGCCCGTTCCGCGCGCGTCGAGAGGGCGCCCAGGTCCGAACCGGCGTGGGGCTCGGTGAGCAACATCGTGGCGGTCCACTCGCCCGAGATGAGTCTCGGCAGGTACTCGGCGTGCTGTTCGGGGCTGCTGTGCAGGGCGAGCAGGTGGATGCCGCCCTGGGTCAGCAGCGGGCACAGCGAGAGGGCCAGGTTGGAGGCCGTCATCATCTCCTGTAGGGCCAGTCCGACCGACCAGGGCAGGCCACCCCCGCCGAGTTCGGGATCGAACGCCGCTGCGCCCCAGCCGGCTTCCACGTAGGCGTCGTAGGCCTCGCGGAACCCTGGTGGAGTGGTGACGGAGCCGTCGGCGTTGTGCACGCTGGGCGTGGTGTCACCGGTGCGGTTCAGGGGAGCGAAGACCTCCGAGAAGAAGCGCCCCGCCTCGGACAGGAGGTCGCCGAGGCTGTCGGGATCGAAGGACTGGAAGGCTTCCAGCTTGGAGAGCGAGCGCACGTCGCAGATGTGCTCGAGGACGAATCGCATGTCCTGCAGTGGCGGGCGGTACGTGCTCATGATCTCCTCTGGCGCCGGGGCTGCGCCGCTGCGGGCGCGCCGCGCCGGTCATGTCCGGGGCGATTGTCCCGACTCACGGTATCGGTTCGGGGCCCCGCATCTACTGCTGGAGGCATCGGGTCGTGAATCGGCTAGAAAACAGCGGCGTAGCAGCGACGAGAGAGGATCTGCCATGGCCGAGATCGAGTTCCGCGGGACGACCATGAACACGGGCGGGGAGCTGCCCGCCGTGGGGGCTGCGGCCCCGGCGTTCAGCCTCACCGGAGGCGGGCTGGAGGCGGTGGGCCTCGGCGACTTCGCCGGCAAGAGCCTGGTCCTGAACATCTTCCCGAGCATCGACACGCCCACCTGTGCCAACTCTGTGCGGGCCTTCAACGAGCGCGCCGCCGCACTCGAGGACACTGCGGTGCTGTGTGTGTCAGCCGACCTGCCGTTCGCGGCCGGGCGCTTCTGCGGAGCCGAAGGCATCGAGAACGTGTCCTGCGCCTCGACGTTCCGCTCGCCGGACTTCTACGACGCATACGGCGTGCAGATTGCCGACGGCCCGCTGGCGGGACTCTGCGCCCGAGCCGTGGTGGTTGTCGACGGCGACGGCAACATCACCCACACCGAACTCGTGAACCCGATCAGCGACGAACCCGACTACGACGCGGCGCTCGGCGCCCTGTAGTCCGCCCCGCGGCGCTGGCCGCGGCCCCCGGCGCGCCAGGCGCCGGCAGACTGATCCGCGCCGGGCCATGGGGCCTGGCCGCTTCGGTTTCCGGCTAGTCGAGTCCTCGCGGGAACCCGCCCGCCTTCGAGAGGTAGCCGGGCACCGGGCGTCCCAGCAGTTCCTCCAGCCAGAGGGCGGAGCGGCACAGCGACTCGAGTGAGACACCGGTCTCGATGCCCATGCGATCCAGCAGGTAGGCGAGATCCTCGGTGGCAATGTTGCCGGTGGCGGCCGGCGCGAAGGGGCAGCCCCCGATGCCGCCCAGGCTGGCGTCGAGTACGTCGACGCCGGCGTCGACGGCGGCGACAACGTTGGCGAAGCCCGTGTTGCGGGTGTTGTGGAAGTGCGCCCGCAGCCTCATGTCCGGACCCACAGCCTCCCGCACCGCCTGCACCCGCTCGGTGACCTGCGGCGGCACGGCCACACCGATGGTGTCGGCGATGGCGATCTCGGCCGGCTCGGAGCGGACCACCTCGGCAGCTACCTCCGCCAGGCGCTCGGTTGGCACCTCGCCCTCATACGGGCAGCCGAACGCCGCGGACAGCGTCACTCCGGCGCCGATCCCTCCCTCGCGGGCGCCGGTGGCCAGGTCCTCCCAGACCGAGACGGCACCGGCGGTGGTCGTTCCCTGGTTGCGCTCGCAGAACGTGTCCGAGCACACCACTACCGCGTTGATCTCGTCCACGCCGGCGGCCAATGCCCGGTCGAGCCCCCGGCGGTTCATCACCAGGCCGATGTAGGTGACACCGTCGGGTCGCGGCAGCGCCTCCATGAGTGCCTCGGCGTCGGCCATCTGCGGGACCCGCTTGGGGTTCACGAAGCTCGTCGCCTCCAGGCGCCTGACGCCCGCCTCGACCAGCCGGCCGATGAGTTCCACCTTGTCAGCAGTCGAGACCATCGCCTCGTCGCTCTGCAGGCCGTCGCGAGGGGCGACGTCGACGATCTCCACAGCCCTCGCACCCTGTCGTGACATCGCCGGCCCTTCCTGCGGGGCGTGCCGGCGCACCTTGACGGTCCCGGCACCCACTCCTAGCGTGACCCGCGCAAATGGTACCGCTGCCGGCCGCTGCGAGCCGGGTGCGCGAAGAGCAGCAGCCGATGGAGTGAGCCGATGACCCCAGCGCTGGACGGGATCCGTGTCCTGGAGACCGGCGTCCTGCTGGCAGGACCATTCTGCGGGCAACTCCTGGCCGACTTCGGGGCGGAGGTCATCAAGATCGAGCAGCCCGGCGTGGGCGATCCCATGCGCCAGTGGGGCCGCGAACGTGCCGGAGGGCATCCCTTGTGGTGGCCGGTCGTGGCTCGCAACAAGAAGTCGGTGACGCTCAATCTGCGCGAGCCCCGCGGCCAGGACCTCGTCCGGCGGCTCGTCGCCACCTCGGACATCATGGTCGAGAACTTCCGGCCCGGGACACTGGAGCGCTGGGGTCTCGGCTATGAGGAACTGTCGGCTATCAACCCCCGCCTGATCCTGGTGCGGGTCACGGGATTCGGCCAGACCGGCCCGTATTCCGGCAGGCCCGGCTACGGCTCTGTCGGCGAGGCCATGGGAGGGCTGCGCTATGTGGTCGGCAATCCGGACGCTCCGCCGAGCAGGGTCGGCATCAGCATCGGCGACACGCTCGCAGCGACATTCGCCTGCGTCGGGGCGCTGTGCGCCCTGCATGCCCGCGAGCGCACCGGCCGCGGGCAGATTGTGGACTCCGCCATCTATGAGGCCGTGCTCGGAGTGATGGAGTCGCTCATACCCGAGTACGCCGTGGCCGGATACGTACGTGAGCGGAGCGGCGCCATCATTCCCAACGTGGCACCCTCGAACGTGTACCCCACCGCCGATGGTCAGATGGTGATCATCGCCGCCAACCAGGACACGGTCTTCGGTCGGCTC
>Ga0209021_1002109_pt1 | contig 18056 bp, 9 predicted proteins | sample PinacodermFT_FD_187299 | JGI IMG/M metagenome (GOLD analysis project Ga0209021, IMG submission 187299) | Host-associated microbial community of the marine sponge Aplysina aerophoba from Gulf of Piran - sponge pinacoderm, lysed by freeze-thaw... | ecosystem: Host-associated > Porifera > Sponge >... | reverse complement strand
CAGCGCCGCGACCGCGCCGGGAAGGTTCAGGACCGCCGCGTAGTGCAGGTCGGTCCAGCCCGCGCTCGCCTCCTTCGCGCCCGCCGAGAACCGGCGCCCGAGCGCGGCGGAGAAGCGCTCGCCGTCCGAAACCGCCGCCCGCGCCCGCATCAGCGCAAGCAGCGTCGCCTTGCGCTCCGGGTGCGTCTCCGGCGCCAGCCGCAGCCAGCGCCGGTGCGCCTCCTCCTCCTCCGCATACGCCCCGAGCAGGCGGTGCGCCCGCGCCCGCAGGCCCAGCAGGACCGGATGCTCGCCCGCCGACCCCTCGATCTCGGCGATCCGCGCCAGCGCCCGCCGCGCATCCCGCTTGCCCGACAGCCCGATCCCCGAAGCCAGCCCCGACAGCGCGAGATCGAACACCTCGCGCGCCCCGCTCCAGCCGCAGTGATCCCGCAGATGGGCCTTCGCCTCCACCGCCAGCCGGGCGTGATCGCCTCGCCCCAGCCGGTCCCGCGCCAGCAGCCGCCAGTCCCCCAGCGTGTACCCCGCCTCCGGCAGAACCCGCTTCGCGATCTCCCCCTCCGCCCCGCAGCCCGCGAGCTGTCCGGGTTCCCCCGCGGGCTGTCCGGGTTCCCCCGCGGCGACCGGACCGGGGAACGGGACCGAACCCCGCGCGACATATTCCTGGAACAGCCGCAGGCGCCGGTTGCCGGCAAACAACCGGACGCTGAGCAGCAGCGGTCCGTCGCCGGAGCCCATGTCCCGGATCTCGCCTTCGAGGCGAAACGCCGCTTGCCCGGCGGCGCCCCGATCGACCCTCACATGCCGGTCGATCGACTGTTCCAGCGCGTTGGCGACATGTTTGGAGGGGCCGGTCTCCTTGCCCGTCCGCCCATCCACGATCCGAAGGCCCGAGAGCCCGCCCGAACTCCCGACATGTGACGCGATGCCCCTGGCGATCGAACCCACCGCCAGGTTCAGCGCGATCGGCCGGTTCACCCACGCCAGGTCGAAGGCGGCGGACGATGACGCGAGCGAGCGGCCGCCGCGGATACCGGTGGCGTTGCACTCCACCTTGATCGACGCCTCTCCGGGCGTGCCCCGGCAGAGGATGTTGATCCGCGCTTGGGCTTTCTTCAGGACCTCCAGATAGGTCTCGTGCCAGCGCGGGTCCGGGCTGTCCTCGAGCACCCGCGACACGTCCGCGAGGCTCGCCCGGTCGACCAGCTCGTACTGACCCACCGCTTCTTCGGACAGCGCCCGCAGCAACTCGCCGTGGATCTGCGACCGCTGGCGGGCGTTCAGCCCGGCGAAATCTCCCGGGTGAAGCGGTTGCAGCGCGAGCTTCTCTCCCCTGTCGACGCCGCGCCGCAACAGCGAGTCCACCAGCCCCTCGGCCCAATTCTTCGCCGCCCGCGCCGCCTCGCCATCCCGCGCCTCCTGCCCCTGCGCAGCGGTCATGGAGGCCGCGAGGAGGAAAAGCCCCGCCAGACCGACACGAAATGACATTGGAGGACGCTTCACCCGTTCCTCCCTGGACCCCTAATGACGCCGCTTTGCCACATCGCGATCCTCGACTTTCCGAACCGGCGCTGCAACCGAAAATCGTGTACCAAGTGGAATGCCCGGCACGGGAGCCGGATCGTCCAACGATGCCCTCCGGATTCGGGCGGGGGGAGCGGAAATGCCTCCGGTTCTTCCATTCTCCTGCCGGAGACCGCCGCCCGGGCGACGTCGACGAGGAAGCAAAATGCCGACGATTGCTGTTCCGATCGATCGTGCAGCTTCCCGGAAACGCCTGTGGCATGGCGGACACCAAGCCCGATGCTCGACAGGTGGACCATGGAATGGCGCAGGCTGTTTTTGCTCAGCCGTCCCACCGAGGCGCCGCTCATGCGCCGCTCGTTCCCGTCCGTCGCGCCGATCGTCCAGCCGAACACTCCCTCGCGCCCTCGATCCATATGGCCTTCACGTCCTCCCGGAGCCGATTCCATGACCCGTAAAGCATTTTTCGGAAATTTGGCCGTCGGAGCTCTGCTTCTCACGGCATGGGCGCCGCTCGCGGAAGCGGAAGCTCCGCTTCCGGCGTATCGGGACGCCGGGCTGGAACAGCGCTTCCTGTCGGAAGGCCGGGTTGCGGTTCTCCCTTCGCCGGTCGGCGAGGATCTGGCCACGATCGTCGCGGACAGGGCGGTCAGGGAGCGGGATGGAGCGGCACTCGCGAAAGCCGCGAGAAATCTCGTCGTCCATGCCTCGGCGCAGGTCTCCGAGGGCTGGCGCAAATCCGCCGCCGCCTGGACCGCGCTCTACGAGGCGCATTTCGCCGAATCCACGGACCGGGCGCGAAGCTGGCACAAGCGCAGGCAGGCCCGGCGCAAGGCCGCTCACGCCCTGGAGGAGGCGGCGTTCAGCCTATACGCCGCCTTTCGTTCGTCGACCGAGGTCGCGCCCGCCGGCGCGATCCTCGGCGAGTTCGCCCGCATCCAGGAAACCAGGAACGACTATGTCAGCGCCGAGCTCGCGCTCCGCGACAGCGTGGCCGTAACGCGCGATCCGGATGCGGAGACGCGGCTGAACCGGCTGCGCAGGAAGCACGGCTTCCGCATCGTCAAGATCCGCCATGACGGGGATCGCGACGACCCCGCGTCCTGCATCGCGCTGAGCGCCGCGGTCGCCGAAGACCAGCGGGATCGCGTGGCCGACTATGTCGCCGTGGAACCGGGCCGGGGCGACCACCCGGTGATCCTGCGGGACTCGACCGTCTGCATCGGCAATCTCGAACACGGCGTCAAATATCGTGTGAGGTTCCGCGCCGGCCTCATCGACATTCACGGCCGAGAGATCGTCGAGGACGCGCCTCGGATCCGCGTGCCCGATCGTCCGGCGAGCGTCCGCTTCTCGTCCGGCCGTTACGTGCTGCCCAGCACGGGTAGCGTCGGGGTTCCTCTCACCACGGTAAACATGGCCAAGGCCCCTCTGCGGCTGCTTCGGATCACCGAAGGCAATCTGGTCGACCTGGTGAGCGGCGGACGCCTGCCCAGCGACCTCGAAGGCCGCCAGCTGGGTCGGATCGCCGATGCGCTCGGAGAAGAGGTCTGGAAGGGTTCCATCGCCATCCGCAACGTCCGCAATCGACCGGTCGTCACGGCGGTGCCGCTGGACAGGCTCCTGCCGGAGCGCAAGCCCGGCATCTATGTCCTGGCGGCGACCGGGGACGAGTCGGGCAATCCCTACTACCGGGACCACCCCGTCCAGTGGCTGATCGTCTCCGATATCGGCCTGACCGTCATACGGGGCGCTGACGGGCTGACCGTGTTCGCCCGCTCGCTCTCCTCCGCCCAACCGGCGGCGGGCGTCATGCTGGCCCTCAGGGCACGCAACGAAGACACGCTCACCCGGCTGACCACCGACGCCGACGGTCGGGCCACCTTCGCGCCGGGGCTCCTGCGGGGCTCGGGCGGCCGGACGGCTGTACTGTTGCAAGCGCGCTCGGAGGACGGAGACCATACCTTTCTGAGGCTTACCGGCGCCGGCTTCAACCTGTCCGACCGCGGCGTCGGCGGCCGCGCGCACCCGGAATCCCTGGAGGCCTATGTCTACACCGACCGCGGCATTTATCGGCCGGGCGAAACCGTCCACCTCACCGCCCTGGTCCGGGACGAGCTCGGGCGCGCCCTCGCCGACATGCCGCTCCTGCTCGAAGTCACCCGGCCGGACGGCGTGCTCGCGCGCAGCTTTTCCGTGCTCAGCGATCATACCGGCGCCGTCGCCCTCGACCATCGGCTGGCCGATACCGCGGTTACGGGGGAATGGCGTTTCGCCCTGAGCATCCCCGACCGCTCGGCGATCGTGGGGCGAACCCGTGTCGAGGTGCAGGATTTCGTGCCGCCGCGGATCGAGGTGGATGCCACGTTGCCGCCGACGCTTTCGACCGGAGCCGAATTCCCCCTCGCCATCAAGGCGAGATTCTACTACGGCGCCCCCGGCGCGGGGCTGACCGTCAAGGGGCGGTTGCGGGTGGAGGCCGATCCCGAACCTTTCGCCCGCTGGGCGGGGTTCCGGTTCGGGCTGGTCGGCGAAGAGCCCGGCCCGGCCCGGCTTGCGCTCCCCGACGCGAAGACCGGGCGGGACGGCACGGCGACCCTGGCGCCGATACCGCCCGCGATCGCGGCAACCACGCATCCCCTGCGGGTCCGGCTGCAAGCCGCGGTGCTCGAACCCGGCGGAAGGCCGGTGGGAACGACTGCCGCGCGCCCGCTTCGCGACGGGCGCGAACGTATCGGCCTGCGCCCGCGGTTCAGCGGGTCGGCGGCGCCGGGTGCGGCGGCGGGTTTCGAAATCGTCCTGGTCGGCGGGGACGGCTCCGCGCTGGGAGGGCGCGAACTCGCCTGGCGTCTCTACCGCGAGAGGCGCGAATCCTTCTGGTACATGAATCCCCACGGCAGGTGGAAGCATCGCGCCATCGTCATGGATTCCACCGCGGATAGCGGGACGGTCAGGACCGCCGGCCCCGAAGCGCATTCCGCGCGGATTTCGGTCCAGCCGGGCTGGGGCACCTACCGGCTCGAAATGCGCGATCCGGGCAATCCGAATGTCATGCCCGCGAGCGTCCGTTTCGGCGTCGGGTGGAGCGCGGAGCCGGATCGCCCCGACGTTCCCGACAGGATGACCGTGCGCCTGGACAGGAAACGATACCTGCCGGGAGAGCAGGCGACGGTCAGGCTCGAATCGCCGTTCGACGGACCCGCATTGGTGGTCGTGGCCACGGACGGAATCGAGCAGGTCCACCCTGTCGACGTGGTCGATGGAAACGCGTCCCTTTCCCTTCCCGTGGAGAGCTGGATCGCCGGGGCCTACGTCACGGCCACGACATTCCGCCCGGCTCCGGCGGGAGCGCGAGCGGGCCCCGCGCGCGCGATCGGACTGGCCTGGCTCCCGGTCGATCAGCCGAAGCGGAGATTGTCGGTCGCGTTCGATCTGCCTTCCGCCGCCCCTTCCGGCGAACCCGTATCGGTTCCGTTCCGGGTGACCGACGGCGACGGCAAGCCGAGGCAGGCCCGCCTCACGGTCGCGGCCGTGGACGAAGGCATTCTCCGGATGACGGGTTTCAAGTCGCCCGATCCGGCTTCCCTCCTGTTCGGCAAACGCCGAATGGCGGTGGAAATCCGCGACCTGTACGGGCGGATCATCGATGCGCGAAAGGGAAGCCCCGGCGTGATCCGGTCGGGGGGCGACGATCCGGGCGGCCTGCTGGGCGGCATTCATCCGCCTCGCCGGACCGTCGTTCTCTATCGCGGTCTCATGTCGACCGGCCGCGACGGGCGCGGCGAAGTGACGCTGGATATTCCGGCGGGTTTCCGCGGGCGGATGCGCCTGATGGCGGTGGCTCACGACGCCGATGCGCTGGGGCACGGGACCGGCGTGCTGCCGGTCCGCGATCCTCTCATGGCGGATCTCTACTTGCCGCGCTTCCTCGCACCGGGAGACAGGGCACAGATCGCCGTCGAGCTGGTCAACGCGGAGGCCCCGGCCGGCGACTACCGCGCGACCCTGTCCGCGTCGGGGCCCGTCGCGATCGGTGGCGACCTGCCGCCAACGACGGCACTTTCGCCCGGCGAACGGCGCCTGCTGCCGCTGACGGTCACGGCGACCGATCCCGGCCGCGCGGTGCTCAGGGTCGCGGTCTCCGGCCCCGGGGGCGTCCGCGTCGAACGAAGCTGGACATTGGCGGTCCGTCCGGCCCGGCCGTGGCGGCAGGAGCGGAACCGGATCACCCTCAAGCCGGACACCGGCATCCACCTGTCGGAGGCGCTGACAAGCGGTTTGCATCCGACGAATCTGCGTGTCTCGGTGGGTGTTTCCGCGCTCCCCTTCGACCTGCACGAGCTGTTGGCATCGCTCGACCGCTATCCCTATGGCTGTACCGAACAGTTGATCAGCCGTGCCTTGCCGCTGCTATACGTGAGCGAGCTGGAAACCCGGTCCCCTCGGCGTTCCTACAGCCCGGAGCTGCGCGCGCGAATCCGGAATGCCATCCGAAAGGTGCTGTCGCGGCAACGCCCCGACGGCAGCTTCGGCTTGTGGAGTCCGCGGGATAGAGCCGACCCCTGGCTTTCCGCCTACGCGCTCGACTTTCTCGAACGTGCACGCGACCGGGGATTCGAAGTGGACGAGGCCGTGCTGAGCCGATCTGGCCGCTACTTCACGCATGTCCTCGAACGACGATCGTTGGGCGGCCGGAACACGGAGGCGGCGGCCTATGCACTTGCGTCCCTTGCCCGCACCGGGGCCGTGCAGCCCGGAGCCGTGAGACTGTTCGCCGAGTCCTATCTCCACGACATAACCACCGGGCTCGGGCGCGCACAGGTGGCGCTGGCGGCGGCCTCTTTCGGGCTGACCGACGTGGCGAACGATGCTCTGTCCTCTGCGGTATCGTCGTTCGGCCGCAGGCGCTTTGTGACATATGGCAGCAAGCTGCGAGATGTAGCGGCCGTCGCCGCGATTGCGTCCCGGCTGAATCACGATGCCGCGCGCCCCGCGACGGAAGAGCTGAGCCGGCTGGTCCAGGCCGCGGACGAGACGAGCACCCAGGAAAAGGCGTGGATGGTGGTCGCGGCGCGCGAGTTGAACAAGACCATGGGCGACCCGCCGCCCACCCGCGCCGGCACGCTGGAGGTGAACGGCGAGGCGAATTTCCATCGCGTCGTCGAGCGCGAAGAACTCCGGGGTGTGGGGCTGAGGGTCCACAACGCCGGCCACCGCCCGGTTAGCCTTACCGTCGGTGTCGGCGGCCATCCCACGGGCGAAGATCCGGGCGCGAGCAACGGCGCGACGATCGCGCGGTCGGTCTTCACCCCGCTGGGCGAGCCGGCGGCACTGGAGAACCTGAAGCAGGGCGATGACCTGATCGTGGTTCTGGAGGGGAAGGCGCTCGGGGGTGCGGCCCGGGTCCGCCTTCTGGTGGTCGACCTCCTGCCGGCGGGTCTCGAGATCCAGGCCGCGATTACCGACGGCGACCGCTATCCGGAGCTCGGGCGGGTCGACGTTCCGGACACCGTCCGATTGCGGGACGATCGCTACGTGGCGGCGGTGACCCGCGAGGCCGGCGAGGGATTTCGTCTGGCCTATCTGGTGCGCGCGGTGACGCCCGGGACCTACCGGGTCCCGGCCGCGCATGTGGAGGACATGTATGCCCCCTCCATACGCGCGCGGGGCGCCATGGGCGCGTTGACCGTCCGGCCCTGAGGACGGTCATGCGCGGTACCGGGCGGCGGCGCCGAATTGGCCTGGTAGCTATTGCCCTGGGGGCCATCGGCGCGGCCGTCCCGATGCTCGATGCGGCTTTTCCCCTGCCGCGGATCGGGAAATCGGGTCTTTCGCGTGCCCTGCTGGCCGAAGACGGCAGCATTCTGCGCGTCGCGACGACCGCCGAAGGAAAGATCCGCCTCCGAACCGACGTGAGGGACGTAGATCCCCGATTCATCCGATTGCTCACGGCCTATGAGGACCGCCGCTTCCATCTCCACCCCGGCATCGATCCTGCGGCGCTGGCGCGCGCGCTGTGGCAATGGGCATCGAACGGCAGGATCGTCTCCGGGGCGTCGACATTGACCATGCAGGTGGCGCGGCTGCTCGAGCCGCGGCCGCGGACGGTCCGGGCCAAGGCACTCGAGATGCTGCGGGCGCTGCAGATCGATGCCCGGCTGTCGAAGGACGAAATCCTGGGGCTCTATCTGACGCTGGCTCCCTATGGCGGCAATCTGGAGGGGTTGCGCGCGGCCTCCCTGGCGTGGCTGGGCAAGGAGCCCGGGCGGCTGACCGACGCCGAGGCGGCGCTGCTCGTCGCATTGCCGCAGGCGCCGAGCCGGCTGCGCCCGGACCGGTTTCCCAAGCGCGCCCGGCTCGCGAGGAACAAGGTCTTGCGCCGGGCGGCGGCGCATCGGGTCATCACCCGGCGTGAAGCCGGTCAGGCCATGCAGGACGGCATTTCCGGCGAACGGCGTTCCCTGCCCTTCCATGCGCCGCATCTGGCGGACCGGCTGTTCGCCCGGGGTTCCGAAATCGAGCTGCGCACGACGCTCGACGCTTCCCTCCAGGTCCGCGCCGAAGCGCTCGCGGCAGCGCACGCGGAAGCCGCCGGCCCCAGGACGGGCGTGGCCGTGCTGGTTGCGGACCACCGGAACCGGATGGCGGTCCGCGTCTGGGTGGGAAGCCCCGATTACCTGTCCACCCGGCGGCTCGGGGCGGTCGACATGGTCCGCGCCATACGATCGCCGGGGTCTACCCTGAAGCCGTTCATCTACGGCCTCGCGTTCGACCGCGCGATCGCTCATCCAGACACGCGGATGAACGACACGCCGCGCAGTTTCGGGGACTACGCTCCCGGCAATTTCGATCGCCGGTACCGGGGGTCCGTCACCCTTGCGGACGCCCTGAGGTTGTCGCTGAACTCGACCGCGGTGGCGGTGATGGACCGGTTGGGGCCCAGCCGCTTCGCGCGCGCCCTGGAGGCGGCGGGGGTGCCCCTGTCCCTACCGCCGGGCGAGCGGCCCGGCCTTGCCGTCGCGCTCGGCGGCGGCGGCCTGACGCTGCATCGGCTGGTCTCTCTCTATGGCGCCCTGGGGACAGACGGGCGGGTGCGTCCGCTGCGCGCGCTCCGCTCCGCGCGGGAGATTGCGCCGCGCCCCCTGCTCACCGCCCCCACCGCGCGCGTCGTCGCCGCCATCCTTCGCGACGCTCCTCCTCCGCGCGGCAAACCGCCGGCGCACTCGATCGCCGGCGCGCCGCGGATCGCCGCCAAGACGGGAACGTCGTTCGGGTTCCGCGACGCCTGGGCCCTGGGCGTCGATGGCCGGTATGCGGCCGGCGTCTGGCTGGGCCGCGTGGACGGCACGCCGCAACCCGGACGAACCGGTAGAAATGACGCGCTTCCCTTGCTGCACGCCGTGTTCGGGCTGCTTCCGCGGGATCCCGCGCGGACGTTGCCGAATTCGGATAGCGCGCTGAAGGATGTCGCGCCGCTCGCCCTCCGCGATTTCAACGACTCCGGCCGCTACCTTCCCTGGTCGGCATCGAGCCTGACGGTGGACTTCCCGCCCGACGGCGCGACGATCGCACTCGCGCGTGCCGGCGGCTACAGGACGATTCCCCTGCGAGCCTCGAGCGGCAGCGGCACGATACGCTGGATGGTCAACGGGCGGCTTCTGGCCGGTACGGTGTGGCACCCGGATGGACCGGGCCAGGCCACCATCACCGCGCTCGATACCGCGGGCAACCATGCCAGATCGGCAATCTGGGTGGAATAGCTCCCCTTCGTCGGAAACCCATTCCCCGTGTGTCGCCGATGTTCACCGACGGGCGCCGGACAACCGGATAATTGACCGTTCGGCGATCATGTCTCGATAGAAATCCGGAACGACTGCGTACTGCTACGCCCCTTGAGATCCTTGACGCTTATCTTGAATTCGAAGTCTCCGGTGTAGCCGGAAAAATCTACCTGCGGAATGCGAATGGCGGTGCCCACGATATAGGGTCTCACCACATCGGTAATATTCTTTCCGAACCAACCCTTGCGGACACGGACGTTCAACGTCGTCATGTCCGGAGTGACCCCGTCCGTCGCCGGAAGAAAATCGAGGTGGACGACAACCGGTTCGTCCGCCGCGAAGACCGCATTGTCGTCCGGCCGCCGCAGCGCGATCGTCGGCCCGACCCGGTCAACGCTCTGCACCCCGCCCCGTTCCGCCTGGCCGGACAATTCTGAAGATATCCGGGCAAAGGTCCCGGGATCGATCACCAGAGAACGCTGTTCGGCCGATGCGGTGTCGGCCATCGACAGCGAACAGATCAGAATAAGCAAGACCCAATACAAGCGACACATCGCGTTCTTCCCTTCTCCACGAACCGTCGACAGTATGCTCATCGACGCCCGGACATTATAGCTCGGACAGCCGCCATGGACAACCTTTACGACCGTTGTTATCGCTCGCAAGAAATCTCAGGGATTCGCCGGGAAACGATGACTGCTTCGGCGTTGTACCTGACCGCCATCGCTGCATTAACCATGTCCTGGGATCTCCGATAGTCGGCGGCATTCAGCCCGGGCAAGACCGCGATATCAATGCAAAAGACGACAATTGCGAGATCCCGTGACCCGCACCCGATTCCGATGCAAGGGAGCCATACGCCCGGACTGCAACTTCAGGCATTGTTCCGGGGTGCCGGTGGCAAGCTTCGACCAATGTGCCGCGGCATCGGGCGCCTTGTAGTCGCCGACCGCGGCTGCTACACGGAGCTGGCGCTCCGATCCGTTCCCCATGGCGTCTTTATTTCGCGGGACCCAAATCTCGCCGGGCCGCGTGTACCCCGACGAGGGAAAATTCGGCTCAGCCCATCCGACCGGTGCTATTGCAACCTCACGACCGCTTCCTTCGGACACACGCGTTCCAGCTTGGAAACGTCCCGGCAATCCTGTTCGGTAGTTTGGTAGGGTACTCTTACAGTCTTTTTGTAACGGCACTGCCATGTCATGGAAACCCTGCACCTGCGTTTGTAGTCGCTAGTTCCCGTGCATGAACAACTGGTCTTGGCATCCCAGTGTTTGAACTCGCCAACACGCTTTTTAGTGCTTGCGAAAGCACCACCATCCTGTCTGCATTTTCGTTTCATATGCCGCCTGGTGTAAAAATCCACCTCGGTGACACGAGCCGAGTGCTCATAGAGTCCGAGGCCCCTTTCTCCACCCATCTCCTTCGCGAGTTCTCCAAGTGCCGAACTACAGGTACTCTCCCTCGATATCCAAAGCACGCTAAAACTATCTCGTTTGGTCATGGTTCTGATGGTTTTCTTCTCTTCGGTGCGGTGGCGTGTTACCGGCTTGTTTTCGCAGACTCGTTTTGTCCGGGTCTCCTTCTTGCAGAGGGAGATCCTGTATGCGGTGGGTCCTTCGACGGTCAGACGCCGGCGGAACGGTTCGTGCTGCGCCGCTTCGACGGCAATCTCGTACTGGCCCCGCGTGAGGACCATGCCGGCACGGTAATTCGAGCCGGCGCTGGTAAAGACGCGCACCTGCGCGTTAGCCGGTACCGTTTGCAGCGTCAGGGTGGACCAGCGCCTCCCCACCGCGACCAGCGCGTCGGACTGTGGCCGGTTCAGGAACCCGGTGGCTTTCACCTGCTGTTTCGTCTGCCAGTCGCGCAAGGCGACCCGCGTGTTCTTCCCGAAAACCCCGTCCGGCCGGCCGACCTGGTGGCCCAGGAATTGCAGGCCCCGCTCGATCCCGACCCTTGCCTGGTGATCGAGACCGAGCGCATTTTCTACCGCTTCGGGGTTCGGCGTGAGCGCCGCAACCGGCTTCTTGGGGCCGGCCTCGAGACGAAACGCCGGGCGCTTGGGAAAGCCGCCTGCCGCCGCCGACGCCAGGACGGCGGAGCCCTTCCCGGACCCGACGAGCAATTTCGCGACCTGGTCGTTCTGGTAAGTCCGCCGCACCGCCCGCCGCATGTGACGTTTCAGGTGTTGTTCCACTTCGGCGGCCGTCACCTTGCCGTCCCCGTTCGCGTCGCCCGCGCCGTAGAGCGCATCCAGCAGGTGGTGGGTGAACATTCCGTGGCCCGCCTTCGTGTCCCAGTATGCGAGCTGGTCGTGCCTGGCCGCCGTCAGCACCGTCATGTTGGGCGCGACGCTGTCCGGCAGGCCCGCCTTCTGGATGACCGGCGACGCCTTGAGATGCGGTTTCCCGTCACCCCCCCGCCCGGTGAAGCACGCATCCAGAAATACCGATACCGTGCGCGCGGGGAGCTTGCCCAGGTTGCGGTAGAGCAGGTCCACCGAATATCCGTTCAGCCTGGGGTTGGTCGGGTTGGCATCGGCCGGAAGCAGATAGGCGCCGGGTGTCTTCTCGTTCAGCCCGGGCATGCCGTGGCCGGAGTAGAAGACCACGACATCGGACAGCTTCCTGCCCTCGTCCGGATCGAGGTAGAACCAGAGCTTGCCCCTGGCATCCTGGGCGTTTCCGAAAACCCCGATCATCTGCGCCTGGGTGGCATCCCGCAGATAGATCACGTTCGCGGCGTCGAAGCCCAGAACATCCAGCACGTAGCGCCGGAAGGCGGCCGCGTCGCGGTGGGCGTACAGCACCTTTCCGGTACCGGTATAGTTGCTGTTGCCGATAATGACCGCGATGCCGTCGGGATTCCTGACGCCGGCGGCCGCCGGTTCGCGGAGGGCGGTTCCGGCAATCGCCAGAACGCAGAGGGCGCAGGCGACGACGGGACGCCACATCGAGCTCGTCGCTGCCATCCGCCATCCTCCCGACAGTGCCATCGCAACATGCTCAGCGCATTCGGCGAGAAATAACACGTGTTCCGGCGAATTTCCAATCGGCGTCGCGCCGGAACCGATCGCCCCGGCGAACGATCGTCCGACCGCCAAATTGCCCTCCCGCGACGGATCGATAATCCCTCAAATCCTCCCATAACGATGCGGAAAGGCCGTCTTCGAGAAGGGACCGTAACGATGATCACCAGCCCGACCGACACCGTCTCCGCGCGACAGCTCCGTCGCGCCCGGGGACCGCGATGGGCCAGGCGTCTGGCGGCGTCCGCGCTCGTGTTGCTGAGCGCGGGCGCGATCGCGGGAGATGCGCGCGCCGGCGCGCCCGACAGGGGCGAGCGGCGCTTCGTGGTCGATGCGGCGCTGAGGAGCACCGTGCCTCCGGAGCTCGCGCTGGCGGTAGCCCGGGTGGGTGGCCGGCCGGAATTCGGCGACGGGATCGGCCTCATGAACCTGCTACCCGATCTGGCGCGGCGCGAGTTCGGAGTCCGGGCCGGTATCCTGCACAATCCGAGCGCCAATGCGGGTCTCGGCGTCGCGCTGCTCGAACGCCTGCATCGGCGCTTTGACGGGCGATGGGATCTCGCCCTTTCCTACTACCGGGGAGGGCCGTTGCCGAGATGCGGGGACGAAACGGTCATCCATGAGCATTCCCTCGGCTACGTGGCGGACATCCTGGAGTGGTGGCGCCGCTACCAGAAGGACGAGGCCGTGACGAAGATGATCGAGGACGTGCGCCGGCGCGGGCCGGGTCGGGCCCGGTTCTCGGCGTTGGGGGCCGGCCGGCACCGGGCGCGCGACTATGCCAACCCGGCCGACCGCCGGTGGGCGCCGCTCGCCCGGGGCGAAACCGGGTTCGGCAGGGAAGCGGATGTACCGGCCGGGCCGTTCGGCGATATCGTGCCCTGCTGCTCGTCGGCCCGCTTCTTCTGAGCGGCTCCGTGCACGGCCTCGGGACATGAACCATGATGCGTGAAGCCAGCCACGGCGCGGACGAAGTGTTGAAGGGCGTATTCCTCGACCTCGGCCAGATCGGCGAGGCCGGCGATCCGAAATATTCCGAACGGGTTCTTCGCCGGCTGGCCGCAAAGATCCTCGACGGCCGCGCCCACGAACTGCTCGTCTTTCGCCTGTGCCATCTGGTGCGCTGCGCATCGATCGCCTCCGAGATCGCCGGCGGCCGGTACGGCTGGCTCGAATTCTTTTGCGCGCCGCGCTCCGGCCGGGCGAGCTGGGCGGCGAGCTGGTTGCGTGCCCGGTTGCCCTCGGTCGAAGGCGGGGTGCCGGCCTTCGCAACCGCCGATCGCGTGACGTTGCGATATCGGGGGCGTTCGGCCCCGGTATCGATACCCTACGGCGCGATGCCGCTGCTCGCGGCCTTCATGGAGTTCCTCCTGAACAGCTTGCAATACGACGTTGTGCGGGACGGGGTTGCGCCGCTGTCGCGACCGGATCTCTCATGGCGCGAATTTCAGGACAGCGCGAACGCGCTGTCGCGGGCGGTCTATGCCTGGCTGCGCCGGCACACCCGGCCGGTTCAGGACAGCCGCGACTTCGAGGAGATCGCGCGGTTTCTCACCGGGCGCGGCGCGGGCGGCGATTTCACGGCGGACGATATCGACGACACGGCGATCCTCCAGTTCTGGCGTGCGGCGTCGATCCGGCCGGGCTCCGGGTTCGTCACCTTCCGCAAGACCTTCCGCACCTTCCTGCGCTTCGCCACGGCGCTGCGGGAAGAGACCCTGCGCGCCGGGCTCGAGCGTCCCGAGGCGCTCGCCGGGGGGGGCGGAATCGACGGGCACGATCCCGCCGATCCGGCTTCTCCCGGCCTGGAGAGGATGCGTGCGCCATCCGCCCCGGTCCGGGTCTGGGAATCCGGCGAGGACGAGGACGACCGCGCCTCGCCGCTGGAGCAGGTCGCGGGCTCGGAAATCAAGCTGTTGCTCGCCGAGGAAGCGAAGCGCCTGGCACTGGTCGACGCCCACTGGCGGGATCTGCCGGGACTTGCGCATTCCCTGCTGCGCGATACGGTATTCGGCCACGCCCAGGGACGGCTGTCGCAGGCGCTGCGCATGAATGCCGCCGGCATCGAGGATCTGGTCCGCCAACCCCCGGCGGCCGATTTTGACGACGAGGTGGTTTCTCTCGAAAACCTCCTGGACCATCTCGAGGAGCTGATCGCCGTGGCGGCATTCGCGCTGATCGGCGAGACGGGAGAGGGGACGGAGCGCGGACTCGATTTCGGTACTCTGAAGCGGGGGCGTCAGGCTTTGCGGACCATCCGGCGCAAGGGATTCGACGAGGTCAGGGCCGGGACGCCGGACGCCGCCGAGGCCTTGCGCATGGCCGTACCCGGTATCGTAGAGCTGCGCGACCGGCTGTCGCCGCTCTGCGCGAAATTGAAGCAGGGGAAGTCGTGGGCGGGCCGCCAGGAAGAGGACGAGCGGGTCTTCCAGGACCAGATCTCCCTCATCTACGGCGGCGCCGAAACGGAAGACAGGGAGGTGCCGCCATGAGCCGTTGCTGGAGCGCGGTGCCGGAATCGGAACGAGAAACGCTCTACCGCCGCCTCGCGCTGGATCTGGCCGTGGACGACCTGGTGCCGGGCGAGACGGCGGCGGCGCGACCGCCGCGGTTCGACGAATTGTATGCCGCGGCCCTCGATCCGGACGCGGCGCCGGCGCCGTCCTTCGCGGCCGGGTTCGCCGCCCATCCCGACTCGCGACGGGTCTTCGAATCGCTGCTGCGCGACACCGCCATCTGCTGGTTTCCGGCCGCGGCGGCCGCGGCGGGCGGGGACGAAGGGCTGGTCGCGCGCGAGGAGGAAGGATTCGAGATCAGCATTCGACCCTCGAGCGCCGACGCGGACCAAGTCTACATATTGATCCGCCTCGCCGAAGGCCGCGAGGTCAAGCCCGTCGCGCTGGTCGCGATTCCGGCCTCCGGTGCCCCGCTGCGTGCCGGCCTGCCCGAGGATATCGACGGGGTCTATCAGCTCATCGAGCTCGGGGGCTCGGCGATCGTGCGGGCGATCCGCGATCCGGCCTCGAAGCTCGCCCTGGTATAGAGCGCCCGCCGTGACGATGCGCGCGCGGGTCTATATCGCGACCACCGAAGGCCCGGTCCTGGTGCAGCGGCTGGCTGCGGAGAAGGGCCTCGCCGAGGCCGCGCTGTCGGCGGTCTGCCTCAACGGCACGACGACGCGCCTGCCGATCACCGGCGCTTACACGTATTTCGTGCGCGACCATGTCCGGGGCCTGTCCGGGCAGGGCGCGTACCGGCTCGATCTCGACGGGCGCATCGATGGCGGATCGAGCTGGACGCTGGGTGTCTGGATCGCCCATCTCCTGCTTTCGCAAGGCCGGCTCGCGATGCGGGGCGACCATGCCGGGACAGCTATTTTCGCGACCGGAGAGGTGGCGTTCGCGGCGGATGCGGGGCGCCGGGCGGAAGTTCGTCCGGTGGACCATGTCCAGGAAAAGGCGGTGCGCCTCGCCGAACGCATGCGAGAGGAGGCGGCGGCGGGAAGGCGGGTCCTGCTCGTCGTGCCGGCAGGCAACGCAGCGGAGGCGGAAAGAGCGATAGCCGAGCCCCCCAAGCGCCATCGGGTGACCCTGCACGGGATTTCCGACGTGCGGGAGCTTCCGGCATTGCTTGCGCCGGGGTCCGCTCCTGTATCCGTCGCGCTCCGCAAGCGACCCTGGACGAGGATGGTGCTCGCGCTGGCCCTCTGCGCGGTCGCCGGCGGGGCGGCGGCCGGGTATTTCGCCTGGCGTGCCGCGGAAAGGGATTGGAACGCGCTCCTGCGGGCCGGGCGTTATCTCGATCTGGCAAAATCCCTCGACGGCTATTCCCTGCCTCCTGTGGCGCGGCGTTACCGGGAAGACCTTCGATCGCAGCTGGCGGGTTCCCCGGCGCTGGCGCCGGAGATCGCCGCGCGCCGGCCGGAGGATGGCGGCTCATGCGCGGGCCGGCGTTTCCGGGGCGGAGGGCTCGTCGATGTCCGCGTCGCCGGGCGCGAGGGCGTCTACGCGCTCGACCGGCCGGGATCCCTGTGCGGCTTCTCCGTGCGGGCGTCGGGCGACGGGACGGGCGCTCACGCCTGGCTGCTCCTGCGGCTGGTCTCCGCCGAGGGCGTTCGCGAAGAGCTGTTGCCCGCCCGGCGGCTGGTATCCGGACCGCTGACCGGAGGCCTGCCCCTTCTGTCCCAGGACTTGCCGCTTTATCTCGAAGACGGCTGGGCCTGGACGCTCGTCGCCGTGCGGGCTCCGGCCCCGTCGGCGGACGTGGAGCGGCTGCTCGAGCCGGGCGGCGGTATCGACGATCGGGCGGTGCTCGCCCGGCTCGAGGATTTCGGCGTTTCCGTCATCGGCGCCCGGATCGTGCTCGGGAGGCGGGCGGACATGCCTGCCGCCCCGGGCGGCTGAAGCCGGGCATCGGGGGGAAGAAGCGTGCGGCGTTGCCGGGTTGCCTTCCTCCGTTGCGCCGAGCGCCGCGAGGCCCGCCGTCGGACGATTGAGCTTGGCGGGATAGGCGCGTAGTCTTGGCAAGGAGCTTCGCGGGGCCGATGGTCGTGTCATCGTCTGTTGTCCGTCTGACGACGTTGTTCGCGCTGTGCGTGATTGTGGCCTGGACGTCTCCTGTTTCGGTTGCCGTCGGTCAGTCGCAGCGGGACCGTACGGCGCGGGAGGCGAAGGATTGGGCCGAGGGGCTGGTGGGCGCGCTGTTGCGGCGCGGCGTCGACCGGGGACAGAAGCTCGCGCTGCAACCGTTTCATCCGGAAGATTTCGCGGGTCTGAACGCGCGCCAGCGACGGCAGCTTCACGGGCAGCTGCTGCGGGCGCTGTCCGAAGAAGCGCTCGGTCAGTACGAGCTGGTCGACCGCGCCAGCCTCGCGGACGTTTCGCGGGTCCTGGAGGACAGCCCTGACCCGCGCTGGCGGCAGAGCTATCTGGAGGTGCTGAAGAAGGCCCATGCGCGGATCAACATCGTCTGCCGGAGCACGCCCGAGGCGGCATCGCTGGCGGTCGAGTGCAAGGCCACCGATATCCGCGACGGCCGCAACCTGGCGCCGTCCTCCGCCTCCTTTCCGTTGGGCTGGCTGCACCGGCCGATCGCGCTGGACCTGGCGGTGGGGTTGATCGCCAGGGATGTCGCGCGCCGCGTCGAGGACGCGGCGCGGCTCGAAAAAGTGCGGATCGTCGACGGCCGGACGGGTGAGGAAACCGGCCTGTCGAGACATGTGGCGGGCTCTCTGGAACATTCGATCGGGCGGTCCGTGGGAGGCCCTGGCGGCGGGGAGGCGTTCCGGCTCGAAGGGGCGATCGGAAAGACCGGCTTCCCGGACGGACGGCTGCTGTTGCGGGTCCGGCTGTCCTTCGGCGACGGGCGCTCCCGCCTGTTCCAGGAATACGTGGCGCGGGGTTCGGTTCCGTTCGCCGGTCCGGTCGCCGCGGGGGAACCCGGGCAGCCCGCGGGGGAACCCGGACAGCCCGCGGAGGAATCCGGACAGCCCGCGGGCTGCGGGGCGGAGGGGGAGATCGCGAAGCGGGTTCTGCCGGCGGGGTACACGCTGGGGGACTGGCGGCTGCTGGCGCGGGACCGGCTGGGGCGGGGCGATCACGCCCGGCTGGCGGTGGAGGCGAAGGCCCATCTGCGGGATCACTGCGGCTGGAGCGGGGCGCGCGAGGTGTTCGATCGCGCGCTGTCGGGGCTGGCCTCGGGGATCGGGCTGTCGGGCAAGC
>Ga0209021_1002108_pt1 | contig 18056 bp, 16 predicted proteins | sample PinacodermFT_FD_187299 | JGI IMG/M metagenome (GOLD analysis project Ga0209021, IMG submission 187299) | Host-associated microbial community of the marine sponge Aplysina aerophoba from Gulf of Piran - sponge pinacoderm, lysed by freeze-thaw... | ecosystem: Host-associated > Porifera > Sponge >... | reverse complement strand
GTCGAACAGGTCGAGGGCGCGGCCGAGCGTGTGGTCGATCATCTCGTCCAGGCTCTGCGGGCGGGCGTAGAAGGCCGGGACCGGCGGCATGACGATGGCGCCATTCTCGCTTGCGGCCGACATGGCGCGGAGATGGCCGGTATGCAGCGGCGTCTCGCGCACGAGCAGCACCAGCCGTCGGCGTTCCTTCAGCGTCACATCCGCGGCGCGGGTCAGCAGGTTCGTCGTCGTGCCCCATGCGATCTCGGAGAGCGACCGGACCGAGCAGGGCGCCACCACCATGCCGCGCGTGCGGAACGAGCCGGAGGCGATGGCGCCCGCAATGTCGCGCGGGTTGTACACCCGGTCCGCGAGCGCCTTCACCTCCGCGGCCCTGCGGTCGGTCTCGTGCGAAAGCGTGACCTCGGCGGATGCTGTCATGACCAGGTGCGTTTCGATCGCGCTCGCCGCCAGAAGCTCCAGCAGGCGGACGCCGTAAACGACGCCGGAGGCGCCGCTGATACCGATGACGAGACGGTCTGTCATGCCGATTGCAGCCTCGCCGATGCCGCCGCTTCCTGCAAGCCGGCGCGCGCCATGACGAAGGCGGGCAGGAGACCGGCGAAAGCCAGCAGGCCGACCGCCACGAACACGTCCTGGAAAGCCTGCGCCTCGGCCTGCGCCAGCACGACTTCGCCCAGATAGCGCGCCGCGGTCGCGCTCGCCTCCTCGGGCCCGAGCCCGCCGATGGCGGCCAGCCGGCCCACGCCCTCCAGCATCGCCTTGCTGGCGGCGTTGGCCGCCGTCTGCGTCGCCGTGAAGGCCTGGGCGAATACGCCCGTGCGCATTTCGAGCAGGACCACCAGCAGGTTGATGCCGCAGGCGCCGCCGAGCATCCGGGTGAAGTTCACCAGCCCCGAGCCCTGCTGCAACTGGTCCGGGCGCACCGCTCTGAGCGAACCGGTGTTGAGCGAGGGGATGACGAAGGAGAGCCCGAAGCGGTTGATCATGATGAAGAGCGCGAAAGTCCAGAAGGGCGTGTCGGCGTCGGCCGTGGACATGAGCAGGAAACCGAGCCCGAATACGGCAAGCCCGGCCATGATCGGCCAATGCGCCGGCACCATGTCGCTGATCCGCCCGGCGACCGGGAACATGACCGCCATCAGCAGGCCCGCCGGCACCATCAGCAGGCCCGCCCGCGTCGCCGTGTAGCCCTGCACTTCCTGCACGAAGACCGCGATGAGGTAGATCGAGCCGAACATGCTGAAGCCGAAGATGAAGCCGACGGCGAAGGCGGAGGCGAAACGCCCGTTGCGGAACAATGTCAGGTCGAGCAGGGGTGCCCGCGCCGCCAATTGGCGGAATATGAAGCCTGCCGTGGCGGCCGCGCCGAGGGCGAGTTCGAAGACGATCCTGTCTGAGCTCCACCCGATGCGCTGGCCGCTGGCGAAACCGTCGAGAAGGGCCACGATCGCCGTGACCAGAAGCAGGAAGCCCGGCCAGTCGAAGGCTGTGCGCGGGCCGACGGCCTCGCGCTGGGGCATGAAAACAAGGCCGAGCGGCAGGGCCGCCACGACGCCCGGCAGAGGGATCAGGAAGACCCAGCGCCAGTCGAAGCCGTCGATGGCGAGCCCGCCGAGCGCCGGGCCGAAGGCCGGCGCCAGCACGACGCCCAGGCCGAACAGCCCCATTGCCGTGCCGCGCCGCTCCGGCGGAAACACCTGGAACAGGATCTGCATGGACAGCGGCTGCAGCAGCCCGCCGCAGGCGCCCTGGACGACGCGGGAGAGGATGACGATGTCGAGGCTCGGCGCCGCCGCTCCCGCGAAGGCGGCGGCGGTAAAGGCAAGAAGCGTCCCGGTGAGTACTGCCCGGGCGCCGAAATGGCGGACCAGCCAGGCATTGAGCAGCATGCCGGCCGTCATGGCGGCGAAATAGCCGGTTGCGACCCATTGCGCGCGGTCCTGCCCCACGCCGAATGCGCCCATGATGTGGGGCACGGCCACGGTGACGCTCGTCGCGGAGAGCACCATGGCGATCATGGCGACCAGCGCCGTGCCGCTCGCCCACCACCGATATTGCGCGCCGAAGCGCTCCGTCAGGACCTCAACGGTCTCGGACGTCAATGTTCACTTCCACCATCATTCCCGGCAGGAGCGTCATGCCGTTGCGCTCCAGGGCGATGCGCACGGGCACGCGCTGGGTGATCTTGGTGAAATTTCCGCTCGGGTTGGGTGTGGGAAGCAGGGCGAAGTTGGCGGTGGTGGTGCTGCCGATGCGCTCGACGGTGCCCGTGAACTCGGTGTCGGGATAGGCGTCCACGGAAACGGCCACCGCCTGGCCGACCCTGAGCCGGCTGAGCTCGGTCTCCTTGATATTGGCTTCGATCCAGAGCTCGCCCGGGTCGTGAAGCATCAGCATGCGTTGGCCGTCATTCACGTATTCGCCCTGCTCGACGAAGATACGGTCGATCAGTCCGTCATTGGGTGCGCGCAGCAGCCGGTCGTCCACATCGACCCGCTGCTGGTCGAGCTCCGCCATCAGCCGGGCGGTCCGGTGGTCCAGCATGGCGAGCTCGGAATCGGTCACTTCGAGGCGCCGGCGCTCCGCCTCCGCCTCGGCCATCTGGGCGCGTGCGGCCTGGGTTTCGGCATCGACCTTCTGCAGGTCGGCCTCGATCCGGTCCACTTTGGAGTTGGCCTGGTCGAGGGCATGTTTCGAGACGACCCGACGCTCGTAGAGCGCCCTGGCGCGGCGGAGTTCGGAGCGCGCGAGGTCGAGGTCCGTCAACAGTACCGAGCGGCCGGCCTTGCTCGCACGGACATCGCTCTCGCGGCTGAGCATCCTGGTCGAGGTCTGCGCATCCATGACGCCGCGCTCGACGAGCAGCCGGCGCCGCTCCGCTTCGAGCCCGGCCAGTTCGGCTTCGATGCCCTGCACCCTGAGCCTCGGGATTCGGTCGTCGAGGCGCGCCAGCACCTGACCAGTCTCCACGCGGTCTCCTTCATCGACCGCTAGTTCGAGGATTACGCCCTCCACCTTGCTCGCAAGCGTCACCATGTTCGCCTTGATGCGCGCATCGTATTCGTGGACATGCGTGAAGCGGTCCCACACTTCGCGCCCGCCATAGGCCAGCGCCGCGCAGGCGATGACGGCAATGGCGAGATAGCGCAGCCGCCGCATGGCGCCGCCGCGTCGCGCCGGCGGCGGGGGCGCGGCGGCGGTCTCAGGCGTTTCAGCCATGGTCCCTGTCCTCGTTCAGCCCTTCGAGACGGTTCCGTATCGCGTTGAAGACATGGAGGCAGACGTCGAGTTGCTGCGGGTCGATATCCTGCGTCAGCTCCTGGCGAAGCTCCCTGCCGACCCGGTCGATCTCCTCCAGCAGCGGCAGGGCGGCCGGCGTCAGCCGGACCGTTTTGGCGCGCCGGTCGCTGGGCGAGTCCCGCCGCTCGATCAGTCCGTCGCGGGCGAGCGCGTCGAGCTGCGGCACGAGCGTCGAGTCCCTGATGCCGACGCGGAGCGCGAGGCGGCCCTGCGTCAGCCCGTCGGGATAGGCGCTGAGATGGATCAGCGCCGCCCAGCGCGCCTGCGAGAGGCCGAGCGGCTTCAGCCGCGCGTCGAGCGCCTGGCGCCAGAGCCGCGATAGCTCCGCCAGCTTCAGACCGAAGCGGTGATCGCTCTCCAGCCCCGGCGCGCTGCCTGTCTTCGTTTCCTCATAATTCATTGCCTATATATTAGGACACAAAAGATTCGCATGGAAGGGTTTTTCAGCAGGCTTATGTGCAGCTCGAACTTGAAATGCGGGCAACCGATCAACCGTCGCGGTACGATCCGCACCGCCGGGCTTGCAGCGGCAGGAAGTCCGTATATAATGAATATTATATAGATAGGAGAAGTCGGATGCTTTCCTTCAAGGTCACCAGGATTGGCGCATCGTCCGGCGTGATCCTCACCAAGGAGGTAATGGCACGGCTGCGGGTGAAGAAGGGCGACACACTTTACCTGACGGAGGCACCGGACGGCGGCTACCGGCTGACGCCCTACGATCCCGATTTCGAGCGGCAGATGAAGCTGGCCGAAGAAATCATGCACGATGACCGGGAGGTGCTGCGGGCGCTGGCGAGGTGACCGAACTGCGCGGTGGCCCGTGGCGTTGGGTCCCGGCAACGGTCGTTTTCGCCGTCCACGACAGCCAAATCGCCGAGCACGGTGGCGCTGACGGCCTGCGGGACAGTGGCGCGCTGGAGTCCGCTTTGGCGCGCCCCCTGAATGTCGAAGCCTATGGCCGCCCCGACATTGCAGACCTGGCGGCAGCGTACATCTACGGCCTTGCCAGGAGCCATGCCTTTACAGACGGCAACAAGCGCACGGCCTGGGTTACCGGCCGCCTCTTTCTGGCCGACAACGGGGCCCGCCTCGAATTCGATCCGTACGATGCGATCCGCCTCATGGAGAGCGTAGCCGCGGACAAGGTCTCCGAGACCGAACTCGCTGCCTGGCTCAGATCGCGGCTGGCAAGCCCGTAACGACTGCCTAGTCCTTCGGGCGGTCTTCCCAGGAGACGACCGTCTGGCGGGCTTCGCCGAGGCCCTCGATGCCGAGATGGACCTCGTCGCCGACATCCAGGAAGCGCGGCGGCTTCATGCCGCCGCCGACGCCGGGGGGCGTGCCGGTCATGATGACATCGCCGGGCATGAGCGTCATGAAACGGCTGGCATAGGCGACGGCCTGGACCACCGAAAAGATCATCTTGCCGGTGTTGCCGGTCTGCATCCGCTCGCCGTTCACATTCAGGAACATGTCGAGGTTCTGCACGTCGGCGATCTCGTCCGTCGTCACCAGCCAGGGGCCGATGGGGGCGAAGCTGTCATGGCTCTTGCCCTTGGTCCACTGGCCGGACCGCTTGGTCTGGAACTCGCGCTCGGAGACATCGTTGCCGAGCGCGAAGCCCGCCACATGGTCCATGACCTCGCCTTCGCCGATATATTGCGCCTTCGAGCCCATGACGACGACGAGCTCGACCTCCCAGTCGAGCATGGTCGCATCGACCGGCTTGACGATGGGATCGTTCGGCCCCGTCAGCGCCGTAATAGGCTTCTGGAAATAGATGGCGTCCTTCGGGATCGGCGCGCCTACCTCGTTTGCGTGGTCGATATAGTTGAGGCCGACGCAGAGCACCTTGGCCGTGCCCGCAATCGGCAGGCCGAGGCGGGGCGACCCGGAGACTTCCGGCAAGCCGGCCGGGTCGAGGCCCGCCAGACGTTCGAGGCCTGCGGGCGAAATCGCTTCCGGCCCCAGATCGGCAATCGTGCCCGAGAGGTCGCGAATGGCGCCTGCCGCATCGAGCAGGCCCGGCTTCTCCTGGCCCCTCGGGCCGTAACGCAACAATTTCATCTTCTACTCCGCGGCTTCGGCCGTTGTTTCCGTCATCTCGCCGACGGCTCCGGCCGCCACGAGCTCTTCCACCTGCCCCGGCGTCCAGCCTTCGCGGAGCAGGATTTCGCGCGAGTGCTCGCCGATATGCGGAGCCGTGTCGAGCGCCTCGTCGGAACCGACTTTCGGCAGTCCCGGAACATTCGAGACCGGCAGGGCGCCCGGCATGCCCGGATGCTCCAGCCAGGCGACGCTCTCCACCGCCTTCACATGCTCGTCGGCGAGGAAGCGGTCGTAGGTCGAAACCGGCGCATTCATCACGCCGGCCTCGGTCAACGCCTCGGCCCATTCGGCGGTCGTGCGTTTCATGAACTCGGCCCGGACGATCGGCATCAGCTCCGCCTCGCGCTCGATGCGCTTCTCGCGAGCGTTGTAGCGCGGGTCGTCGGCCAGTTCCTCGCGTCCCAGCACCTTGCAGAGCGAGACATAGTGGTGCTCGCGCATGGCGGTGACATTGATGAAGCCGTCGGCGGTCTGCATCGTGCCGACAGGCACATAAAGCACCTGCGGCGCGCCGCCTTCCAGATGGTGCTCCATGACCTTGGCGGACTGGAACGCCGCCGCCGACTGCATCAGCGAGCAGTCGATATAGGCGCCCTTGCCGAAGCGGAACTTGCGCAGCAGCGCGGACGATATGGCCTGGTAGGCGTAGAGCCCGGTCATCACGTCGATGGCGATCATGCCGATGCGCTGCGGCGTGCCGGAGGTGTCGCGGTTGATCGACATCCAGCCCGAAAACGCCTGGATCACCGAATCGGTGACCGGCAGGCGGTTGTAGGGGCCGTCCTGGCCGAAGCCGGTGACCGAGAGGTAGATGACCTCCGGATTGACGGCCTTGACCTGCTCATAGCCGATGCCGAACCGAGCCATGACGCCGGGGCGGAAGCTCTCGACGACGACATCGGCCTCCGAGGCGAGCTTGAAGGCGACCTCCTGCGCGGCCTTGTTCTTCATGTCCATCGCGAGCGATTTCTTGCCGCGGTTGAACACGACGGAATGGGCGCACTGGTCTCCGTAAGTCTTGCCGAGCGTGCGTCCCCAGTCGCCGTCGAGCGGCTCCAGCTTGGTGACTTCCGCGCCGTGTTGCGCGAGCAACATCGTGCTGTGCGGGCCGGCGACGCCCTGGGTGGCGTCGAAGACCTTGACGCCCTCCAGGGGCAGGGGTGTCGGCATGGCTCGAATGTCTCCTCGCCCGCATGAGGGCGTGCAGCGAAAAGCGGATTCGCGGAATATCGGGCGGCGGCGGCAGCGAAGTCAATGCGCTTGCCGGGCGGCGCATGCGCGCGGCAGAGTGGGGCAATCGAGCAAGGAGGAGCCGACCCATGCGCCTGCGCCTCAGGCAGATTTGTCTTGTCGCCCGCGACCTGGAGCCGGTCGTGGCGGACCTGAAGCGCGTCTTCGGGCTGGAGGTCTGTTATGTGGACGATGCTGTTGCGGCCTACGGCCTGGTGAACGCGTTGCTGCCGGTCGGCCACCAGTTCCTGGAGGTCGTTGCGCCGACGCGGCCGGGCACCGCCGCCGGACGTTATCTGGACCGGCGCGGCGGCGACGGCGGCTACATGGTCATCACGCAGTGCCCCGACCTGGAGGCAAGGCGGCGCCGGGTCGCCGAACTCGGCGTGAGAATCGCCAACCCGCTGGAGCACGGCGAATTCCAGGGTATGCAGCTTCATCCCAAGGACACGGGCGGCGCCTTCTTCGAGATCGACTGCCAGCAGGGAGGCGAGGCGGAGGATGGGCCCTGGCATCCCGCCGGTCCCGACTGGAAGCCTCATGTCCGCACGGACATCGTTTCCGCGATTGTCGCCGCCGAGCTGCAGAGCCCCGACCCGGACCGGCTGGCCACCCGCTGGAGCCAGATCGCTGAAATCCCGCTCGAGCGGGACGGCCGGGGCGCTCTGGTAATGCCCTTCGACAATGCCGCGCTTCGGTTCGTCGAGGCCGTGGACGGGCGCGGCGAAGGGCTGGCCGCGCTCGACCTCAAGGGCGTGGATGCGGACGCGGCCTTTGCCAATGCGCGGGCGGCCGGATTGCCGGTCGAGGACGGCGTCATTGCGCTCGGGGGCATGCGCTTCCGCCTCGTCTGACGGCTGCTATGCTTTCCGGCGAAAGAAGTTGGGAGGCGAGGCCATGGATTTCGGCTATTTCGGCCTGATGGGCTACCGCGAGCGGGGCACCCCGCCGCAGCGCGTGTTCGAGGAGCATATCGAGCAGGTGCGCCAGGCGGACCGGCTGGGCTTCGGGATCGCGTGGTTCGCGGAGCACCATTTCTCCAACTACTGCATCTGCCCCTCGCCGCTGCTGATGGCGGCGCGCTGCGCCGGGGAGACGCAGCGGATCAAGCTCGCCCCGGCCGTCGTGGTGACGCCGCTTTACCAGCCCGCGCGGGTGCTGGCCGAGATCGGCATGGTGGATGCCTGCTCGGAAGGCCGGCTCGTCCTCGGGGTCGGCAGCGGCTACCAGCCTTACGAGTTCGAGCGCTTCGGCCAGGACCTCGCCGAGGCGCGGCCGCGGCTGGAAGAGTTCCTCGACATGATGGAGCTCGCCTTCGACAACGAGACCTTCAGCTACGAAGGCAAGCACTACCGCATGCCCGAGACCCATATCAGCGCCCGCCCGGTCAATGGCCGGCCGGATGTCTGGGTCGCCGGAGACGGGGATGTCGGCCACCGCCTCTGCGCCCGGCGCGGCTATTCGCCCATGTTCACCGGAAGGTGGCTGGGCGCGGAATACCTGGCCGGAATGCGCGAGCGCATTGCCGAGGCCTACCGGGCCGAGGGCTGCGACCCGGAGACGATGCAGATCGGCTTCCAGCGGTTTCTCTGCGTGACCGAAAGCCGCGCCGAGACGCTGGCCTATGTCGATAACGCCCGCCACCAGATGCGTCTCGCCTCGGCCTTGCGCCGCCGCGCCGAGGTCATGGACGGGGCGATGATGACCGAGGTGCCGATGCCGGACGAACTGTCTCTCGAAGAAATCGCCGACAATCTGCTGGTCGGCGACTGCGAGACCATTGCGGAGCGGCTCTGCGCCGAAATTCGTGCCGCGCGGCCGGCCCACATAATGTTCCACTTCCAGGTCGGCGGCTCCTCGCACAGCGCGGCGCTCGACAGCATGGAGAAGCTGATGACCGACATCCGCCCGATGGTGGAGAAGGAGCTCGGGCCGCTTGCCGACTACGGCGCGCCGTCTCGCCCGCAGGCGGCGGAGTAGGCCCATGTCCGACCATCTGCTGGAGCGCCATGAGAACGGCGTCGCCTGGCTGACTCTGAATCGCCCAGAGCGGCTGAACGCGCTGACCGACGACATGCTGGACGGCCTGCTTGCGGTCATGCAGCGTCTTTCGGCGGACCGGGAGACCGGATGCGTCGTGCTCTCCGGGGCCGGGCGCGGCTTTTCCGCCGGCGGGGATGTGAAGGGCATGGCTGCCGGTTCGCACCAGGACGACACGCTGGAGGGCCGCACGCAGTCGCTCCGCAGCCGCATGGAGGTGAGCCGGATCGTCCACGAGATGCCGAAGCCGGTCATCGCCATGATCCGCGGCCCGGCGGCTGGCGCCAGCCTGTCTATCGCGCTCGCCTGCGACATGCGGATCGCCAGCGAAACGGCGCTGATTACCACCGGATTCGCGCAGGTGGCGCTCTCCGGCGACTTCGGCGGCTCCTGGTTCCTGACCCGGCTGGTCGGCCCGGCGAAGGCGAAGGAGCTCTACATGACGGCCGCGCGCCTCGGCGCCGAAGAGGCGCTGGCGCTCGGCATTCTGAACCGGGTCGTCGCCGACGACGCGCTGGAGGAGGAGACGACCGCGCTCGCCGAAAGCCTCGCCGCCGGCCCGCGCATCACGCTCGCCTACATGAAGCAGACGCTGAACGGCGCCGTCACCGCCTCGCTTTCCGAGACGCTCGACATGGAAGCCCGCAACCATTCCCGCTCCGGCCTGACCGAAGACCACCTGGAAGCCGCCAAGGCCTTCGTCGAAAAGCGCAAGCCGGCGTTCTCGGGGCGGTAATCCGGTTATTGTTCATGCACAGAAAGCGTGGTGCCTCTTGCGCGCCGGGACGATTGAGCGCAATAGTGGCCGTTTGGAGTGTGGTTGCGTCGAACCGGGCGGAGTATCGCGGTGCGGATTGAGCCGGAAATCAGTGGGATAACGCTGGTTTTGCGTGGACACTTCAACCCGGCGATCTTTGTGCCAGCTTGGTTCGCGTTGCACGGCTTGTTGCCGGAAACATTGGCGTCAGGCGCCGACTTGTCCATTGCTTCGCCTCACGTTACCGCTTTTGGAGTTGAATGGCTGCAGTTGCAGGTAGCCGATGATAGAATGAGTCTAGAAAGCACACAGGCTCCCTTCACACGGCTGCGCGACCTCGCTTTACGAATATTTAGGGAGAAACTTCCAGAAACCCCGCTATATCAATTGGGTATCAACCGGGCCGTGCATTTCAGGGTGGAGAGCCTTGCTGCACGGGATCGCATCAGCCGGATTCTAGCCCCTGCGGAGCCGTGGGAAGGCAGTGGATTGGAACTCGGATCGAACGGTCAGCAAGGTGAGGTGACGTCGATCACCATGTCTCAGATCGGTCTGGAAGGAAGGCCCGCGGAAGACCGAATCAATGTCAAGGTGGAGCCGTCGACGTGTATCGAGGGTAATCGGGGTGTATTTGTAGAAGTCAACGATCACTACACTATAGGTGACGAGGACTTGGGGTCGAGCGAAAAATTGATAGACATACTCGATGACAATTTCGACCTTTCGATGAGTCAAAGCGCGAAGATCGTTGATCATGTCATGTCTCTGGCCGTCACACGGCAAAGTAGTGTCGGGCCTCAAGAAAGAGGCAAGTTTCTTTCGTCTTCAACTTCCAGTATCCACCGGACTATGCCGAGATGAGGCCGCGAATCACGGTCATCGGAGTTGGCGGCGCCGGAGGCAATGCGGTCAACAACATGATCCGCTCCGACCTTCAGGGCGTCGAGTTCCTGGTCGCCAATACCGATGCCCAGGCACTCGGCCTGTCCGACACTCCGAACCGCATCCGGCTCGGCGCCAACCTGACCAACGGCCTGGGCACCGGCGCGGAACCGGATATCGGCCGGGCTGCCGCCGAAGAAGCGCTCGACGAAGTCATGGCGGAAATCGAAAGCTGCCACATGCTCTTCATCACGGCCGGCATGGGCGGCGGCACCGGCACCGGCGCCGCTCCGGTCATCGCGCGGGCGGCGCGGGAGCGCGGCGTGTTGACGGTAGGCGTCGTTACCAAGCCCTTCAATTTCGAGGGCACGCGCCGGATGCGCGCCGCCGAGAACGGCATCGAGGAGCTCGCCAAGTTCGTCGATACGCTGATCGTCATCCCGAACCAGAACCTGTTCCAGGTCGCCGATCCCCGGACGACGCTGGCCGAAGTGTTCCAGATGGCCGACGAGGTGCTGCAATCGGGCGTGCGCGGCGTGACGGACCTGATGATCAAGCCGGGCCTCGTGAATCTCGACTTCGCGGACATCCGCTCCGTCATGCGCGAGATGGGCAAGGCGATGATGGGCACCGGTGAGGCCGAGGGAGAGACCCGGGCTATCGACGCCGCCGAGGCCGCCATCGACAACCCGCTTCTGGACGACAAGTCCATGCGCGGCGCGCAGGCGGTGCTCATCAACATCACCGGCGGTTTCGACATGGGCCTGATGGAAGTGGACGAGGCCGCAAACCGCATCCGCCGGGAGGTGGACGACAACACCAATATTGTGTTCGGCTCCACGCTCGACGAGAGCATGACCAACAAGATGCGTGTGTCCGTGGTTGCGACGGGTATCGACACCGAATTCCGGCGCGCGACCGATCCCGTCGCTCCAAATGTCGCAGTCGCCCGCGCGACCGCGGAACAGGAGTCGATGAAAGCAACTCCACCGACGCCGCAGCGGCGCGGCTGGTTCGGCCTGCCCGGCCTCCTGGGGCGGGACGCTGACGAGACCGCAAACGAATTCTCCACTCTCGAACTGAGTATTAGCAGCAAGAATTTTGTCGATCAGTACAGGGCAACACTATCTGGCAAAGATAGGATGGCTAATCGGGACTCCAATTCTGTCTATTGGTTTGAAGACCTTTCCAGAATGATCGATCCCCGCAGCAGAAACAGTCAGTCGGGGACGCAGCCTCAGGAATGGAATAGATCGGCGCTAAACAAAGCCTCCACGGCACATTCTCAAGAGGCTGGTATTTTTCGCGTAGCCGCAGGTTATTTCCGGCCATTGTCTGATGGTATCGCAATGCACCTCACCCTGCATCCGTTGCAGGAATGGGAGGGCTATGTCGTCGAGGTCGGGGACGGTGAGTTTACAGGTCGTTTGACGGACCTGACAGCCGGTCATTCCTACGAGACGGAGGAGGCTGTCGTTCCTTTCGAAGAACTTTCGGATTACGACCGTGCGAAACTGCGAAAGGGCGATATTTTCCGCTGGGTGATCGGTTATGAGCGTTCTCCATCGGGAACCAAGAAGCGCGTTTCCCAAATTGTATTCCGGGACATTCCCGCTATGACGAAGTCCGACTTTCGGACGGGTTCCGAATGGGCGCGCGGGATCGCTCAATCCTTCCGGGAATGAACGCTCCGGGTAGCGGTCCGGTGGATGACGAAATCGAATTGACGCTGTTCGGGCCGGGCTATGGAGAGTGCGCAGTCCTGCATGTCGGAGGAGGTACTTGGGTTATCGTCGATTCCTGCATGGGAACCGGAGAAACCCCGAGGCCGCTGGAATATCTGACGGAAATCGGTGTAGATGCGGGCCGGGCGGTCGAACTGATCGTTGCCTCCCACTGGCATGACGACCATATCCGGGGAATGGCGCGGTTGGTCGAAACCTGCGGGAACGCCACGTTCTGTTGTGCCTCGGCATTGTGCGAAGAGGAGTTTCTTGCCGCTGTCGGCGCTCTTGAAGGCCACGGATTTTCCGCTGCGGGGTCTGGCGTCCGGGAAGTGCATCGGGTGTTCTCGCGGCTTGCTGAATCCAAAGCTAGGCCAGTGTTTGCGGTTGCGAATCGCCGCATCTTCTCCCGCAACGGTTGCAACATTTGGGCGCTTTCCCCGAATGACTCGGTTGTCGTCGATTTCCTTCGCTCCATCGGTCGCTTGGTCCCCGGGGGAGGCGAGCCAAAGGCACGATTGTCGCCGTTATCGCCTAACGAGGTCTCGGTTGCACTCTGGATCGACTTTGAAGACACAGCCGCCCTGATGGGCGCCGACCTAGAACGGCGCGGCTGGGTCGATGCCTTACAGAACCCGGTGCGCCCGGTCGGTAGGGCGTCCGTATTCAAGATTCCCCATCACGGGTCGTCGGGCGCTGACGAGCCGGGCATCTGGGAATGGATGCTGGAGCCCGAAGTCGCCGCCGCCCTTGCTCCCTGGCGCAGGGGACGGAGCCGGCTGCCAACCCCGCAAGACGCGGAGCGCCTTCTATCCAATACGCCGAATGTCTGGATTACGTCAGGACGCGAACCATCTGCGGCGACCCGCAGAAACCAAGCGGTCGACAGCGCCGTCCAAGAGGCCGGTATAGAACTCCGCAGGATCGCAATGTCACCCGGCGCAATCCGGATGCGGCGCCCGGTCGGCGGCGGTTCTCAGTGGCGAGTGGAAACACTGGGCTCAGCCCGTCACCTCAGTGAGGCAACCGTTTGAGCCGTTTGAGTCAAACTTTCCACCAGTCCATCAGCTGCACCCGTCCGTCTGGCCGCAGGTCATGCATTTCATGCAGGTGCCGTTGCGGACCATGGTGAAGTTGCCGCAGCCGCCGCAGGCGTCGCCTTCGTAGCCCAGCATCCGCGCATGGCGGATCGCCGCATCGTGGGAGCCGGCCCCCACCGCCGCCGGCATGGGCGCTTCGACGAACGACGCCTCCGCAGTCTCCCGGGCGTTCGACGCGGTTTCGTTGCGGCCGCCCGAGAGCACATAGAGGTTGTCGCGCACGAAGCCCCGGCTGGCGGCCGTCGGGATCGGCTGGCCCATTTCGCGCTCTGTCAGCGCCGCCTCGCTCTCGCCGGCGCCCAGGCTGTCGGGGCGCAGGTCGTCCGACATGACGTGGCTGAGGTCGCCCCTGCCCAGATAGGAGATCGCAAGCTCGCGGAACAGATAGTCCAGGATCGAGGTGGACATTTTGATCGCGTCATTGCCTTCCACCATGCCGGACGGCTCGAAGCGCGTGAAGGTGAAGGCCTCGACATATTCCTCCAGCGGCACGCCGTATTGCAGGCCGATGGAGATGCCGATGGCGAAATTGTTCATCAGGCTGCGGAAGGCCGCGCCTTCCTTGTGCATGTCGATGAATATCTCGCCGAGCTTGCCGTCGTCGTATTCGCCGGTTCGCAGATAGACCTTGTGGTTCCCGACCGTGGCCTTCTGCGTGTAGCCCTTGCGGCGATCCGGCAGGCGCCTGCGTTCGATCAGGCGCCGTTCGACGATGCGCTCCGCCAGCACCGTTGCGCGCGCGGCGCCCGGCCCCTCGACGATGTCCTCGGCAAGGTCGCCGCCGAGTGCGGTTGCCGCGAGCGGCTGCGACAGCTTCGAGCCGTCGCGGTAAAGCGCATTCGCCTTGAGGCCGAGGCTCCAGGACAGCAGGTATGCGTCGATGCAGTCCTGGACGGTGGCGTCGTTCGCCATGTTCACGGTCTTGGAGATGGCGCCGGAAATGTAGGGCTGCACCGCGCCCAGCATCCGGATATGGCTCTCCGTCGACAGGTACCGGATGCCGTTCCGGCCGCAGGGATTGGCACAGTCGAAGACGGGCAGGTGCTCGTCGCGGAGCTCCGGCGCGCCCTCGACTGTCATCGCGCCGCCGCAATAGAGGTTGGCGGCTTCGATCTCCGCCCTTGAGAAGCCGAGCGCGTCCAGCAGGTCGCTGCTTTCCAGCGCGCTGTCGTCCAGGCCGAGCGCCTCGCGGCAGGCGTCCTCGCCGAGCGTCCAGCGGTTGAAGACGAAGCGGATGTCGAAGGCGCTCGGCAGGGCGGCCTCCAAAGTCCCGACCATCTCCGGCGTGAAGCCCTTTGCGGCCAGCGCCTCATGGCCGATGGCGGGCGAGCCCTTCAGCGTGCCCCGGCCGACCGCATAGCGCTCGATCGTCTCCACCTTGCCCTCGTCATAGCCGAGTGCGGCCAGCGCCTCGGGCACCAGGCTGTTGATGATCTTGAAATAGCCGCCGCCGGCGAGCTTCTTGAACTTCACCAGCGCGAAATCCGGCTCGATGCCGGTGGTGTCGCAGTCCATCACCAGGCCAATCGTGCCGGTGGGCGCAATGACGGTCGCCTGCGCATTGCGGTAGCCGTGCTTTTCGCCGGATTCCAGCGCAGCGTCCCAGGCGGTCCGCGCGGCTTCCGCGAGTCCGTTGAAGGGGCAGGCATCGGCGTCGAGTGGCTGCGGATCGGTGTTCAGCCCTTCATAGCCTTCGGTGCAGCCATGCGCCGCACGGCGATGGTTGCGCATGACCCGCAGCATCGCCTCGGCATTGGCGGCATAGCCCTCGAACGGGCCGAGTTCGCCCGCAATTTCTGCCGATGTGGCATAGGCGGTGCCAGTCATCGCCGCGGTTATGGCGCCGGCGGTCGCGCGGCCCTCATCGCTGTCATAGGCGATGCCCGACGCCATCAGCAGCCCGCCGACATTGGCGAAGCCCAGGCCGAGCGGCCGGTAGCGGTAGGACCTCTCGGCGATACGCCGCGACGGGAATTGCGCCATCGATTCGGAGATTTCGAGCGCGGTAGTCCAAAGCCGGACCGTGTGCCGAAAGCCCACTATGTCGAATCCGCCGTCCTCCGTGCGGAAGGCCATCAGGTTGATCGACGCCAGATTGCAGGCGGTGTCGTCCAGGAACATGTATTCCGAACAGGGGTTCGAGGAGTCGATCCGCCCTTCGGCCGGGCAGGTGTGCCAATCGTTGATGGTGGTGTCGAACTGCACGCCGGGGTCCGCCGAGGCCCAGGCGGCATGGGCGATCCTGTCCATGAGGGCGCGCGCCCGCACGGTGTCCGAAACCTCGCCGTCCGTGCGCCGCGTCAGCTTCCACTCGCCGTCGTCCCCGACGGCGCGGAGAAACCCGTCCGTCAGGCGCACGGAGTTGTTGGAATTCTGGCCGGCGACTGTGCGGTAGGCCTCGCTGTCCCAGTCCGTGTCGTAGGTGCGGAAATCGATGGCAGCGAAGCCCTGGCGGGCGAACTGGATCACCCGCTGGATATAGCCTTCCGGTATGGCGGCTTCCCGCGCGCCCGTCACCGCCTTGCGCAGCGCCCGGTTCCGCTTCGGGTCGAATCGGCCGGACTCGCCGGTGCCGCCCGGGGCGCAGGCGGCGATGACGCGGCCCAGATGTTTCTCGCAAGCCTTCGAGCCTGCGACCAGTGCGGCGACCTTCTGCTCCTCGACCACCTTCCAGTCGATATATTCCTCGATGTCCGGGTGGTCGATGTCGAGCGTGACCATCTTGGCGGCGCGCCTCGTGGTGCCGCCCGACTTGATGGCGCCCGCCGCCCGGTCGCCGATCTTCAGGAAGCTCATCAGCCCGGAGGAGCGCCCGCCGCCGGAGAGCGGCTCGCCTTCGCCGCGCAGCTTCGAGAAGTTGGTGCCGGTGCCGGACCCGTATTTGAACAGCCGCGCCTCGCGCTGCCAGAGGTCCATGATCCCGCCTTCGTTCACCAGGTCGTCGGAGACGGACTGGATGAAGCAGGCATGGGGCTGCGGGCGCTCATAGGCCGAATCGGAGGCGCGGCACTCGCCCGTCGCGGGATCGACGAAATAGTGGCCCTGCGCCGGCCCGTCTATGCCATAGGCCCAGTGCAGGCCGGTGTTGAACCATTGCGGCGAATTCGGCGCCGCCATCTGCCGGGCGAGCATGGCGCGCATCTCGTCGTAATAGGCCTGCGCGTCCTCTTCGCTCGAAAAGTAGCCGCCCTTCCAGCCCCAATAGGTCCAGGCGCCGGCAAGCCGGTGGAAGACCTGGCGGGCATCGCGCTCGCCGCCGGGCGTGGCGCCCGCGGCGGGCCGGCGGCGCTGGAGCCAGTCCGGCACGCCGTCCTCGGCGACCGGTTCCGTGAGGTCCGGAACGCCCGCCTTGCGGAAATATTTCTGCGCCAGCACATCGACCGCCACTTGGGACCATTCCTGCGGCGCCACGATGTCGTCGGCAATGAAAACGGGAGTGCCGTCGGGATTACGGATTTCGCTGTTCCTGCGAACGAACGCCACGCCGTCATAGGCCGAGGCGCATCCGCCAGTGTGGTGACGCTGGAAACGCAAGCGAGCTATCCTCGAAACAGTTAAGCCGCGAACAGTGGACCAGCTTAACTGAAGTTCGCTAGATTTTGTAGCCAATCTTGAGGAAAACGCTATTGGCAGTATCTGCAGGCTGTGACGCGTCAGGCGAAAAGGCCTGTTTTCTCTGGACATTGACCCAACCGACTGGGTAATGCGATAACCGCCGAAGTTCTGGAGAGACCCGCTTGTGACTTCCATCGGAACGCGGCTTTATACGTGGATGCACGGCGAGTTCGTCGGCGAGGACGAGCAGGGCAACCGCTATTTTCGCAGCCGCCGGGGCCGCCTGCACGGGCGCAAACGGCGCTGGGTCGTCTATGACGGTCCAGTGGAGGCGTCGCGCGTGCCGCCGGAATGGCACGCCTGGCTGCACCGCATGGTGGATTCGCCGCCGGCCGCCGACCGGCCGCGCTATCCCTGGCAGCTGCCGCACGAGCCCAACCTTACCGGCACGCCGGAGGCCTACCGGCCGCCAGGGCACGATTTCGCCGGCGGACGGCGCGCGGCGGCGACGGGCGACTATGAGGCCTGGACGCCGGAGCGATGAGGCGCAGCCTGCTGGAAACGATAACCGGCGCGGCGGTGCTGCTGGCCGCGGCGGCGTTCGTGTTCTTTGCCTATTCGACGGCTGATATCGGGCGCGGCGGCGGCTATGAGATCATGGCCGAGTTCGACAATATCGGCGGACTTGCGGTCGGCGACGACGTGCGGATGAGCGGCATCAGGATCGGCGCCGTCTCCGGCCAGCGGCTGGACACGGACACTTTCTCGGCGGTCGTTACCTTCTCCATCGACTCCTCCGTCAAGTTGCCGACCGACAGTTCCGCCAAGATCGCCAGCGAAAGCCTGCTCGGCGGCAAATATGTCCAGATGACGCCCGGCGCCGAAGACAAGACCATCCCGCCCGGCGGGCGCATCGCGTTTGCGCAGTCGTCGGTGAGCCTCGAGGACCTGATCGGGCGCTTTATTTTCAGCGCCGCCGATGACAAGAAGAACTGACGTCCAGACCCTCTTCCCGTCATGCCCGGACTTGTTCCGGGCATCCATGCGGCCGCCCGGCGGATGCGATGGAGAGAGATGCCCGGAACAAGTCCGGGCATGACGGAGAGGGCATTCAGGCATGACGAAAGAGCCGCTGGGAAGGTCGGGTCCCGCCGTCGCAATGCCTTCTCCTTACAGCGTTTCGGCGTACTCGGAGCGCTGCTGCTTTTTCCGCTGCTGGGCGCCGGGGCTGCAGCGGCCGACGAGCGCCAGAGGTTCACCTATCGCGAGATGGGGGTGGCGGTGCTGCAGGCGCTCGACAAGGTCACCGCGCGGATTTCCACCCTGACGATGCCGCTGGAGCGGACGAGGCGA
>Ga0209021_1002097_pt1 | contig 18122 bp, 18 predicted proteins | sample PinacodermFT_FD_187299 | JGI IMG/M metagenome (GOLD analysis project Ga0209021, IMG submission 187299) | Host-associated microbial community of the marine sponge Aplysina aerophoba from Gulf of Piran - sponge pinacoderm, lysed by freeze-thaw... | ecosystem: Host-associated > Porifera > Sponge >... | reverse complement strand
CCAACCATCGGACAGGCGCCCTCGGGCGCCTGTCCTGCATTCGGGCCGGATTCCCACGGAAGAGGGGCTGGATCCCTACGGCTCGACCTGGAACGGGTTCGGGGGATCGCTATACTCGTTGGCAAGTTCCGTCGGGCTGACGGGTAGCGAAGGCGCAGAGTACAGGGATGAGTGCCGAAGTCTGGACGATCCTCGCAGTGGGCATTTCCCTCGGGGGGCTCGTATGGCGGATGCTGCGATCGTTTCACCAGGACATGGTGCATCGGTTCGAGCAGATGAACGATCAGTTCGACAAGCGGTTCGAGGAGGCGGGCGCCGCGGTCGACAAGCGGTTCGAGCAGGCGGGCGCCGCGGCCGACAAGCGGTTCGAGCAGGCGGGCGCCGCGGCCGACAAGCGGTTCGAGCAGGCGGGTGCCGCGGTCGACACGCGGTTCGAGCAGGCGGGTGCCGCGGCCGACACGCGATTCGACCAGGCGGGCGCCGCGGTCGAAGAACGGTTCGAGCAGGTCGACCGGCAGTTCGAGGAGATGCGCGGGCAGTTCGCCGCGATCGATCGCAGGTTCGAGCAGGTTGCCGAGTGTTTCCGGGAAGTGAGGAGGCAGCTCGAGCGTCTGGCCGATGACTACGGGGGGCTCGCGCGCGAGCTTTCCGAGCTACGGGGCGAGGTCCGCGGGCGGCTCGACGAACGCGCCCGCCCCGTCCCCGCGGATTAGCGGTTCCCCGTCGCGGATCGGAACCGATCAGCCCGTGGCTTCGGGCTCCGTTCCGCCGCCCGGGCCGCGCGATTCCAGCCAGAACGTGACCGGACCCTCGTTGCACAGGCGCACCTGCATCCGTTCGCCGAACCGGCCCGCCTCGACGACCGGGTGGTGCGCCGCCGCGACCGCGAGGAAGTGCTCGAAGAGCTTCCGTGCGACACCCGGATGCGCGCCGGTGCTGAAGCCGGGCCGCGTCCCCTTGCGGGTGTCCGCCGACAGGGTGAACTGCGGCACGGCGAGCAGCCCCCCACCCGTGTCCGCGAGGCTGCGGTTCATGCGCCCGTTGCCGTCCGGGAACATCCGGTAGCCGAGCACCCGCTCGACGAGGCGCTCGGCATCGCGCTCCCGGTCGTCCTTGCGGACGCCGACGAAGGCAAGCAGCCCCGCGTCGATTGCCCCGACCCGCTCGCCGTCCACCAGCACCTCGGCCGTGGAGACCCGCTGCAGCAACGCGATCATCCGCTTCCTCCGTTTCCCGCTTCCGCTCCTTGCTCGGTCACGCGCGGGTTCCCGCCCACGCCAACGCTCGTGCGCCCGCTTTCGATGCCGCGTTCCGCATCTTCGCTCCCTTTCGCTTGCAGCCCGCCCGCCGCCCGGCCGACAATCCGGTCCATCAACCGGGATGCGGGAGGCGCACCGCCATTTTCGACGATGCCGTACTCAGGGCAATGGCGAAGTGGCCCGACGTGCCGGCCGTGTTCGGCTGGCTCGGCCTCGATCGCCGGGGCCGGTGGCGCCTCAGGGGGGAGCTCATCGCGCATGACGCGGCGAACCGATTCATCGACCGCAACTACGCCGGCGACGAGGCTGGCCGATGGTTCTTCCAGAACGGCCCGCAACGGGTGTTCGTGTCGCTCGAGTATGCGCCGTTCGTGTACCGGCTCGACGATGCGGGAACGTTCACCGCCCACACCGGCCGCCCCGCCGGGGTCCCGGTCGCCGCGTGGCTCGACGAGGCACAGAACGTCACCGTGGTGACCGATCTCGGGCCGGGGCTCGTCGACGACCGGGACCTCGAGGGTCTCTCCGAGCGTCTCGGGTCCCGGGACGGGGAGCCGATGGACGACGACGCGCTCGAGGCCGCGCTCGCCGCGGCCGCGGCCGGCCGGCCGGCCGGGCTCGGGCTCGCCCGGCCCGACGGCGGGGTGGTTCCCCTCGAGTACATTTCGTCGGCGGAGCTTCCGGCACGCCTCGGGTTCGTCCGCGAGCCGACGGAGGCCGGCGCCTGACCGGCCGCGGCCCGCGCAAGAACTCGGACGCACGAACACACGCCAGTTTCCCTCGCGAGGAAGAAAGCATGATTGTCGAACAGATCTGGACCGGGAACGCCTACCGCAACTTCAACTATCTCATCGCCTGCCCGGAGACCGGCGAGGCGCTCGCCGTCGATCCCCTCGACCACGAGAAGTGTCTCGCGAAGGCGAAGGAGCGCGGCTTCGAGGTGACCCAGATCCTCAACACGCACGAACACTTCGATCACATCGGCGGCAACGATGCGATGGTCGCCGCCACCGGGGCGAAGATCCTGGCCCACGCCGGGGCGGCGTTCTCCGGAATCGACCGCGGGCTCGGGGCGGGCGACGTGATCCGGGTGGGGAAGACGGTCGAGCTCGAGTCCCTCGATACGCCGGGACACACGATGAGCCACGTCTGCCTCCTCTCGCGCACCGACTCCCCGTCGCTCTTCTGCGGGGACACCCTGTTCAACGCGGGCGCGGGCAACTGCCACAACGGAGGACATCCGGAGGAGCTCTATTCGACGTTCGTGGAGCAGATCTCCGAGCTTCCCGACCACACCCTCATCTACCCCGGTCACGACTACATCGAGAACAACCTCGAGTTCACCCTCGACCGCGAGCCCGACAACGCCGAGGCGAAGCGGCTTCGCGACGACGTGCAGGGGCAGGACCCGGACCGGGCGATGGTGACCACCCTCGAGCTCGAGAAGCGGGTGAACACCTTCTTCCGCCTCACCAGCCCCTCGGTGATCGCGGCCCTTCGCGAATCGTTCCCGGACCTCCCCGAGCAACCCGACCCGAAGACGGTGTTCCTCAGGCTCCGGGAACTGCGCAACAGTTGGTGAGCGCCGTGGTTCCCGTCATCGGTCTCGATCACGTCGTGCTCAGGGTCCGCGACCTCGACGCGATGCTCGACTTCTATCGCGACACGCTCGGCTGCCCCGTCGAGCGCGAGCTCGACATCGGGCTGGTCCAGCTTCGCGCCGGTGCCTCCCTCATCGACCTCGTGCCCGTCGACAGCGAGCTTGGCCGCAAGGGCGGCGGCCCGCCGGGCGGCCCTCGCAACATGGACCACTTCTGCCTGCAGGTGGAGCCGTTCGAGGAAGAGGCCATCCGCCGCATCCTCGCGAGCCGCGGCTACGCGGCCGGGCCGGTCGAGGCTCGCTACGGGGCTCTCGGCGACGGACCGTCCATCTACGTCGAGGACCCCGAGGGCAATACCGTGGAGCTCAAGGGCCCGCCGTTCGACGCGGAAGAGGCCGACCATGTCATCCAGCGCATGGGCCGCTATCCCGTCCCGCCCCCCGGTGAAACGGGGGACGGGGGCCCGCAGCAGTGACGGGCCCGGCCGACTGGAGGGCCGAGGTCGAAGAGCTCCACCGCCGCCGCGAGCTCGCGAAGGCGCAAGGCGGCCCCGAGGGAATCGCGCGGCAGCGCCGGCGCGGCCTGTCGACCATCCGCGAGCGAATCGACGGGCTGCTCGACCCCGGCTCCTTCCGCGAGCACGGCGAAGGCGCGGGCGATCCCGAGCACGACGATGCGGGGCGGCTCATCGGGTTCACCCCTCCGAACTATGTGGTCGGGGCGGGTCGGATCGACGGCCGCCCGGTCGTTGTCGGCGGCGAGGACTTCACCCTGCGGGGCGGCTCGCCCAACGCGTCCGGGCTTCGCAAGAGCATCTACGTCGAGGACCTCGCCCTCAAGCTCAAGCTTCCCCTCATCCGCTTTCACGAGGGCGGCGGCGGCTCGGTCACCGGGGCGGGCAAGCGCGGTCCGGCCGGGGAGCCGGCGCTCACCCGCAACCGGTTCATCTCGATGGCGCGGACCCTCGAGACGGCACCGGTGGCGGCGGCCGCGATCGGGGCAGTGGCGGGGATGCCCGCCGCGCGACTGTGCGCCGCCCACTTCTCGGTCATGACCCGCAGCTCCCAGGTCCTCGTCGGCGGGCCGGCCCTCGTCGAGCGCGCGGTCGGGGAGCGGCTCACCAAGGAGGAGCTCGGCGGCCCCGACGTCCACCTCCCGAACGGGGTGGTCCACAACCTCGCCGAGGACGAGGCGGCCGCGTTCGCGCAGGTCCGGACCTTCCTCGGCTACCTGCCCTCGAACGTATGGGAGCTGCCGCCGTGCGGACCCTGCGCGGACGATTCGGGGCGAACCGAGGAGGCGCTTCTCGACATCGTGCCGCGGGATCGGCGAAAGCCGTTCGACATGCGCCGGCTCATCCGCCTCGTCCTCGACGACGGCTCCTGGTTCGAGATGGGGCGGCGCTTCGGCCCCGGCCAGATCACCGGCCTTGCCCGGCTCGCCGGGCACCCGGTCGGCGTGCTCGGGAACGACGGCCGTTTCTACGCGGGGGCGATGACCGCCGAGGGGGCGCAGAAGGTCCGGCGCTTCGCCGAGCTGTGCGAACAGTTCCACCTTCCGGTGGTGAGCTTCGTGGACGAGCCGGGGTTCATGATCGGACGCGATGCCGAGCGGGCCGGGACCATCCGCCACGGAACCGAGGCGATCATGGCCGTCATGCGCACCCGCGTACCCTGGGCTTCGATCATGGTCCGCAAGTCCTACGGCGTGGCGGCAGCCGCCCATTACGGCCCCTACGGGACGGTGTTCTCGTGGCCCTCGGTCGAACAGGGGGCGCTCCCGCTCGAGGGCGGCGTAGCGGTCGCGTTCGCGCGCGAAATCGCCGCGGCGGAAGACCCCGAGGCGCGCCGGAGCGAGCTCGAGGCGGAGTTCGCCGCAAGGCAGTCGCCCTTCCCGCGGGCCGAGTCGTTCGCGGTGCAGGAGCTGCTCGACCCGCGCGAGACCCGCCCCGCCCTCGCCGAGTGGCTGGAGCTCGTGCGCCCGAGCCTGCGGCTCCTCCTCCCCCCCGCCGGAGCGGCTCCCGCCCCTTGGCCCGTCTGACCTGCCCACCGGAGCCCTTTCTCGAGCTTCTGAAATTGCAGCTTCCGAGGTGTCCGGCGGGGAGCGAGGCGAACGGGTTCATCATCCGTGCTCGGTCGACCCGACCAGTGCAGGGGAGGCCAGGGCCATGTCCGTAACCGCGGATCAGGAAGGAGGCTGCCAATGCGGGGCGATCCGGTACCGGCTGCTGCGGGCGCCGGTCGCGCTCTACGCCTGCCACTGCATGAGCTGCCAGAAGCAGTCCTCGAGCGCGTTCGGGCTCTCGATGTGGGTGGAGCGGGATGCGGTCGAGTTCACCGGTGCCGAGCCGCGCATCTACCGAACATGTGGCGACTCGGGAAAGGAAAAGGTCTGCGCGTTCTGCGGCGAATGCGGCACCCGGCTCTACCACGCGGGCGGTTCGTTCCACTCGAAGGACGTCGCCGAGAGCGGGTCGGACTATTGGCCGTCGTCTTCGGCGAGGTATCCGTCTGAATCGAGCGGCCAGAAGGGGTTGTGCGCGATCTCCCAGACGTGTCCGTCCGGGTCGGCAAAGTAGCCGGAATAGCCGCCCCAGTAGACGTTCTCCGGGTGCTTCAGGACGGTGGCCCCCGCCGAGACTGCGGCGGCAAACGCCGCGTCCACCTCGGCCTTCGAGCCGTGGTTCTGCGCGAGTGTCATGGCCCCCGTGCCGAGCTCGTCACCGGACCGCCCCTGATCCCGGGCGAGGGCGTCCCGTCCGATCAGGCCGAGCATCTGGCCCTTCAGGCGATAGAACCTCACCTCCGGGAGCTCTTCCGCCGTCTTCCAGCCGAGCGCCTCGTAGAAGGCGCCGGACCGTTCGAGATCGTCAACCCCTAGAGAGATCAGGGTGACGCGCTGTGCGGCAAGTCGGTGCTCCATGGTCTCCACTTCTCTCGTGAACGGGCCTCCGGCAAGCGGGGGCCTGGCCCGGTCCGCTCAGGTCCCCCGCGCCGTGCCGGGCAGGCCGTGCGGGGCGCGGCCCGCCGGGGTCGAGGACGCCGCCGCTCCCGCGAGGAAGCGGTGAGCGCCGGCGGGTCCGGGGGAAATGATACGTTGCACACCGGTTCGGGGGCACGCCCGAGCGGCGCGAAGCGCATTCCCGGGACACGATCGCCCGCGCCCCTCGGATCCCGGGCGGGGGCCGGCTCGTTCCAGCGGGCCGTGAGACCCGGTGTGACGAGTCGCCGCTGGTACTCTTGCCACCTGCCGCCGGGGCCGGGCCTTCCCCGGACGGTCGCCGTCGGGATCATCGCGTTCGTCCGGGAGCCATAACACGCCGGCAAGCTCGGCTGAACGTCGCGTGCGCTTGAGCCGGCCCCTCCGGGACCGAGGCTCGGTCCCGGAGGGCGAGGAGGACTTGTTCATGCAGCTCCGCAAGGCAACCGCCCGGGGCGCCGGCGTCATGGGCGTGGCCGCGCTCCTCGTGTCCATGTTGCACCTCCCGCCTGCCTCGGCGGAGCAGTGTCCTCCTGCGAAAATCCGGATCCTGCCGAGCTACGAGGCACCGCAGGGCTTCGCTTACGCGCCCGGGGAGGAGCTCGGAACGGCGCCCGGTCCCGACCACGAAGTCCTCGGCGTCATCGAGACCAGCGTGGGCTGGGACGTGGACGTCGGGATCCGGCAGCGCTGCCGGGGAGAGAAGTGCGAGCTCTGTGTGAACCGGGTCAAGGGCAAGGCCGGTTTCGAGCCGGGGCGCACCCGCGTGACGGACCGGTTTCGCGGTGACGCCTGCCGGACCGACGCGGTTCTCGCGCACGAGGCGAGGCACTCGCAAGTGTTCGACGAGAGCACGCGAGCCGGGGTTCGCACCATCGTCATCGCGCTCACGCGCTGGGCGGCGGTACAGACCGCTCTCGTCGCTACTCCCGAGACGGTCGAGGCTGCGGCGCAGACGAAGTACGCGGAGGTCGAGGAGGTGATGCGGGAAGGGGTTGCGTCGATCGAACGCGAGGCTCGGACGCGAAACGAGCGAATCGACAACCCTCGGGCTTACGAGGCGGAACGCGAGGAGATGGAGAGACGGTGCCGGGAGAGCCGGTGAGGGCTCGGCGCGCACCCCCGTTGGAACCGTGCTCTCGCGGATCCCGTATCCTCGGGCCTCACTCCGTCGAGCGACAGCGGATGGTCGTCAGGCTCGGAGGGCGGCTCAGGCGGGCGAAGAACGGTTGAGGAAGGGGGAGTAGTCCGTTGACGCCCGATGAGCCATCCCCCACCGGCTGGTCGGGACCGGCGGTTCTCTCTTTCGGCTTTCGGCCCTTCTTTCTCCTCGCCGGGCTCTGGGCGGCGCTGAGCATGGCCCTCTGGCTCGTGATGCTGCGAACGGGGCTGGCGCTCCCGACCCATCTCGATCCGGTGTCGTGGCATGCCCATGCGGCGCTCTACGGCTATCTGGGGGCGGTGCTCCCGGGGTTTCTCCTCACCGCGGTGCCGAGCTGGACCGGACGGCCACCGCTTGGCGGATGGACTCTGCTCGGCCTGGTGGTCCTGTGGCTGTTCGGTCGAATCGCGGTCGCGGTTTCGGAGTACCTGCCGCTCCTCGCGGTGACGCTGACCGATCTCGCGGGCCTCGTGATCTTCGGCGGGATTCTCGTGCGTGAGATCGTCACCGCGAAGAACTGGCGCAACCTCGTCGTCATCGCGATTCTTGGCGTGTTCGTCGCGGGCAACGCCGTGTTTCATGCGGAAGCCGCCGGGGGTGGACATGCGGCGTCGGGCTACGGCCTTCGTATCGGGCTCGCGGCCGGAATCATGCTGATCTCGCTGATCGGCGGGCGCATCGTGCCCGCTTTCACGCGCAACTGGCTGGTGGAAAGGGACGGTGCTCGGCTGCCCGCCGCATTCGGCCCACCGGACCGGCTCGCGCTGGTCCTGAACGTGCCGGCGTTGTCGTGCTGGGTCGCGATGCCCCGTGGGAGCGTCGCAGGACTTCTCCTGCTCGTGACGGGCCTGGTGCAGCTCGGACGACTTGCCCGCTGGCGCGGGCTGAGCACGTGGTCGGAGCCGCTGGTCTGGATCCTCCATGTGGGCTATGCCTTCATACCGGTCGGAATGCTGGCCCTGGGGACGGCGATCCTGTGGCCGGGCTCGTTGACCCACGCGGCGGCGCAGCATGCCTGGATGGCGGGAGCGATCGGGGTGATGACCCTCGCGGTGATGACCCGCGCCTCCCTCGGGCACACCGGAAGACCGCTGGCCGCGGGCGCCGCGACGACCGCGCTCTATCTTCTGGTGATCGGGTCCGTGGTGGCCCGGCTCCTGAGCGGCGTCCAGCCGCATTGGGCGCAGTCGCTTTGGACCGTGTCCGCGATTCTCTGGACGCTCGGCCTCGCCGGATTCGCAATCGTCTACGGACGGTTGCTGATTGGTCCGGTTACCCGGTGACCTTCGAGTCGGGCCGGGCCGGGGCCGGACCGGCCGGCGCCGAAGACGGGCGATCGAGCTTGCCGGGCGGGAAGGTGCGGTCTGCGGCCTCTTCAACCGCGGCAGCGCAAGCGCTTCGCTTCTCGGGCCGCCGGCGAAGCCGTGGGCGTCCGCATCCCGGCCGAACCGTCGCGGGCGCGCCGCGGCGTGACGCGACGGCTCGCAGCCGGTCAGCTCTCCAGGTGCCTTCGGATGGCGACGAAGTCGCGTGCGATTGCGTCGGGCGCGTGAGGCGGCCCGAAGACGGCCTGGAGCTCTCCCTTCGGATTCACGAGAAGCAGCGCCGCGCTGTGCTCGACGAGGTACTCCGGGTCGTCGCCGCCGCGGGCGTACGCCACCCCGAGAGCGCGCGTCAGCTTCCGCAACTCCTCGTGCGGCCCGGTCACCCCAAGGAAATCGTCGCGAAAGGTGGTGACGTACGCGCGAAGGCTCCGCGGAGCGTCGCGTTCGGGATCGACGCTCACGAACACCACCCGGGGAGCTTCACCGCCCAGGGCGGCAATCGCATTCACGCTCGCCGACATCGTCGCGAGAGTGATGGGGCAGATGTCGGGGCAGTGGGTGTAGCCGAAGAAGAGCAGGGTCCAGCCGTCGGTCAGGTGCCGCCGGGTGTACGCTGCTCCGGTATGATCGGTGAGAGCGAATTCGGGGAGCGCCCGTTCCTGGCCGAAGAGGGCGGTGGACGTCTGAAGCGCGGGAGGTTCCGCCGGCCACCATCTTCCGGCGAGGAACCCGGCCGCGACCGCGATGGCCACGACCGCGATGGCGGGCACGAGCTTGGGCATGGGCGCTCGATTTCCTTCCGAGGACGATGCAGGGCGGGAGAAACCGGATCATAGCGCCCGCCGGAGGTTCGCGAGGATGCCCATCGAAGTCGAGCGACCGGGACCGGTCCGCGCCCGCCGAAGAGCCGTCACGCGGCTCGCGTTCCTCGCCGCGGCGGCCTTCACGGCGGGACTCGCGATCGCGAACTGGCCGGCCGTCTCCGAGCGTGCAATGCACTTCTTCGCCGTGATGGGGCAGCCGCGGCTCGAGGCGATGCGGGCCATGGAGGCGCCGGTGGTCGGAGCCGACGGCATCGCCCGCACCGACTGGCTGGTCTTCTTCGAGGGCGATGCGCCCGAACCGGAGCGAAAGCGGCTGCTGGCCGAGCACGAGTCGGTGCGCTTCGTGGACCGGACGTTCTTCTCCGACGGCGTGGTCGTTTCCATTCCCGACGCGGCCAAGTCGGTGGTAGCCGCAATCCGTTCGTCTCCCGCCGTCTGGCTCATGCTTCGGGACCGGCCGTTCTATCTGTGCCATTGATCTGACGTCATGCGCGCTCAGGGTTGCGCTCGGGAGCCGGGAAGTCGTTCGAGGAGATCCCGCACGGCCCGGCCCCGGGGCCGAGGTTCCGCGTCTTCGCGTGGCGAACGGCTCGCCGGCCCGGACAGCTCGCCCGCCGGGAGACCCCCGCCATTGCCCTTCCGACGGTGCATGCGGCTTGGGGCGGCGATCCTTACCGGGTGTCTCGCAACCGCTTCGCCCGCGGCTGGAGGAGAATCGCTTGCCGTGGCGGATGCCTGGGCGCGCGCAACCATCGGCACGGCGACGGTGTCGGCGGTCTACCTCAGCGTCACCAACCACGGCGACTCTCCGGACCATCTCGTCGGGGCCGACGCGAAACGCGCCGGCCGCACGATGTTCCACCGGAGCGTGATCGAGGACGGGATCATGAAGATGCGCCATGCCGGAGCGGTCGAGATTCCCGCCGGAGCAACGGTCCGGCTCGAGCCGGGCGGACTGCACGTGATGCTGACGGGGGTTTCGCCGCGTCTCGAGAGCGGGGAGCGCATAGCCGTCACCTTGCGCTTCGAGCGCGCGGGAGAGATGAGGTTGTCGGTCCCCGTGCGAACGAGCCCACCGTAGAGACCCCCAAGCCGAAGGAACGCGGGCGACTCTCATCCACGGGTGCGGCGGACCGAGGACGGCTCGGAGAACGGTCGGCAAGCGGAGAGCGAAGGCAGCACCGGTCGTCGCGACCTCACGCCGGCGGATCATGCGGCCGCGTCCGCCGCCGGACGACGGCGGCGCCACGGTCGCGGATCAGATCAACCGATGGTCCATGGTGAGGGCGGGCGAATCGCTCTCGGGGGTGCCCACCACTTCGGCGGGAACCCCGACCACGGTCCGGTGGGACGGCACGTCCGAAAGCACGACGCTTCCCGCCCCGATCTTGGCCCCCGCCCCGATCTCGACGTTCCCGAGCAGCTTCGCGCCCGCGCCGATCAGCACTCCGGCCCGGACCTTGGGGTGCCGGTCTCCGGTCTCCTTTCCGGTACCGCCCAGGGTCACTTCGTGCAGTATCGAGACGTCGTCCTCGATCACCGCCGTCTCGCCGACCACCACCCCAGTTGCATGGTCGATCATGATTCCGGTGCCGATCCGCGCCGCAGGGTGGATGTCCACGCCGTAGACCTGCGCCATCCGGCTCTGCACGAGGAGAGCGGCTAGCTCGCGGCCGTCGTTCCAGAGCCGATGCGCGATCCGATATGCCTGCAGGGCGTGATAGCCCTTGAAGAAGAGCAGGGCCGGGAAGTAGGTCTCGAGCGCAGGGTCGCGGTCCCGGACCGCCTGCAGGTCGGCACGCCCGGCATCCCCGATCGCGGGATCACGGGCATGGGCCTCGTCGAAGATCTCCTGCAGCCGGGCCTGGCTCACCATCGGGCTCGCGAGCTCATGGGAAAGGACCCACGCCAGAGAGTCCTCGAGGCCCTGGCGGGAGAGGATCGTCGAGTCGAGAAACTCCTCGAGCGCGGGCTCGCGCTCGAGCTCGCGCTGCGCCTCGCGACGGACCTGCCGCCAGACCGCGCCGGTCGGGTCGTTGGGGGGAAGGTCGGCCTCGGGATCCGGCCAGGCAACCGCGTCCGCCACCGCCTTCAGTCCTTTGCTCATGGTGCGTTCCCGCGAAGCTGGCGTGTCGGGCTAGCGAGGCTCCGCCTCGGACCGACGAGACCTGTTCGAAGCCACCCGTCCTGGTTCGAGACCCGGCTGCTGCGTAGCGGCAGCAGCCTCGTTCGTTTCGTTCCCGAGACCGATTTGCAAACTTGGCTCATGCGTAAAGATCGGGGCTCCTCAACGAGTCTAGGAGGGTCGCGCCCCGGGACGCAAGCGAGTATTCCTGCGGGTCGATTGAGATATTGTTCAACCCGCCCGAACGGTCGGTGCATGGCGCTCCGGCCGGCGCCGGCCGATCAGTCCGCCGCCTGGGCGGGGACCTTCTCCGGCACGATGACCCGGTTCCATCCGTGCCGATCCTCGCGCTCCCCGAGCTGGATGCCGATGAGCGAGTCGTAGAGCTCATGCCCGAGCGGGCCGGCGGAGCCGCCGTTGATGTCGTACATCTTCCCCTCGAAGCCGATTCGCCCGATCGGGGTGATGACCGCCGCGGTGCCGGCTCCGAACGCCTCACGCAGGGTTCCGTCGCGGCTGCGCTCGAGGACCTCGTCGATCCCGATTCTGCGCTCTTCGACCGCCGTGCCGCGATCGCGCAGCAGGGTGAGGACGCTGTCGCGGGTGACGCCGGGGAGAATCGTTCCCCTGAGGTCCGGGGTCGCCACCCGTCCGTCGAAGTCGAAGAAGATGTTCATCTGGCCGACTTCCTCGACGTAGCGGTGCTCGGCCCCGTCGAGCCAGAGAGCCTGATCGAACCCCTCGGCGATGCTCTCGGTAGCGGGAAAGAGGGCAGCCGCGTAGTTCCCCCCGGTCTTGGCGAACCCGACCCCGCCCGGCGCGGCGCGCGTGAAGCGGCTCTGCGCCTTGAGAGAGACCGCTCCCGCCGCCCGGTCGTAGTAGTTGGTGACCGGGGAGGTGAAGATGAGCAGGCGGAACTGCGAGGAGGGGCGGACCTGCAGATGGGCGTCCTCGGCGAAGACGAGCGGGCGGACATAGAGGGCCTCGCCTCGCCCGGTCGGGATCCACTCATGGTCGACGCGGACGATCTCCTCGACCGCCGCCTCGAAGACGCCGTCCGGGAGCGCCGGAATGCAGAGACGACGGCAGGACTCGCGCAAGCGCTCCGCATTGCGGTCGGGGCGGAATACCCGGACCTTGCCGTCCGTTCCCCGGAACGCCTTCAGCCCCTCGAACACGGACTGCCCGTAGTGCAGGGCGAGACACCCCGGATGCAGGGGGACCGGAGCGAGAGGAACGATCTCCGGCTGCCCCCACGACCCGTCGCGGTAGCGCAGGCTGAACATGTGGTCGGCAAAGTGGTCGCCGAATCCGAGCCGGGACGGATCGACCTCCGCCCGGCGGCTCGTCGCGGCGCGCTGGATCCGGAGGTCTTCGAGCATGGCGGCCATTTCGGGCTCCGCTGAATGGGTCGCGCGAATATACACGATGGCAGTGCGGCGGCCGTGCGGCGGCCGCGCCACGCGCGTCCCGCCCGAGGCGGCCGGCGGCCCATCCTCGGACGGTACCCGGGACGCCTCGGGCGAGGGTCGCCCGGAGGCGCCTACAGGCGGTGGGTCACGAAGGCGTCGCGGTCCGGTTCGCGCGCGAGGAGGTCCTCGCTGGTGACCACCGCGTCGCGCGCCCGCTCCGGCACGAGATATTGCGCCGCGACCCGTCGAAGGTCGTCCAGGGTCACCGCGAGGACCGCGCCGCGGTAGCGGCGGCGCTGCGCCGGGTTGCGGCCATGACGGGTGCCGAAGTAGCTTCCGATCGCCTCGCCGGCCGGAGAGCCGGGCCGGTCGAGATCGGAGATGACGCCGAGAACCGCTTCTTCGAGCCGCGCATCGTCCTGCGGCTCGTCGAGGAGGTACCGGACGGCGCGATCGAAGTCGTCGAACGTGCCGGCGATGCGGGGATCGCGGTACGAATGGAAGCGGAAGGAGGCGGTGTCCGCGCGGTAGCCCGCGCCCGCGCCGTAGGCGCCTCCCTGCTCGCGGACGGCCCGGTGCAAGGTGGTGTTTCGAAGGTAGGGGCCGAGCACCCGGAGGGCCGGCGCGTCCGGATGGGCCTGGGGAATGGCCGGAAAGGCACGGGCGCAGAAGCTCACTTCCGTGGTCGTGAGCCACGCCTCGCGGGCGGCCGCCCGGGGTAGCAGGTCCGAACCGGCGCCGGGACCGAACGGGTCGCCCGGCGCGCGCCCGCCGGCGATCGCCCGGGCCAGCTCGGTGGCACAGGCGGCGACCGGTTCGAGCGACTCCCCGACGGCGAGGATCTCGTGGCTCGAGCGGCCGATCGCGTCCCGGATCGCTTCGAGCCTGGCGGCGAGTTGGGCGAGCCCATCGCGCGCGGCGAGCGAGTCGTCGAGGGCCTTCAGGTTCCGGATCCCGCGAAGTCCGTGCCACTCGTCCTCGAGCGCGGCGAACCGGCCGAACCCCGCGCCCGCGGCGCTCGCCGCGAACAGGTGGCCGGAACGCACGACGTGCGCCTCGGCCTGCGCACGCTCCTGGGCGACGAGCTCGCGCAGGCGCTCGAGCTCGTCGAAACGCGGGGAGCTCAGGGTCTCGGCGAGCAGCTCCGCGAGCGCGCCCTGGTTGCGGGCAAGCGCCTTCCCCGACAGCACGAACCAGCCGTGCAGGCGGTCGACGTCCTCGAGCGAGGTGCCGACCGAAAGACCCGCACCGAGCCCTCCGGTGACCGCGGCCTGCCGGGCCTGGGTCGACAGATAGTCGCGCCCGGCGCTCCCCACCTCGGTCACGCAGTCGCAATACGCGGGCAGCAGGGCCAGCAGCTCCGGGGGCAACGACGGAAGGTCCACGACCACCTGCAGGTAGCTCAGGCCGTTGGTGCCGGCGGAATACCACGCCCCGCGGGCCGGGCCGAACGAGAGCGCCTCCCCCTCGGGGATGGCGAGGTCCTCCGGGACGTCCTCGACGCCGACCCGGGGCAGGAGCGACGGGTCTTCGTCCGCCTCCTGCCGGGCCTTGAGGGCGGCGGCCGCCTCGTCGATCGATGCGAGGTCGGACTCCGACATCCGTCCGCGGATCGCTTCGAGGCGTTCGCGTTCCTCGGCGGCCCGCCGGACCGGGAGCCCGGGGTCCGGCGCCATGGTGAGCCGCACCCGGTGCGGGTTGTCGAGCAGCTTCTCGCGCACGAGTCGCGGCACGAAGGCGGGGTCGTCGGCCTGTGCCCGCAGCGACTCGAGCACGGGGTCGATGTCGAGCGCCGCGAGCCCGTCCGCCCCGTGCAGGATCGGCCCGAGGGCCCGCACCATGAGCCGCAGCCCGTAGGGGAATCCGCCGCCGGTGATCTCGCGCTGCCCGAGCTCGATCTGGTGCAGCACCGAATCGAGCTCGTCGCGCGGAACGCCCTCGCGGGCGACATCGTCGAGGACCGAGAGGACCCGGGACTCGAACGCATCCGCGCGCTCGATCTCGCTCCCCTCGATCCCGCAAGAGAAGGTCGCCTCCCGGGTGCTGTCGTCGAGCCCGGTGAGCTCCGACGGTGCGGTGCCGAGCTCCGTGGACTCGAGCGCCTGCCGCAGCGGCGAGCCGCCGTGCTCGAGGAGGACTCCCGCCAGCAGGCGCGCGCGCATCGCTTCTTCCGGGTCCCCCGCGCGGCCAAGCAGCCAGCCCATGAGGTGGTGGGTCCGGGCGGTGGTCTCGGGCTTGTTGGCGGCGTAGTGGTCGAATGCGCGCAAGGGTTCGGTGAGTCGCTGCTCGTCGGGGATCGAGACGTCGATCGCGCGCCGCTCGAACTGACCGAGGGCCTGGCGCTCGAACGCCTCCTGGTGGCGCTCTGCGGGCAGGTCGCCGTACGTCATGAGCACCGCGTTGGAAGGGTGGTACTGGCGCGCGTGGAAGTCGCGGAGCATCTCCCAGGTGAGCGACGGGATCTCGGACGGATCGCCTCCGCTGTTGTGGTGGTAGGTGACGGTGGGAAAGAGCAGCGACTGGAACCGTTGCGCGACCTGCGCCACGGGCGGGCTCATCGCTCCCTTCATCTCGTTGTACACCACACCCTTGTAGACCAGCTCGGAGTCGGGATCGCCGGGGCGGGCCCGCTCGATCCGGTGCCCCTCCTGCGCGAAGTCCATCCGCTCGAGGAGCGGGAAGAAGGTCGCGTCGAGGTAGACCTCCAGCAGGTTCTCGAAGTCCTTGCGATTGCGGGTGGCGAACGGATAGGCGGTCCAGTCGCTCGCGGTGAACGCGTTCATGAACGTGTTGAGCGAGCGTCGGATCATCATGAAGAAGGGGTCGCGCACCGGGAAGCGCCGGCTCCCGCAAAGCGAGGTGTGCTCGAGGATGTGGGCGATGCCCGTCGAGTCCCCGGGTACGGTGAGGAAGGCGACGAGGAACGCGTTGTTGTCGTCCTCCGCGTCGAGGTGGAAATGACGCGCCCCCGTCGCCGCGTGGACGTATTCTTCGAACGCGAGGTTGAGCGACTCGACCCGCGCGCGGCGGACCGGCTCGTGCGCACTCCGGACCCGGTGGACGCGGCGCGATTGCCGGAGGCGAGCGACATGCTCGTGCCCGCGAGGCTGGCCCTGGAGGCGGGTCTGGGCGTCGCGCCCGAGGACGCGGCACCCACGTACCTGCGAAGCCGCGTTGCGCGGGCGGCCCCGAGGCGCCTCGCGTGATGGGTCCACCCACCGCGCCCTGACCGCCGTCCATGTTCACTCCCTACGAGCTCTGTGTCGGACTGCGCTACACGCGCGCGAAGCGGCGCAATCACTTCATCTCGTTCATCAGCCTCACGTCGATGATCGGGATCGCCCTCGGCGCGACCGCCCTGATCACCGTGATCTCGGTCATGAACGGCTTCGAGCGCGAGCTGCGAGAGCGGATACTCGGCGTCGCCTCGCACGCGACGATCTCGGGATTCGACCGCGCGCTCGAAGACTGGCAATCGCTCGCCGGTTCCGCCGAGGACCACCCCGAGGTGGTGGGGGTCGCCCCGTTCGTCGAGTCGCAGGGGATGCTGACCCACGCCGGCCAGGTCCGCGGAGTGCTGATCCGCGGAGTATCGCCTTCGCACGAACCGGCGGTGTCGGAAATCGGCCGGTATCTGGTCGAAGGCGAGCTGGAAGGCCTCGCGCCGGGACGGTTCAACGTGCTGATCGGGCGCGACCTTGCGCGCAGGCTCGACGCCGACGTCGGCACGCGGGTGACGCTGGTCGCTCCCCAGGCCCGTATCACGCCGGCCGGGGTGCTGCCGCGCATGCGCCGCTTCACCGTCAGCGGCATCTTCGAGGCCGGCCACGCGCAGTACGACACCTCGCTCGCGGTGGTGCACATCGAGGACGCCCAGCGCGTGTTCCGTCTCGGTCGAGGGGTCAGCGGGCTGCGCGTGAAGCTCGCCGACATGTTCGACGCCCCCCGGGTGAGCCGGGAGCTCGCCCGCTCGTTCGGAGGACGGTACTGGCTGCGGGACTGGACGCAGTACCACGCGAACTTCTTCCGCGCGCTGAAGATCGAGAGGACGGTGATGTTCGTGATCCTGACCCTCATCGTCGCGGTCGCCGCGTTCAACCTGGTCTCGACCCTGGTCATGGTGGTGACCGACAAGGAGTCCGACATCGCCATCCTGCGCACCCTCGGGGCCGGACAGTCGAGCATCCTGGCGATCTTTGTCGTGCAGGGGACCCTGATCGGCATCGCCGGCACCATCGCCGGGATGGCCGGCGGCGTCGCCCTCGCCACCCACGTCGAGACCCTCGTGCCCGCCATCGAGAGCTTCTTCGACGTGAGGTTCCTCTCCCCGGACATCTACTACATCAGCGCGGTGCCTTCGGAGATGCGCTGGCGAGACGTCGCCGCGGTGGGCAGCGTGGCCTTCGTGATGTGCGTGCTCGCGACGATCTACCCGGCGTGGAAGGCGTCGCGGGTCCAGCCGGTGGAGGCGCTGCGCCATGAGTGAAGCGGTCCTCGTCGCCCGCGGCATCGACCGCACGTTCCGGCAGGGACGGCTGGAGGTCGAGGTCCTCAAGGGCGCGGACCTCGTCGTGGAGGCGGGCGAAGGGGTCGCGCTCACCGGTGCGTCGGGTTCCGGCAAGAGCACCCTACTGCACTGTCTGGGCGGTCTCGACACCCCGGACCGCGGAGAGGTGACCATTGCCGGACGGCCGATGGCGGCGGTCGGCGAACGCGAACGAGGGCGCATCCGCAACGAGGTCCTCGGCTTCGTCTACCAGTTCCACCATCTCCTGGCAGAGTTCACCGCCCTCGAGAACGTGGCGATGCCGCTGCTCATCCGCGGCCTGCGGGTCCGTGCGGCGGCCGAGCAGGCGCAGGACATGCTCGAGCGGGTCGGCCTGAGGGACCGCGCATCGCACAAGCCGGCCGAGCTCTCGGGTGGCGAGCGCCAGCGCACCGCCATCGCCCGCGCGCTCGTGACCCGGCCGAGATGCGTGCTCGCCGACGAGCCCACCGGCAACCTCGACCGGCACACCGCGGACGCGGTCTTCGACCTGCTGCGCTCGCTCAACCGGGAGTTCGGCACCAGCATCGTAGTGGCCACGCACGACCTTGCGCTGAGCGAACGGATGGACCGGCGGCTGCGGATCGAGGACGGGCACCTGACCCCCGCCTGACCCGGCGGCCCGCCGCCCCGCATCCGTGTTCGGTTGGGGCCGTTATGGATTCCCGCCTGCGCGGGAATGACGGTTGTTGCCGCAACCACGACTCTGTCGATGGCATCATTCCCGCGCAGGCGGGAATCCATTGATCTTGCCACGGGTATTGCCACCGGGGCCCGATAGCCGACCACGGATGCGCCGCCCCGCGCGCGGCGACGCAGGCACCGGCGGTCAAACTTTCGGCCCGTGCTCCCCCGGGATCCTGACCGGCGCCGACGGGCCCGAGGCGTC
>Ga0209021_1002092_pt1 | contig 18153 bp, 19 predicted proteins | sample PinacodermFT_FD_187299 | JGI IMG/M metagenome (GOLD analysis project Ga0209021, IMG submission 187299) | Host-associated microbial community of the marine sponge Aplysina aerophoba from Gulf of Piran - sponge pinacoderm, lysed by freeze-thaw... | ecosystem: Host-associated > Porifera > Sponge >... | reverse complement strand
CCCGGCAAGATGAATGGCTGAGACGGTTGATGACGCTGAGCGACATAAACAGGCACTCGGTGTGGTGAAACTCACCGCCCCGTCTCACCATAAAGGCTTTTTTCGGCTCAGGTCGGAGCTGGGCGAGGGCTGCCCCGGCAAGATGAATTGCTGAGACGTTTGATGACACCGAACGACATAAACAGGCACTCGGTGTGGTGAAACTCACCATCCAGTCTCACCATAAAGGCTTTTTTCGGCTCAGGTTGGAGCTGGGCGAGGGCTGCCCCCGGCAAGATGAATTACTGAAACGTTTGATGACACTGAACGACATATACAGGCACTCGGTGTGGTGAAACTCACCCTCCCGTTTCGCTGTAAAGCGTTTCTGCTCTGGTCGGAGCTTGGCAAGGGCTGTTCTCAAGGCGAATTGCTGAGACTCGGGATGACACTGCATGGCAGAACGGGCGTTCAAGGTTACAAAACCAAAAGCACTACCTCGCTTCCTGGCTCGCTTCCTGATGTGGAGAGAGCAACCAGCCGCACTAGCAAGCCTTGTCGTTTTGTCGTACGCAGCTGCGCAAAAACCACAGACACAGGCCAACGGTGAGGAAACCGAAAGAGCTTCCTGTCAAGCAAGGAGCCAGTTTGCTTCCCTTCAGGCTGCGTGGGCAAGACAAGGGAGGTAGAACTCCCCGGGCCGATCCTGTTGGCGCTCTTCCCTGCTGGAACTCATCTGGAACGCATCTGGAACTCACCGCCGGGGCACGGACCAGAACGGCATTCGTCCCGAGTGCAGCAGATGCCCGCCCGACACCTTCCCGCAAGATGACGAAGACTGGTCGAGAACAGGGTGCTTTGCTGCACGCAACACCGCACAGATCCCGGGAACAGGGCCGCTGCGGGCCGAGCCGATACGCACAGCGCCGCCCTGCGTCAGAGCAAGGAAACTATTTGCTTCTCACCCGTGCGGCCAGCGCACCAAGTCAGGCTGGCGTTGTCCCGCCCGCGCTGTTCCCGGACGCTTCCAGTACTGTCAGGCTCTCTCGAATGGCACCCTCCTATTTTGTACGTGCAAAGTCAACGTTGATAATACGCTGGCCGATTTTACTGGCATTCATCTTGTCCAGAGCGGCTTTGGCATCCTTCTCCTGCTCGAAAGTGACAAAACCGTAACCGCGGGAGCGCTCCTGACCGTCCTTGATAATCTTGGCTTCCCGGATTGGACCATGCTCGCTGAATTTCTGTTCCAGCTCCTGTTGGGTAGTGCTGTAATCCAGGTTTGCAACAAACAACTTTTTGCCGGACATCGTTGAGGACCCCAAAAACTGAACAAACAACCAGACAGCCTACATTCCCTCAGCTTCTTGCCTCTGTCCAAAACAGACCGCCCTGTGCAAGCAACCAGCCGGGATGAAAACATGTTTTTCGCTGAACAGAAGCGCTTGTGCGCTTCTCAGATTTCATCGAAGCATGTTTCCACCCCAGTCCAGCGTGCTCCTCGCAGGGAGGCCTGGACGGGAACCGCCCCGTCCACCCCGACAGGGTTTGCATGGGTTCGGGCTCAGGATATGTTGACGCCTGGGGGAAAGAATATAAGAGAAAATGGAAAAAACCAGGTTGATTGATGTGTTATGCAAATCAGTTTGTTATTGCTCGGTGGCGGCGGCAAAATTCAGTGTTGATCACCCTGTGCGCGCTTTTTTGTGCACGGCTCGCCGCAGTCGCGCGCAGTTGCGTAAAAATGCTGGCTGTAGCTGCCGGGACCTGAACTTTTCAGACCAGTTCATATCCCTGTCAGAGCAGTTGGAGCCTGTTCACCGCACAGAGCCTGCTTGGCTGGCGGACGTGCGGGGAGCAGCTTCAGGCAGGCCAGCTACCTGGCAACTGACGGTCAGCAGACGATGTTGTTACCCGGGCAGTTGTGCCGACGCTATAGCCGGCTTGTGTGCTGCGGTGAGCGTTGAGCTGCTCTTTTTGCGTGTACGAGGGCGTGAACTTTTGTCGCAGCAGGCAGCAAGGTGGTCATGGGAAGCTTCTGCGCTCTGGCATTGCAGGTGGGTCAAGCTGTCGCAACAGTCAGCAAAGTCCGTGTCGCAGTCCTTGCCGAGGTCAGTCGAAGACTTGCGCGACAGCGTGCAAAAAAGGTGGTTTTTCAAAGGAGGCTGCTGGCGTAGCGCCCGGCACGCCCTTCGCCAGGCAGCAGCAAGGTCTGGCAGCACTGTCGTACTCCTGGTTCGACAGCGTCGTTTCCTTGTTCTGATGTCTCTGGTATAGGCAGGAAGGCACTCAGGGGCTGCAGCCGCCAGACGTTCGTGCAGGCAACAGCAGCATTGATTGGCCAGAACGCATCTGCGCCGAGCTGGTGGCTGAATTGGCTGCCAACACACCTGTAACGCCTCTATCTTTACCTTGCCAACCAGCAGAAGCACTCCGGTCATCCGCCAATAACGCAGGTGGGCATGGGGGCGCGGGGCCGGGCCGCAGCCAGCCGCCCGGTCAGAGGTCCGGACTGCTGTCGGTGGAAAGCAGGAGAACAGTAACGCTGAACGGGTCGATGATCGACAACAGCGTGCCCGTGAGGATGTGCCAACACTATTTTCTGCTGCCTGCCCCCTGTCGGGCAGAAGGGCATTGACGACTGGTCAGATGAAAGTGCAAATGGAACACGGCCTGTCCCGCTCCAGGGCCCGTGTTGGTTGTTGTCTTATAGTCGGTTACTCCTTGCTGGCGTGCTATGCAAGGGATGGTCGTCATCATGTGTCCCATCAGTTGTTTGTCTTGCGCGCCCAGTCCACTGAGATTGGCAATATGCTTGCGAGGCACTACCAGCAGGTGCAATGGCGCCACGGGATATATGTCGTGGAATGCGACACAGAGGTTATCCCGGTAAACAATATTTGCAGGACTCCGGCCCTGTATTATCTGACAGAAAATGCAGTCGTCTTCCTGGTGGGCTGCCTTTTTCATCAGTTTGCGCGCTTTGGGTGTCGCAGCACTGTGATCTGTATCCATGGACATGGGCCTGAGCCTGACGGTGGACGGGCGAGAGCCAGAAGCACGGGGCAGGCTGCTCTGGCTACCCGGCAGGGCTGCCGCCTGTTTTCCTGGCGTGCTGTCCGGACTGCCCGTTTCTGGTGCATGCGAGCTGGACTGGGCTGAGGACAATGGGCTCATGGCAAGTGTCTCCTTCTTGATCTGTGCGGATTTTTTCATGGGACCTGAATCCCGACAGATCTGGGAGTCGTAGCCTTGCAGAAAGTTCCCTCGCCGACAGATGCCCGGAAAAGCTTACAGGGGTGACAGAGGCCCGCCACCGAGAATGTGAAAGTGCAGATGAAAGACCGCCTGCCCGGCGGCTGCGCCTATGTTGGTTGCCATACGGTACGCCTCGAGGCCTTGCTTGCGCGCTATGGACGGAATGGTCAGCATGATGTGACTGACAAGAGCCTTGTCCTCCTCGCCCAGTGCATTCAGGTCAGGCAGATGCTTTTTGGGAATCACAAGCAAGTGTGTGGGGGCTCTGGGAAATTTGTCATGAAAGGCGAGGCAGTGGTCGTCCTCATGGACAACTGTTGCCGGGAGGTCGCCCCTCTTGATCCTACAAAAAATACACTCATCCATCAGATTTTCCTGCTATGCAAAGAGGTCAGGCGAAGAGAACGGGAGCCGCTATTGAAACACTCATCGGGTCCCGGGTTCAAAATCGGGATCGCGGGCGGGAGCCAGGGTTGCCCAGCAGCCAGCCTCCCGGAACGGCCAGCAGCAGCGCGGCCCACACGACCGGAGGCGGTTCAGCCGTCAGATACACCAACAAAGCCGTTGTGGCCAGCAACAGCATGCCGCTCAGACGCCTGATCCTGGTACCGGCCACCGGCGCAGGCGCAGGCTGCGTCTGCTGGTAGTAGCCGCGCACCAACCGGGCGTCTTCCGATACTCTCTGTGCCAGCACGGGCACCTGTTCTATCAGTTCCGGCATCATCCGATGCAGGCGTCTGAGAACCTTGGTCGGCGCCACACGTTCACGCATCCATTTTTCCAGAAAGGGATGTGCAGTGGCCCAGAGGTCCAGCTGTGGGTATATCTGCCGTCCAAGACCCTCGATGTTGAGCAGTGTTTTCTGCAGCAAGATCAGCTGTGGTTGAATTTCCATCTGGAACCGGTGTGCTACCTGGAACAGGTTGAGCAGCACCATGCCAAACGAAATATCCGCCAGGGGTCTGGCAAACAGGGGCTCACAGACAGTGCGCACACTGGCCTCGAGTTCATTGACCGGCGTATCAGGTGCGACCCAGCCGGAATCAATATGCAAACGCGCGACCTGGCGGTAGTCCCGGCGGAAGAAAGCCAGGAGGTTGCGGGCCAGGTAGCTCTGGTCCTCCGGTGTCAGGGAGCCCACGATACCGTAATCAACGGCAATATAGCCTGGACTTTCCGGGTGCAATCGGGACACGAATATGTTGCCAGGATGCATGTCAGCATGAAAAAAACTGTCCCGGAATACCTGGGTGAAAAAAATTTCCACGCCTCTTTCCGCCAGCTTTTTCCTGTCAACCCCGGCCTGGTCGAGAGCTGCCGTGTCTGCAACGCAAATGCCTTCCACTCTCTCCATGACCATGACGGTCGGGCAGCAATAATCCCAGTAGATGCGGGGAATGTAGAGCAGTGGCGAGTCCTGGAAATTGCGGCGCAACTGTGAGCCATTGGCCGCTTCCCGCTGCAGGTTCAGCTCATCAAAAATGGTTCTCTCGTAATCGGCCACCACCTGCACGGGACGCAGGCGACGCCCCTCGCGGTTCAGGCGAATCAGACGCGCCAGCCAGTACAGCAGGGCGATATCCTTGCCAATGGTGCGCGCAATACCAGGCCGGATAACTTTGACCACAACCTCTTCCCCCGTGTGCAGGCGGGCCGCATGCACCTGGGCTACAGATGCTGATGCCAAAGGGGTCTGTTCAAAGCTGGCAAAAAGGGCATCAAGAGACTTCCCCAGGCCGGCTTCTATGATCAGCAGGGCCTGGCTGACGGCAAAAGCCGGTACCTTGTCCTGCAGCAAGGCCAGCTCATCACCTATATCATCCGGCAACAGATCGCGTCGGGTCGAGAGCAGCTGGCCAAATTTGATAAAGACAGGACCAAGTTCTGTCAAGGCCCGGCGCAAGCGTACGCCAGCAGGCAGGGGCCGGGCCATTCTGCAGCCCGGCAAAAACGACTGAAGACGCACCAGCCAGGGCGGGAGCCAGGGATCAAGCAGCCGGTGAAGCCTGTGGCGGATGATGACCCTGATGATCGTCAGGATGCGCAGGAGCTGCTGCACGTGCTATTTCCCCTTCTTTGCCACAGAGCCACCCCGCCGCCGGTGCGGTTCGAGCTGCTCCATACGGAGGTGCGCATCGGCCAGCCGGCGGCGCAAGGCATCAAGGTCTTCGGCAAAAGCTTCGACTGCGCCGGGGGCAGCCAGCACTTGCGCCTCCTCCTGCAGATAGTCGGGCAGCCAGTTGTGCAAGGATCCTGCGCAGCGCCGTGCAAAATGCAGGCCGCGCGTCAGGGCCGCGTTGGTCAGGTGTGCTGCCAGGCCGCCGGTATAGGGTGCCAGCTTCTCTTCCAGATCCCTGTCAAGACGCGCCAGAATGGCGAACATCTCACCCAGCAGCGCCAGGTCTCCGCTCGGGACGACACCATGTGCCGGCAAATGGTCCAGTGGGGCCGAGCGGAGCAGCAAGGCCAGCAGACCGGCAGAGGTGCCCGCCAGTCTGGCATCAGGGTGCTGCGCAGATTCAAGCGACAGCACGGGCGTTGTGCCCAGGCAGACGCTGATCTCCAGGCGCGGGGCACTGCTGGAAAACTGCACCTGGCGGCCATCGAGTTTCTCCAGTGCCGGGACAACCGAAGGATTCTTGCGGATGACGCTGCCCAGCACTTTTTCCAGCAGAGCCAGGGTAATGACCGCCGGGCGTGAAGGCGGGCGTTCCACCTCAACCCCCGTGTTCACGGTTTGATCCCCTTGTGCAGTGCCACTATACCGCCGGTCATGTTCTGGTAACTGGTGTTGACGAAGCCGGCCTCCTGCATCATGGACTCCAGACGCACCTGGTCAGGGTGCATGCGGATGGACTCGGCCAGATAACGGTAACTGTCGGCGTCTCCTGCCACCAGGCGTCCCAGCAGGGGAAGCGCCGTGAAGGAGTAGGTGTCGTACAGTTTGCTCAGCAGGGCACTGCGGGGTTTTGAAAACTCGAGAACCAGCAGGCGTCCCCCGGGTCGCAGCACCCGCAACATCGACAGCAGGGCAAGGGACTTGTGCGTCACATTGCGCAGTCCAAACGCCATGGTAATAAGGTCGAAGCTGTTGTCGGCAAAGGGAAGACATTGTGCATTGGCCTGCACATACCTCACCGCACCAATGGCACCCTTGTCTGTCAGGCGGTCGCGGCCTGCGCGCAACATGGAGTCGTTGATGTCGGCCAGAACGACTTGCCCTTCTGGTCCCACCAGCTGTGCAAACTTCAGCGCCAGGTCGCCTGTTCCACCTGCCAGATCCAGCACTTTGTGCCCGGGGCGCACCGCGCTCATCTGCAGGGCACACCGCTTCCACAACCGGTGTATGCCCAGGGACAACAAATCGTTCATCAGGTCGTAGCGACCCGCGACTGAATGAAAGACATCAGCCACCATCCGGTCCTTGTCACCCGCATTGACGGTCCTGAAACCGAAGTGGGTATTGGGCCCGCTGTCCTCGTTGTGCATAACGCTACCCGTTTGCCTCTCTGGAGGGAGGCGCATTTTATCCTGCCCCGGCGTTGGCGACCAGCCTGGTCGATGCCGTCATGCAGATCAACAGTCCAGTTTTGGTGCGACGGCCCTGCCGGGCGGAATGGACCGGGCACCGGGGCCTTGTCAGCGACGGGTGCTGGCACCTGCTGCCAGCCAGGAAAGCACAAACAACAGGGTGCTGCATACTACAACCGAAGGACCAGCGGGCGTATCGAGCAGCAGCGAGGCCCAGAGGCCAGCCATAATGGCCAGCATACCCAGCAGACTCGCCCCGACAGCCATCTGTTCTGGCGAGCGCGCCAGCCGTTCGGCTGTGGCGGCCGGAATAATCAGCAAGGAGGTAATCAACAAGGCACCCACGGTGCGCATGGCAACGGCGATCACCACCGCCAGCATCAGCATCAGGAGCAGCTCCAGCCGCTTGACGGCCACGCCTTCGACTGCCGCCAGTTCCTTGTGCACGGTCATGGACAGCAACGGGCGCCAGAAACGGCACAGCAGTGCCAGGATGATGGCTCCGCCGATCAGCACCCTGTAGAGGTCGTAGCGGCCAACGGCCAGCAAATCACCAAACAACCAGGCGGTGACATCCAGCCGTACGTTTGACAGACTCAGCGCCACCAGTCCCAGACTCAGTGAGCTGTGAGCCAGTATACCCAGCAAACTGTCTGTTGCCAGTGACCATTTGCGTTGCACACAGACCAGGGCCACGGCCAGCAGCAGGCTGCTGATGATGACAGCAATGTCCGGATTGATCTCAAAGAGCAGTCCCATGGTGACGCCGAGCAGGGCCGAATGAGACAGTGTCTCACCGAAGTAGGCCATGCGCCGCCAGACAACAAAGGAGCCCAGGGGGCCGCACACGGCAGCGACTCCCAGGCCCACCAGCAGGGGATAGAGGAGCAGATCAATCATGGGCACTGTCAGTCAAGCTGGCCGATGCGCCGGGCGCGCTCCGGAAACTATCCGGATGATGGTGGTTATAGACCGCAAGCCCCTCACCGAACAGGCTGTGATAGGCCGGGTGCTCGCTGACATGGGCCGGGTGGCCATGACAACAAATGTAGCGGTTCAGGCAAATGACCTGGTCTGTTGCCGCCATCACCAGGTGCAGGTCGTGGGAAATCATCAAGATGGCACAGCCCGTTTTTCGACAGAGACTTTCGATGAGCCGATAGAGTTCCCGCTGGCCTGTAATGTCCACACCCTGGACGGGCTCATCGAGTACCAGCAGCTGCGGCTTGCGCAGCAGGGCCCGGGCCAGCAGAACGCGCTGTATCTCTCCTCCGGACAGCAGACGCACGGGCCTGGCGTTCAGGTGCGCGACACCGACACAGGCCAGTGCCTCCTGGGCACGGGAGCGGCAGGCGCCGGCCAGCGCAAGGAAGCGGGACACCGTCAGGGGCATGCCAGGCTCGATGTGGAGTTTCTGCGGCATGTAGCCAATACAGAGCCCTTTGAGTACCCGTCTGGTGCCCTTGTCGGGCTTCAGCAAGCCCAGCACAACACGGACCAGGGTTGTTTTTCCGGCGGCATTGGGGCCGATCAGGGTGACGATCTGGCCGGCCTGCAGGTTGAGGGATATATTGCTGAGTACAGGGCGCCCCTGAAAGGCGAGGTGTACGTCACGCAGTTCGAGCAAGCTGCCAGTCACTTGTGCCCCCGCAGGTCTGATAGCGTTGGACAGGGCCTGCCGCCCTGTAGTGCCATCGGGGCCAGCTGGCAGGCAGAATCACGACAGCATGCACATACTGCAATCACACTGTAGCTGGATGGGTTCACAGTGGCAGGTCCTGGGTCGGGGGACAAAGGCGGCCACTATACCACATTCATCCAAGGCTCCCATCCCGCCGGGTTCACCTCTTTGTCAGCGGCTCCAGAGGCCGCAGTCACCGCCGTCCGTCTGAGTGGTCCCCAGCTGCACGGCCTGCATGTACAGCCGGCTTGTCTGAGCTGCGCCAGGGGTCGGGGAAATTGTGTTCCCGCTTGCATCAGCAGCTGTTGGTCAGGCTTTCGCCCGGGACTGGGTGGCAGTCAGGCGGGCGTGTTATCTGTGACATCAGTGTGATTGGTGCGGCTTGCCTGATTTTCTGACGTGCAACCTTTGTTTTTTCGTCTAAAGTCCTCTCACTGGCAGTATTGATCATGAGGAAGGGGCTGTGACGGGATGACTGTGGCTCGTGACGAGGTAACCGGGTTTGCGCTTCTGACTCGCCAGTCGCGGTGGATGGAAAGGGTGAGTGCCTGTCAGGGCGAAATATCCAGGTGCTTTGCCGAGAAGGTACCGGACCGCCTGGAGTCTGCGCTGGCGTATCCGGTCGCCTCCTTTGAGTTGAGCAGCGTACGTTGTGCTTCGGCGGGAAAGGCTTGGGCTTTGGCCAACGGCGTTGTATTCCGGACTCTCATTGCGGGGGCGCCGGACAGGGGGCGGGATGCCTGGCAGGATGCCTGTAGTTACACCGTCCTGGAGCCGGAGGCACCGGCGCGGATAGCCAGCGGTTATTTTGGTTTTTATGGACAGGCAGACGACATCCGTGCAGGTCCCATGAGCCGGATGGAGCGCGGGCTGATGGAGGACTTCGTTGGGGTGTTGATGAGGCTGTGGGGCGAAGTCTGGGGGCATGCAGTCGCCTTCGATGATCAGCCGCCGGTCTGGTTGCAATCGGTGCCGACAGCCGTTTCTGCTCTGGTGTGCAGCTGTTTTTTTTATGAAATATGCCGCTACACCGGCACCTTGATGATGACCATGCCGGTGGCCTGTGTCGAGTCGGCACTCAGGGCGGCTGATCGGGACAAGGCTGATCGGGACAAGGACCGGGACAAGCTGGCACGGTCGGAGACGGAGCATGACACAGGTGGTACACAACGCCAGCGCAATAGTCGTCTGGCAGCTTGCGTGATGCGTGCGCCCGTGCGAGTACGCGGCGAGCTGTCACACAGAATGATTGCACTTGAGCGGCTTGACCAGTTGACGCCTGGGGATCTGATAGGGATTCCATGGCCGGCCTCAGCCTGCCTTTGTGTTGGCCCGCTGCGTTTTTGTACGGCAAGGGTTGTTCAGAAGTCCGGCCGCCTGGCGCTGGAAGTTGTGAGCCGTTGTGAGACTTGATGAGCTGTTCTTGAGCAGGGGGCAGAGTGAGTAAAGAGCCGCTGAAACGCAATACCAGAAGGAAAATCAGTCGAATGGCCTCGGGGTACCTGGCCGATGAGTCTGCGGCTTCGCTGGGAAGAGAGGGCGCACATACGCGTGCGCTTGTGGCAGAGGAGGATGCCGGGCAGCTCGGTGGGGGCGGTTCTCCTGGGTCACGGCCTGAGTCAGCGGGTGCAGTGACGGGCAAGGGAAGCCATGCCGACCTGGAGGCTGTTGGCGTGCACGAGGGGGAATTTGTGCGTCGAGCGGAGGCTGTTGTCGAGAAAGCTGCGGAACCAACAGTCACTGTAGAAGGGGCAGCAGAGAGGTCGGCAGAAGGGGAAGCAGAGAGGTCGGCAGAAGGGACAGCAGAGAGGTCGGCAGAGAGGTCGGCAGAAGGGGCAGCAAAAGGAGAGGGTTCCCGCAGGACGGTTTCAGGTGAGGTTGATGCCCTGCGCGTCAGTGCCGCGACTCTTGGCAGGAGCACGGCAGCTGAAGAAAAAGCTGAAGAAAAAGCTGAAAAAAAAGCTGAAAAAAAAGCTGAAAAGGAAAGAGAGGATTTCCCCGGGGTAGCAGAGCCCTGGTCAGAAGGCGTGCCGCAGGAAGGGGCGGTGCCTCGTCGTCCGTTCACTGCCGGGGTTGGCGATGAGTCCGATGAGAGCAGGGTTTCGGAGCCTTCGATGCCGGCGAACGCCGACACCCAGAGCAGTGACGAGTCGCTGAATTGGTCTGTCATAGGTGATATCAGAGTAAAGCTGACGCTGGAAGTGGGTAGTCGTGAGATCAGTGTTGCAGATCTTCTGGAACTGGATACAGGCTCTGTGGTCAGCTTGGCCCACGATGAGAGCACCCCCCTGGACCTGAAGGCCAACGGAGTTCTTGTGGCGCGGGGCGAGGTGGTTCTGGCCGGGGATGGTTACGGTGTCAGAGTCACCCAGGTGGTGTCGCCGCCGGGCAGTGCGGGCTTGTTGTGATGGGAGCTACCCTGTGGCGACTCGGTGCCGTATTGGTGTTGGCAGTGCTTGTTGAGCCGGTGCTGGCGGCGCCGCAGGTGCCCCTGTTGTCTGTGACGGGTGTCGACGGGGTTCGTGATTACAGCGTGCCCGTACAGATTTTTCTGGTGCTCACAGCCCTCACTTTTCTTCCCATTGCTTTTATGGTGACGACCGGTTTTACCCGGATACTGATTGTGCTGGCGATTCTTCGTCAGGCGCTGGGGCTGCAACAGACACCGCCGACACGATTGTTGATTGGACTGGCGTTCATGCTGACATTGTTTGTCATGCGCCCTGTTTTCGAGGAGATTCGTACCGGTGCCCTGAGTCCCTGGCTGGAGGAGAAAACCACTATGGCCCAGGCAGCCCAGGCGGCACTGGTTCCCCTGCATCGATTTATGCGCCACCAGACCCGTCAAGCTGACCTTGAGCAGTTTTACCGTCTCAGCGGTGACAGCCCACCGCCTTCGCAAACAGAGATTCCCCTGAGCACCCTGGTGCCGGCCTTTCTTGCCAGCGAGTTGAAAACAGCGTTCCAGATAGGCTTCATGCTGTTCCTTCCTTTTCTGGCTATTGATCTGATTATTGCCAGTATTCTTATGGCATTGGGCATGATGATGCTGTCGCCGCTGGTGATTTCACTGCCGTTCAAGCTGATGCTGTTTGTGTTGGTTGATGGCTGGGGAATGACTGTTGGCAGCCTTGCCCGGAGTTTTGGCTGATGGCACCTGATATGGCAGCAGAGCTTCTGGGACGCACCTTGTTCGTCGTCACCCGGGATGTGGGCCTGTTGCTGTTGCCAGGGCTGGTGACGGGGCTGGTCATCAGTATTGTGCAGGCGGCTACCCAGATCACAGAGCAGACACTCAGCTTTCTTCCCAGGCTGTTGGTGACGCTTGCCACCCTGATTGTGGCCGGTCGATGGCTGCTGGGGGAGTTGAGCCGACTTTTTGTGGAGTTGTACACAGCGGTTCCGTATTCACTGTGACGAGGCTGTTGGCAGGGATCAGGAAGAGAAACAGAGGATCAGCAGCGAGTAAAAATGAGGCGGCTTTGTTTATCCGCTGCGAGCAAGGGGCAGCAGTTTTTTATTGGCTGATGGATCAGCGTTGTTTATCGGCTGCGGACAAAGGTGCAGCACCTGTATGGTTTTATCCTACGAATCTCTGGAGCGGGGCGCTGGCCTGTACTTTGCAGCTTTGGCGCGTATTTCCGGTTTTCTGATGGCCTGCCCTGTGACCTGGATGCAACCTGCGGCCGTGCGTCATCTGGTGGCCCTTGTTCTGGCGGCCGTGGTGCTCTGGTCTTTGGAAGAGGGGGGCACGCGCCAGCTGGCGCCTGCCCTGTCGGTGCTGGGTGCCCTGACGCTGGCGGGTGAATTTATCACAGGCGTACTGCTGGGGCTGGTGTTGCATTTGTGGTTTGCCATTTTTGCGTTGGCAGGCCAGATGGCGGGCATGCAGATGGGGCTGGGAATGGCCCAGATGAACGATCCTGTCAGTGGCATAGAGGTGACTGTGGTCAGCCAGTTTTATCAGTTGGCAGCCATGCTGGTGTTTGTCCTTATAGGTGGACATACCCAGGTACTGGCTATTCTCGTCGACAGTTTCAGGTCCCTGCCGATTGGCGAGTGTGCGCTTTTGTCGTCGGCGCATATCTGGCGATTGCTGAGCCTTGCGTCCTGGATGTTCTCGGCCGCATTTGTGCTGGCCATGCCGGTGCTTATTTCGGTTCTGATTGTCAATCTGGGTTTTGGTTATGCCGCGCGTACCGCGCCACAGTTGAACCTGCTGACCCTGGGTTTTCCCCTGTCCTTGCTGTCCGGACTGCTGGTAATCAGTTACAGCTTTCTGGGTTTTATGGAGCCGGTCCAGCGTTTGACACGTGAAGCCCTTGTTCTGCTGCGTCAGCTGGCGCAGCTGTAACCTGCGATCAGGAGAGGGCGTTTTTGTCCAGAGAAGATGAGTCAGGCCAGGAGGCAACGCAACAGCCGGGCGAGCGCCGCTTGCGTCAAGCCCGGACCCGGGGCCAGATTCCAAGGTCACGGGAGTTGGTGGTGGCCTGCCAGATGCTGCTGGTCGGTCTGAGTTTGCCCTGGCTGGTTTCCATTGTCTCTGAGGCTACGGCCTCAATGGGCATTGCCGCTTTTGCCTTCGATCATGCTGATGCGACGGATGAATCCCGGATGCTGCTCCGCCTGGCGGCTGTAGGCCAGGCGCTTGTCGGTGCCGTTGCGCCGCTGTTTTGCGTTATCACGGGTGCCGGTGTGCTGGGGTCTGTCGCTGTCGGTGGTTTTCTTTTCAGTGTGGATATAGTGCGTCCTCGAGCTGAACGGCTCAGTCCGGGGCGGGGACTTCGGCGCCTGTTGTCCCGTCAGGGGCTGGCCCTGCTGATCAAGGCCAGCTTGAAGACAGCGTTGCTGATGTTGGTGCTGTGGTGGTTTCTTTCCCATCACCTGCCGACGATCCTGACCAGTGCCATGACCAGCCCGCCTCCGGCGGTCTATACGCTGCGAACGCTGCTGACAGCCGCCATGGTGCTGCTGTCGCTGGTCATAGTGGTGGTGGCGGCGCTTGATGTGCCCTGGCAGATGTACAGCCATCAGCAACGCATGCTGGTGACGCATCAACAGGCCCGGGAAACGGCAAGGGACGAAGAGGGGGGCAGCCTTACACGTGACCGTATTCGCCGCTTGCGCACTGCGCTGGGACGGCGCCGCATGTTGCAGGATGTCGCCCAGGCTGACCTTGTTATCACCAATCCGGATCATATCGCGGTGGCGCTGGGGTACGGTCCGGATATCCGCAGCCATCAGGACTCACCGGTTGTTCTTGCGAAAGGGGCGGACCTGCTGGCAGAAAAAATTGTCCAGATTGCACGCACGGCCGGAAAGCCGCTGGTGTGCCAGCCCCCCCTGGCACGGGCACTCTTCCACCATGTGGAGGTAGGACAGCCCATTCCGGAAGATCTCTATACAGCGACAGCGCGTGTCATGGCCTATGTTTACCTGCTGAACAGTTACCGGGCAGGCCAGCGTCAGCGGCCGCCTGTGATGCAGGATATTTTTATCCCCGCAGCTTACCGGCGGCGCCGGGGGGAAGTTCAGGAGTAAAGCCCTGTTGCCAACCGGGGGCGTTGCTGCCCTGGTGCTGCTTCAGGGAGGACGCCGCGTACAGGGAAGCAGGGCAGGGCGGCGGTACAGCGAAAAGCGAAAAGCGTCTTGCCGTGTGCATTGGGCCCGGAGCGTCCCGGATGGGTGGAAACGGTCGCTGTCCGGTCCGGGATGGAAGATGCCAATCCGGTGCAGTCCAGACAGGGGCGCTGCTGTCTGCATTGTGGAAAATCTTCGGCCGTCGCTCGGCAGGCCAGGCGTGGTGCCGCTGTCTGCGTGGTGCCGCTGTCTGCGTGGTGCCGCTGTCTGCGTGGTGCAAAGTTTTCGACCGTCGCTCGGCAGGCCAGGCGTGGCGCCGCTGTCTGCGTGGTTCCGCTGTCTGCGTGGTGCAAAGTTTTCGACCGTCGCCCGGCAGGCTCTGGCGTGGCGCCGCTGTCTGCGTGGTGCACAGTTTTCGACCGTCGCTCGGCAGGCCAGGCGTGGCGCCGCTGTTTATGTGATGCAATAGCAGAGGTTTCATGGTGGCTCTCTCGCAGAAAATGCCCTTTTCTCCCCTTGCCAACTATTTGCCGCCGCCTTTGTTGTTGCTGGCCGTGCTGGCGATGATTATCCTGCGCATTCCACCTTTTCTTCTCGACTTGCTGCTGACTTTCAACATTGTCATGGCTGTCGCACTCTTGCTGCAGTCTGTGTATATCGGTCGTCCCCTGGACTTCACGGCCTTCCCGACCCTGTTGCTGCTTGCGACCCTGTTCCGGCTGGCACTCAATATTGCCTCCACGCGGATTGTTCTGCTGCAGGGACACACGGGCAGTGCGGCGGCAGGTCGTGTGATTGAGTCTTTCGGGGAAGTCATGATTGCCGGTAACAATGTGGTAGGGCTGGTGGTCTTCATGATTCTGATCATTGTCAATTTTGTGGTGATCACCAAAGGCTGCACGCGCATATCGGAAGTGACGGCCCGTTTTACCCTGGATGCCATGCCTGGCAAGCAGATGGCGATAGATGCAGACCTCAATGCCGGTCTGGTGGACCAGCAGGAAGCCAAGAGTCGGCGTCAGGAGATCGTTCTGGAAGCTGACTTCTATGGCTCGATGGATGGTGCCAGCAAGTTTGTGCGGGGCGATGCTGTAGCCAGCCTGCTGATTCTGTTGATCAATCTGGTCGGCGGGGTGGCTGTGGGTGTCATGCAGCATGACCTGCCCGTGAGCCTGGCTTTTCAGACCTATTCCTTGCTGACCATGGGGGATGGACTGGCGGCCCAGGTCCCGGCACTGCTGCTGTCGACAGCGGCGGCCATTACGGTGACCCGCGTCTCGGGAGGTCGTGATATACAACTGCAGGTGTTCAAGGAGGTGTTGGCCAATCCAAAAGCGATTTTGCTGGCGGCACTGCTTCTCATTGTCATAGGTGCCGTGCCGGGCATGCCACACCTTGCTTTTATAGGCACGGGCTGCCTGGTTCTGTGTGTCTTCTTTGTCCGCTTTTCCGGCGTGGGCGCCGCAGAGAAGAAAAAAGAGACGGGGGCGGCTTCGCCGGCGGTTCCCGCACCGCTGGGCTGGCAGGATTTGCCGCGCATGGATGCTGTGGGTCTGGAGATCGGTTATCGCCTGATTCCCCTTGTTGATGGCAACAATCAGGCCGAGTTGACGCACAAAATCCGGGATTCGCGTCGGGAGCTTTCCCGGGAGTACGGCTTTCTTTTTCCGGCAGTACACATCCGTGACAATATGAGGTTGGATCCAGAAGCCTATGTGCTCAAAATTCATGGTGTTGAGCGTGAAAGCTTCCAGTTGCAGGTGGCACGGCTGCTGGCGATAGGTTCCGGAGAAGATGTGCCGCCACTGGAGGGGGCTGCGGTGACTGATCCGGCTTTCGGGCTGGGTTCGGTCTGGATTGAGCCAGAGCACAAGGAGGCGGCTTTGCGCCGGGGCTATACAGTGGTGACGCCTGCCACGGTGATTGCTACGCATGCCGGGCGCCTGATGCGCCAGCAGGCGGCCCATCTGTTTGGCTATGCCGAAGCGCAGCAATGGTTTGAGCAGTTGCGCCAGGAAGCGCCGCGTTTGTGCGATGAACTCGTCCCCGACAAATTGTCTCTGGGAAAACTGATGTCCGTGTGCCGCTGCCTGCTGCGCGATGGAGTGTCTCTTGCCGACAGCAAGACCATTGTCACCAATCTGGTCAATCAGACAATACAGCCTGCCACGTCCTGTCATGCGCTGGCAGAGCAGGTGCGTCCCGCGCTGGGCTACCAGATTCTGGCACCTCTTGTCGCTCCGGCGCAGGATTCCCTTCCTCTTCTTCAGGCCTTCACCCTGTCTTATGAGCTGGAAAAACTGCTGTTGCAGGCGGTGGAGCAGGGCAAGCAGCTGGCGAACATGGAGGCGGATGCTTTTCCGTTGGAGCCGCACCTTGCGGCGCGACTGCAACAGGGAATGCGGGTGCTGATCAGTCAGGCGCAGGCACGCGACCTGAGTGCGGTGCTGCTGGTGACGCCGGTGCTGCGTCCCTTGCTGGCGCGCATGGCGCGGCCGGAGCGGCCGATGCTGCATGTCGTGGGAATAACGGAAGTGCCGGATGATTACCGCATCGAGATTATTGGCCAACTCGGTGGTGCCCAGACTGAGCCGGATCAGCAATCTGCGGTGCAAGATTAGCGGACTCTGTTGTTTTTTTTCCCGGGTTATTCACAGAGGCGGTGGCACATCGGATCACTTTTGCGTACTGTTGCGCCGACATCGCCCTCTACAGGCTGCTGCGGCAGTCAGCTGTCCCCGTCGGAGACTGTCCGGGAGTAGCCCGTGAAACCTGTGTATGGCGGGCGCCGCTCATCAGGCACCCTGTAAAAATCAATAAATCTCAAGGAGGTGTGTGCCTTATCATGCAACACTCACTGGGTTGGCTGCTGTCATTGCTCAGGCCGGAGCCCGTTGACGACGACCGATTTTGCGCATCCAGTCAGGATTTGGGGTATCCCCAGCTTTTTGGTGGTCAGCTGATGGGCCAGGCGATAGCGGCAGCGTCACAGACGCTGGGCGAGCTGCGCCCTTTGCACGCATTTCATTGTTGTTTTCTGCGACCGGGACGCATCGGGGAGCCGTTGTACTATGAGGTGGACAGGTGCCGTGACGGGCGCGGGTTCACAGCACGTCAGGTGCGGGCCCTGCAGCGCGGGCGCGTGCTGTTTCAAAGTTTTCTTTCTTTTCACAAACCGGAACAGGGGCTTGAGCACCAGCGGGGCGATATGCCTGATGTGCCACCACCGGAGCAGCTGGTCTCTGCCGCCACGCATCTTGGGACCTCCGCGTTTGATACAGCTGCCCTGAAGGCGCAGGCTGAGGGCTTTCCCATAGAGGCACGTCCGGTACCGGCTGCCAGCGACTCGCGCGATCCGGTGAGCCATATCTGGCTGCGGGCCAATGGGCAGCTTCCGGATGACCCCAATGTTCATCAGGGCCTGTTGGCTTATGCCTCGGATTACAGTCTGCTGGCTACCTGCCTGAGGGCACAGGACAGCAGTGCGCTCCAGTCAGGGCTGAAAGTGGCCAGTCTTGACCATGCCATGTGGTTCCATCGGCCGTTGCGTATGAATGAATGGTTGCTGCACAGCATGGAGAGTCCGACAGCCTGCGGTGCGCGGGGGTTGGTTCGTGGTCAGGTTTTCACGCCAGACGGCGTTCTGGTTGCTTCTACCGTTCAGGAGGGATTGCTGCGCGTACACAGCTGACCTGGTGCGCGGCAAGCCCCGTCCTTCAGGGCGGGGAGTATGTCAACCTTGATCCCGCCGCCTGCGGCGGAGCATAGCGCGTCGCTTGTGCACACCCTGAGTTGCATCTTGCAGTTGAACGACCCTTCTGTTGGCACCTTCAGCGGGAAGGCTGCGCAGGCTGAAGAAGGTGGCCCCGGTTCTGGTGGCCCTGTTGTTCACCCAGACGGGGGAGGTTTTGCTTGAACTCACTCAGGGTCGTGATCAGCTGCCTTTCTTCTGAGTAACTTTCCCGGTCGTGCAGGTTTGCAGTTTGTCAGCCGGTCACCGTTGGTTCCACTGGCACCAAGGTAACGCCCAGCTCGGATGCCTGGTTCTTCAGATTTTTCATCACCCGGTCTCATGGAAAACGGCAGCGTCTGGCGGGGCACAAAGTTACTCGTAGATGTTAAGC
>Ga0209021_1002090_pt1 | contig 18158 bp, 13 predicted proteins | sample PinacodermFT_FD_187299 | JGI IMG/M metagenome (GOLD analysis project Ga0209021, IMG submission 187299) | Host-associated microbial community of the marine sponge Aplysina aerophoba from Gulf of Piran - sponge pinacoderm, lysed by freeze-thaw... | ecosystem: Host-associated > Porifera > Sponge >... | reverse complement strand
CGTTCAGGGGGGACAACGGCTTGGAACGCCGGCTTTAGCCGGCACCCGCTGGGCCGAGCCCAGCGGAACGGGACACCCCACCCACCCCCACAGCCGAAGCGGCTTGGAACGCCAGGTTCCCGAGCTACGAGGAATGGATGCCGGCTGGCGCCGTCTTCCATCCCTCGTGCTCAATGGGTCTCCGCAGAGCTATCGCTCTGCTCCGGAAACAGCCGGCACATTTTCAGCGTGGAAACGGCGTGAAACACCACCCTCCGGTCGCCTCGGCCGGAGGCACGCCATTCAGCCGAGCCGTCAATTCACAGCAACTGGACTGATCTCCGGGAGGCGGCCTGGAGGGGTGCACGGCATGACCGGCGCGCGCCGCGCTCGCCAGCCGTGAGAATGGACGGTCAAGCGTCGCTGCCCGGTGGGCAGCGATCACTCGCCTGCGGCGAGTGGTGCCGGCCTGGAGGCCGGCGTTCCCTCGGGGATCTGGTTGGCGGCGTGGTACGAGCTGCGTACCAGGGGTCCGGCCTCCACGTGCCGGAGGCCGATCGCCCGGCCGCGCTCTCGAACCGCCCGGAACTCTGCGGGCGGCACGAACCGCTCGACGGGAAGATGGGCGGGGGTGGGCTGGAGGTACTGGCCGGCCGTGAGGATGTCCACCGAATTCCGGACGAGGTCCTCCATGAGGGTGTCCAGCTCGGCCGCGGTCTCCCCGAGCCCGAGCATCACTCCGGTCTTGGTGAGCGCCCCCGGCCGCAGCTCCTTGGCGCGCCGCAAGAGATCGAGCGAGCGCTGGTAGCGCGCCCCGGGCCGGACGGCCTTGTAGAGGCGCGGAACCGTTTCCACGTTGTGGTTGAGGATTTCGGGTTTCTCCTCCATCACGACCGCGAGCGCCGCCCAGTCCCCCTGGAAGTCCGGGATCAGCACTTCGACGGTGGTGTCGGGGCAGCGCCGCCGGACGGCGCGGATGGTCTCCCGGAAGATGCCGGCGCCACCGTCCGGGAGGTCGTCGCGGTTCACCGAGGTGATGACCGCGTGGCGGAGTTCCATGAGTTCCACCGCGTCGGCGACCCGTTCGGGTTCCTCGAGATCGAGCCCCACCGGCCGTCCGGTGGTCACCGCGCAGAACCGGCAGGCCCGGGTGCAGATGTCACCCAGGATCATGAACGTCGCCGTGCCCTGACCCCAGCATTCCGCGACGTTGGGGCAGCGCGCTTCCTCGCACACCGTGTGGAGGTTCTTCTCGCGCAGGAGATTCCGGAGCCGCCCCCAGGTGGGCCCGGAGGGGACCCGCACCTTGAGCCAGTCCGGCCGCGGCCGGCGGGCGGGGCGTGGTGCGATCTCGGGGACGGGACCCGCTCCCGAGCCGATCACGGGAAGGGGGACCGCGCTCAAGGCTTGAGGTCGCCCTCGGGCCAGTTCTCGAGACGCGACTTTACGGCAGCCATGAACTGGTCCGCGACCGCGCCGTCGATCAGGCGGTGGTCGAAGGAAAGGGCCAGAAACACCATGGAACGCACCGCGATGGCGTCCTGGTCCACGACCACGGGCCGCTTGTGGATGCCGCCGACGCCGAGAATCGCAACCTGCGGCTGGGCGATGATGGGAGTGCCGAAGAGGGCCCCGAAGGGACCCGGATTCGTGATCGTGAAGGTGCCGCCCTGCACCTCTTCCGGCGTCAGTGCGCCGGCCCGGGCCCGCTTGGCCAGGTCGGCGATCCCCCGGGCGAGCCCCATGAAGTTCCTTTCGTCCGCGCGGTCGAGCACCGGCACGATGAGCCCGTCGGGCAGGGCGACGGCCACGCCCAGGTTCACGCTGCGGTGGTACGCGATGTGGTCCTCGCCGAGCGAGGCGTTCAGGCTCGGGAACTCGCCGAGCGCGTCGATCGCAGCCTGGGCGAAGAAGGGCATGAGGGTGAGCCGCACGCCCGCGCGGCTCTCGAAAGCCGGCCCGTTGGCGGCCCGGATGGCGACCACCCGGGACATGTCGACCTCGAACACCGTGGTGACGTGCGCCGAAGTCCTTCGGGAACGCACCATGTGGTCGGCGATCGAACGCCGCATGTGGGTGAGGGGTTCGGTCCGGTCCCCTTCCTGGGCGAGCGGCATCGCCGGGAGCGGTTGGGTGTCCGGGGCGGCGGCACCGTCCCCGGGCTCCGCGGCGGGTGGGGGGGGTGTTGCGGCCGGCGGCGGCTCCGGCGCCGCCTCGGCCGGCGCCGCTTTGCGGCTCTCGAGGAAGACCAGCATGTCCTGCTTGCTCACCCGGCCGCCCTCGCCGGTCCCGGGCACGTCGGTGAGGTCCACCCCGTGTTCCCGCGCCATGCGCCGCACCAGCGGTGAACTGCGGGGTTGGCGCCGGACGGGCTCGGGAGGGGCGTCTTCTCCATCGACGGGAGGGGCCGGCGCCTCGGGAGCGGGCTCCACCGGAGCGTCACCCGTTTCGGAGGCGCCGTCGGGAGCCGCCGCGCCGGCAGCTTCCGGGGCCGCTTCCGGTGCTTCGCCGGGGGACCAGACTTCTCCTTCCGCGGCGATCCGCCCGACGACGGAGTTCACCGTGACCGTTTCGCCCTCGGGAACCAGAATCTCCACGAGCCGTCCGGTCAGGGCGGCGGGCACCTCGGTGTCCACCTTGTCGGTGGCGATGTCGAAGAGGGGATCATCCCGTTCGACGGTGTCACCAACGGCGGCCCGCCACTTGGTGATCGTCCCCTCGGTGATGCTCTCCCCCATCTGGGGCATGATGATGTCGCTGGGCACGAGCGGGGAATTCTATTGTGGCGGTGAGCCAGGGGCTTGGGACGAGCCGTTGGAGGAACGGCTTCAGCGCAGGTGCACGGACAGGAACTCCAACACTTTCTGGAAAAAAGCGTAGTTCGCCCCCCGATCGGTTTCCCAGCGGAAGATGGAACGGCCGGTGTCGCCCCGGAAGTAGAGCTCCACGAGGGGATAGTCCGCCCGGGACCGGAGTTCGGCGAGAAAATCGCTCTTCGCCGCGAGCGGCGCCTCGGGCACTTCCTCGCCGTGGAAGGTGAGTAGCGGCGCCCGGACGGCTGCTCCCTCCCCGTTCAGCGAGAGGCGCCGGTAGTTCTCGAGATTCCCGCGCACCGGCCCGAGTTCGCCCTCCACGAAGGCCCGCCGTTCCGCATCGAGGGTCCGGTTCAGGGTGCGGGGGTCCGCGAACCCCATGGCTTCCACCCCGCAGGCGAAGGAGTCCGGGTGACGGGCCAGCGCTCCCAACGTGAGAAAACCGCCGTACCCCGTCCCGAAGATACAGGTCCGGTCCGCGGAAATGTCCGGCAGATCCCGGGCGGCGTGGGTCAGCGCCACCAGGTCGTCGAGATCGGCGCCCCCCCAGTCCCCGTCGTTCAGCGCGGCGAACGCGGCGCCGCGCCCGCCCGTTCCCCGCACGCTCGGGGCGAGGACCGCATAGCCCTCCGCGGTGAGCAATTGCACGATGGGATCGAATCCGTTCCACCAGGAATCTCCCGCTCTCCCGCGGACATGCACCAGGAGAGGCGCCGGCGCCCCTCCCGGCGGCACGGGCCGGTAGAGGAAGCCCCCGACCGTGACGCCGTCCTCCCGTTCCACCTCGATCCGCTCCGGCCGGGAAAAGCTGCGCACGTCGATGTCGGCGAACAGGGTGTCGGTGATTCGCTCGCGTCCCCCGGTCACCGGAAAGGACCAGACGTCGCGCGGGAAGGCCGGCGCCTCGTGCAGCGAGAACAGCCTGGTCCCGTCGCGGCTCCAGCGGAGGCCGCGCGCCACGCCCGCGCCGCGGGTGACGATCCGGGCCCGGCTGGCCAGGGTCCAGCGCCCGTTCTCGTCCCGCTCGAGCCGCGACCGGTGGATGCGCCGGCTGCCCCGATCGGCCTCGGTCCAGGCGATCTCGAGGTTGCCTTCGGCGCTCCCCGCCGGGCGAAACCGGGGCTCCGCGAGGTCGCGGCCGGGCGCCAACAGCGGGTAGGGAACGCCGCCGCCGTCCGCGGACGCGAAGTACACGGCGTCGAACCCGCCTTCCTCGCATTCCGCACCGCAGGCGGCCCCGCTCGCCCAGGCCAGCCCGCCGCCATCCGGCGTCCAGTCGGGCAACCCGCGGACCTGGCGATCGCTCCCGGCCGTGAGGAGGAGGGGCCCGGTTCCCTCCCCGACAGCCAGAACCGCCAGGTCGCGCCCGGCGCCGGACGCGAGGCTGTACGCGATCCGGGTCCCGTCCGGGGACCAGACCGGGGCTCCTTCGTCACCCGGACCGTCCGTTAGCCGCTCCGCGTTCCCGCCGCGCGCGGATACGAGCCAGATGTCCCATCCGGTATCCGGTTCGGGGTTCGGCCCGTCACCGGGCGCGCGCCGGCCGATGAAGGCGATCCACTCGCCGGCCGGGTCCACGGCGGGCGCCCGCGCCTCCAGATCCGGAGCGGTGAGGGGTTCCGGCTCCCCTCCGAGTTCGAGCCGGAACAGACGACCGGTATCCGGTTCGTCGCCCCGCGGACGGCGTCCCGAAACGAAGACGACCGACATGGTGTCCCCCACGAACCGCGGCGCCGAGTCCCAGCGCCGCCCTTCGGTGAGCACGCCGGGCCGCGCGCCGGCGGCGGTGAGGAAGAGCGTGGAGCGGTTCCGGGTGGTTGCCGCGAGCACCACCCGGCGCCCGTCCGCGGAAACCCCGAAGCCGAGCGCCTGGGGAAGGCCGAGGGCCGTCGCGAGGGCGAGCTGCTGGTCCGGCTCGATGAGCTGTCCCGGCTGCGCCGGCTGGACTGCCGCTGCCGCCCTCGGTGTGAGAAGCATCGACGCGGCAATTCCGGCGAGGCCGGCAAGCCGCATCGCGGAAACGCTCATTCGGGAAGCGTAGTCCGGTGTCCACCGGCGCCGTCCGGGCGCGATAATGCCGGAAGCCCTTCCCGCCAAACGTGAGTTCCTCCCCGCCGCCCATCCGTTTCGAGACCCATCCGTCCCGCTACCGGCACTGGAGTCTGGAAGTCGAGGGGGAGACGGCCACGCTGACGCTCCGGGTGGACGAGGCCGGCGGTCTCCGGCCGGGATACGCCCTCAAGCTGAACAGCTATGACCTGGGGGTGGACATCGAACTCGCGGACGCCGTGGAGCGGCTGCGGTTCGAACACCCCTGGGTGGGCGCGGTGGTCATCCGCAGCGGGCTCGACCGCGTCTTCTCGTCGGGCGCCAACATCTTCATGCTGGCGAACTCCTCCCACGGGTTCAAGGTCAACTTCTGCAAGTACACGAACGAGACCCGGCTCGCGATCGAAGAGGCCAGCCTGGGGAGCCGGCAGCGATACCTGGCGGCGGTGGGCGGCACCTGCGCGGGAGGCGGTTACGAACTCGCGCTCGCCTGCGACGAGGTCCTCCTGGTGGACGACGGCAGCTCGGCGGTCTCCCTGCCGGAAGTGCCGCTGCTCGGAGTGCTCCCCGGGACCGGGGGACTGACCCGGATCATCGACAAGCGCAAGGTCCGGCGGGACCGCGCCGACGTGTTCTCCACCCTCGCCGAGGGGATCCGGGGCCGGCGGGCGCTCGAGTGGGGCCTCGTGGACCACCTCGCGCCGCGCAGCCGCTTCGAGGAACGCATCCGGGAACGCGCGGTGGCGCTTGCCGACCCGGTCCGCGGTGCCGCAGGCCGCAAGAAGAGGGGAATCGTCCTGGATCCCCTCGAACCGGAGGAGGGGCCCGACTCCGTCCGCTATCGCCACGTGGACCTTCGCTTCAACCGGAGCGAGCGGACCGCCACCCTGACCGTGCACGCCCCGGAGGACCCGTTCCCCGAAGACCGGGCGGCGCTGGCGGCGGCGGGGGCGTCGGTCTGGCACCTGCGGATGGCGCGGGAGCTCGACGACGCGCTCTGCCGGCTCCGCTTCAACGAGCCGGAACTCGGGGTGGTCCTGCTGCGAACCGCGGGCGATCCCGACGCCGTCAGGGAGGCCGACCGGCGTCTCGTCGGGTGCGGCCTGGTGTGGCTCGCCTTGCAGAGCCAATTCCGCGTCGGCCGGACGCTCCGCCGGCTCGACCAGACCGCCCGCAGCTTCTTCGCCGTGGCCGAACCCGGCGAGCGCTTCGTCGGCACCCTCGCCGAACTCCTGTTCGCGGCCGACCGCTCCTATCTCTGCGACGATCCGGAGCGCCCCGCCGGAGTCGAGCTCACGGAGCTGAACTACGACGCCTACGTGATGGCGAACGGGCTCTCGCGGCTCGAAACCCGGTTCTACGGAGATTCCAGGCGGACCAGGGACCTTCGCTGGCACGGTGCGGTCAACGCTGCCGAAGCCGAGAAGCTCGGGCTTGCCACCTTCGCGCCGGACGATCTCGACTGGGAAGATGAACTCCGCGTGGCCATCGAGGAACGGGCCGGCTTTTCCCCCGACGCGCTCACCGGGATGGAGGCGTCGCTCCGCTTTGCGGGCCCGGAGACGATGGAGACCCGGATCTTCGGTCGCCTCTCGGCCTGGCAGAACTGGATATTCCAGCGGCCGAACGCGATGGGAGAACGCGGTGCCCTCACCGTGTACGGAAAGCCCGAACGCGCTGAATTCGACTGGGAAAGAACCTGACTACCGGAATGAACGAGACCCATGTCCGAACTTGACTCCCGGATCCCGAACAACGTCGCGCTCTCGCAGGACCCGCGCCTCCAGCGGGCGCTCCTCCGCTGGCAGCCTGCCTTCCTCAACTGGTGGAACGAAATGGGGCCGGAGGGCTTCCAGGGCGACGACGTGTTACTCCGGACCGCGATCTCGGTGGAGCCGTCCGGCTGGTCGCACTTCGACTACGTGCGCATGCCCGACTATCGCTGGGGAATCTTTCTGGCGCCGCCCGAGCAGGACCGGAAGATCGGGTTCGGCGACCTGGCCGGCCGGCCGGTGTGGCAGGAGGTGCCGGGAGAGTTCCGGACCGACCTTCGCCGCCTGATCGTCACCCAGGGGGACACTGAACCGGCGAGCGTCGAACAGCAGCGCCAACTGGGGAAGACGGCGCCGAGCCTCTACGACCTCAGAAACCTCTTCCAGGTGAACGTGGAGGAAGGGCGGCATCTGTGGGCCATGGTCTACCTGCTCCACTCCCACTTCGGCCGCGACGGCCGGGAAGAGGCGGACGCTCTCCTGGAACGTCACAGCGGGGACGCCGACCGGCCGCGGATTCTCCAGGCGTTCAACGAGCCCTGCGACGACTGGTTGAACTTCTACCTGTTCACCATGTTCACGGACCGCGACGGCAAGTACCAGCTCCTCGCGCTCGCCGAGAGCGCCTTCGATCCGCTGTCGCGCACCACGCGCTTCATGCTCACCGAAGAGGCGTTCCACATGTCGGTCGGAGAGACCGGGGTCGGCCGGATCGTGGAGCGCACCGCGGAGATCATGGCGGCGGGAGAGGAGGACCCCCGGGAAGCCGGGGTGTTCGACCTGGGCCTCATCCAGCGTCACATCAATTTCTGGTTCAGCGCCTCGCTCGACCTCTTCGGAGGCGAGGTCTCCTCGAACGCCGCCCACTACTTCGCGAACGGCCTCAAGGGCAGGGCGCGCGAGTCCCGCCGGAAGGACCACACCGCGCTCGACGGGGTGTACCTGATGGAGCTTCCGGAGGACGGAGAACTCCGGGAGCGGGACGTCCCGCTCCGGAACGCCATGAACGAGATCCTCCGCGACGACTACATCCGGGACTGCGAACGCGGGCTGTCGCGCTGGAACCGGATTCTGGAGAACGCGGGACTCGGGGAGCGCCTGACCCTGCCGAGCCGCCGGTTCCACCGGCAGATCGGCGCGTATTCCGGGCATCGTTTCGACCCGGAGGGCAATCTGATCGACGACGAGCCCTGGCAGCGAAAACGGGGGGAGTGGCTGCCGACGGCGGACGACCGCGAGTACGTGCGGCGCCTCATGGTCCCGGTGTACGAGCCGGGGAAGATGGCCTACTGGATCGCGCCCCCGAGGAGCGGCGTGGACGGAAAGCCGATCGGCTACGAATACGTTCGGCGCCCGTGAGTGACCGGTTGCCGATGGACATCGTTCTCGCCGGGGCGCGGCGGACCCCCATCGGGAGGTTCGGCGGAGCGCTGGCTTCGCTGAGCGCCCCCGAGTTGGGAGCGACCGCCGCGCGGAGCGCTCTCGAAGCTGCGGAGGTCCCGCCCGAGGCGGTGGACGAGGTGGTCTTCGGGAACGCCCGGCAGGCGGGGGTGGGGCCGAACCCGGCGCGACAGGTCGGGCGGCGGACCGGGCTCGCGGACCGGGTTCCGGCGCGCACCGTGAACCAGGCCTGCGCCTCGGGCCTCCGGGCGATCCTGGACGCCGCCGCCTCCATCCGGCTGGGTGATGCCGAAGTCGTGCTCGCCGGGGGCGCCGAGAGCATGAGCAACACCCCGTTTCTCCTGCCCTCGGCGCGTTGGGGACAGCGCTTCGGCGACGGCCCGCTCGACGACGGGATGTATCGCGACGGGTTCCATTGCCCGCTCGCGGATCAGCTCATGGGCGAAACGGCGGAGACGCTGGCCGACGCGTACGGCCTGTCCCGCGGCGAGTGCGACCGCTACGCGGCGGCGAGCCAGAATCGCGCCGAGGCGGCGCGCGCGGTGGGACGCTTCGATGGGGAGATCGCGCCGGTCTCGATCGCCACCCGGACGGGTGAGATCGAAGTCGGGCGGGACGAGCACCCCCGGGACGGGGTGACCCCCGACTCGCTCGCAAAGCTCAAGCCCGTGTTCCGAAAAGACGGCGTCGTCCACGCCGGCAACTCGTCGGGAATCACCGACGGCGGCGCCGCGGTGGTGGTGCTCTCGCGAGCCCGCGCCGAGGAACTGGGAGTCCGGCCGATGGCCCGCCTGGTGGCCTACACGACGGTCGGCGTCGACCCCCGGGTGATGGGCATCGGGCCGGTCCCCGCGATGCGCGGCCTGCTGGAGCGGAGCGGCCTGACCCTCGACGATGTCGCGCTGGTGGAACTGAACGAGGCGTTCGCTCCCCAGGTGCTCGCCTGCGTCCGGGATCTGGATCTCGATCCGGAGCGGCTCAACGTGAACGGAGGCGCCATCGCCCTCGGCCATCCCATCGGCGCTACCGGCGCCCGGATCGTGGTCACCCTGCTCCACGAGATGGAGCGCCGCGACGTCCGCTACGGAATCGCAACGCTCTGCGTGAGCGGGGGCATGGGCGTCGCGGCCCTCTTCGAGCGGTAGCAGGAGCCTCGGAGCGCCGGCTTCCAGCCGGCATCGACCGCCGAGAGGCGGTCGATGTCGCACCCCGCATCCCAACCGTACGGGACGCCGTAGAGGGACCGCCGGCCTTCATCCAGGCCGGCGCCTGCGGCCCGAGAGGGCCGCGGAACCGCACACCGCATGCTCTTTCACAGCCCACCTGGATCGGGCCCGCACGGGGAGAAACCTTCGTGCGCGTGTCCTCCCGCGCACCCCGCCGGCCATGAAAAGGCGGCATCGGCGGCCCCATCCCTCGAAGCCGACGAGGGTGGTTCCGTTCGCGGCCTGCGGCCGCGGTGCCGGCTGTTTCCGGAGCAGAGCGATACCTCTGCGGAGACCTCTTGAGCACGAGGGATGGAAGACGGCGCCAGCCGGTGGTGAGCCGTCTTGGCTGTGGGGCTGCGTGGGGTGTCCCATTCCGCTGCGCTCTCGCGCAGCGGGTGCCGGCTGAAGCCGGCGTTCCAATCCGTTGCTGTGGTGAAGGAGGGTGAGGTGGTGCAGTTTCGACCGCCTCTCGGCGGTCGATGCCGGCTGGAAGCCGGCGGTCCCTGCGGGTCTGCCGACCGCTACCGCCGGAAGTACTCCACCTGCCACCTCTGGACGGCGCGGTTGTGGTCGCGCAACGAGCGGTTGAACTCGTGGGTGCCGTCGTTTCTGGAGACGAAGTAGAGGAAGTCGGTCTCCGCCGGAAAAAGGACCGCATCGAGCGCGTCGATGCCGAAGGAAGCGATGGGGCCCGGCGGGATTCCGCGGGCCCGGTAGGTGTTGTAGGGCGAATCGATGTCGAGATCGCGCCTCCGGATGTTGTTTCCGGTGTCTCCCGCCTGCCGCATCGCGAAGAGGACGGTCGGATCGGACTGCAGCAGCATCCCGCGCTCGAGCCGGTTCCAGAACACCGAGGCGATAACGGCGCGTTCGTCCGGGCTCCCCGTCTCCTTTTCGACAATCGAAGCCAGGGTGGCGATCTCGCGCAACGAGCGGCCGAGTTCTGCCGCCCGCCGCCGGCGCCGCTCGGTCCACAGCGCCCGGAACTGGCGCACGAGCACCGCCGCGACCCGGTCCGGTCCGGCCTCGGGAGGCAGCCGGTAGGTGCTCGGAAAGAGATAGCCCTCGAGGTCCCCCGCTTCGGGGTCGAGATCGCCGATCAAGCGCCCGGCGGTCACCGGATCCGAGAAGACGGTGAGGAGGTCAGCGGCGCTCCCGGCGCCCAGTTCGGCGAGGAGGGCCGCCGTCCCTTGCAGATCGAGTCCCTCGGGGACGGTGACCGGCAACGTCGCTACCTCGCCGTCGACGATCCGGTCGATCACTTCGATCGGGGTGAGGGGACCCTCGAAGCGGTAGAGACCCGCCTGCAGGCGGCTCCCCAGTTCCGCCCGGGTGACTCCCCGGAGGAACACCCGGCGGTCGGGGACGATTCCGGAAGCCTCCAGCCGGTTCGCGATCGTCTCCGCGGTGGAGCCGCGCCCTACCCGGAACAGCACCGCTCCGCGATGTGCCGCATAGGGGCGCTCAAGCGCCTCGTCGAGCGGTTTCAGGTAGAAGAACCGGTAGCCAAGAAGCCCCACCGCGCCGGCGCCCACGCCGGCGAGGAGCAGGAGAACCAGCCACCGGCTCCGCCGGGACACCTCGTAGTTGACCTGCGAATGGCGCTCCGGCCGCTCAGCCCGGATCGTTCGCCGCCGTCCGGCGTTTCAGGGCCCGGATCGCCAGATCCAGTTGAGGATCCTCGTCGTCCAGGTCCGCGGATTCGATCTCGAGATCCGCGGGACCCATGCTGGGCGCCAGCCCGACTCCCAGGATGTCCTCCCCGTCCGTTCCCCGGATGTGGGCGGTGGAAAGAAGGATCGCGTCGTCCTCGGGCAGTTCGATAAGTTCCGGACGGCCGGTGCGGCCGGCGGTGCGCCGCCCGACCACGTCCACCTGCTCCCGGGATTTGAGGGCAGCCGCGAGCACCTCGCCGGAGCACACCGTCCCCCGGTTCACGACCACCGCGAGCGGTCCCTCGAAGAGCGGCTCGCCGGCGGGGGCCGCGAGCGGCTCCGAAACCTCCTCACCCTCCTCGCTGCGCCAGGCCCGCTCGGCTACCTCGCCCTTCATGAAAGCGCCGGCGGCCTCGACCCCCGTTTCGCAGTTGGCGCCCCGGCTTCCCCGCAGGTCGAGCGCCAGGCGGTCGGCGCCGCTCTCCTCGAGGGCCTCGATCGCCGCTTCCAGTTGGCTGGCCGTCGCTTCGTGAAACCGCCGGATCTGGACCAGGCCGATGCCGGCTTCCAGCATGCGGTGCTCCACCGGAGGATCGGGGAGGACGGCGCGTTCGAGCGTTACGCGACGGGACTCGGCGTCCGTGGCGTCACGGAGCGACAGTTCCACCGACGTCCCCGGCGCTCCGGCGAGCAGCAGGAGGGCGACCGGAATCCGGAGTTCGCGCGTGTTCCGGCCGTCGATCGCCGTGATCGCGACGCCGCGCTCGATCCCGGCCTCCGCCGCCGGTGAACCGGGCAGCACGTCGTCCACGTGCAGGTAGTAGCGCTTCTGCAGGCCGACCCCGACGCCGCCGCTCCGTGACCCGCGATTCCGGTAGAGGGCGAGTTCGTCGGCACTCAGGTAAGCGCTGTCGGCATCGAGCGCCTCGAAGATGCCCCGCACCGCTCCGTCCATCAGGAACGCCGGCTCCACCGGCTCCAGGTACTGGTCGCGAATGAGCATCAGCGCGCCGTTGAACACTTCGAGCGCCTGGTACACGGACCGCTGGGCGACGGTCCCCGCCGTCGCACCGCTCCCGGTGGCAGCGGCCAGCAGCGGCGCGGCCCGTCCGGCATCGCCGTGGCGCGCGAAGACGAAGTCCGGCGCCCGGCTGGCGACGGCCGCGACGGCGGCGACCGCCAGGATCCCGGCGATCGCGTTCCGCGTCCGGGGGTTCCGAATCCGGGCAGGCCGCCCAGGCGGCCGGCCCGGAGGGCAGGGTGTGGTCGGGATCAGGAGCCGGATACCTGGAATTCGACCGTCTCCGTCACCGACTTCCCGCTGCCCGCGTCCCGCACGGTGATCTCGGCGATGTAGTCACCGGCTTCGAAGGGCTCCCGCCGGCCGTCCTGGAAGAGCCTCGCGAGGGGAACGTCCACGATCGCGATCGAGAGTTCCGCGGAGGCGAGATTGAACGCCGTCGGGTTGTAACGGAGGAACTGCTCGCCGTCCTTCCTGAAAGTGATCTGCCAGGAGAGGCTCGGCTCGCCGCTCGCGTCGTACCCGTAGGCGTTGAAGACGAGGCGCAGCGCGTCGCCCGGCGCGTATACGGTGGAGACCTTCGGGACGAAATGGAATCCCCCCACGAGCAGCGCCCTGCCCGGCTCCGGGGTGAAGTCTTCGACGCGGGAACCATCGGAGAAGCGCGCTACCGAGGAGAGCATGAACTCCCCGCTGCCGAAGTTGGGACTCTCGATTTCCCTGGTGATCGTCCCGTGGGTCTGGGTGGTGGGGTCCAGGACCCCGGCGTACACCGAATAGGCGCCGGGCGCCATCTGCATGGGCATCTCCAGCACGGTCGGGCCGCCGGCCGGTCCCTTCTGGAGTTCCACCGTGCGTTCGTCGTAACCGATCACGGTGCCGAGCGCATCCACCACGTTGTAGAACACCGAAACGGTCGCGTTGTCACCGTTCCAGGTGATGGAGTCGGTATCGAGTTCGAACAGCGCGGCCACGTAGGTGTCGCCGGCGTTCGAGCGGAAGAACGAGAAGGCCGCGTCCATTGCGATGCCGGCGCCCGGCTCGCCGCCGGCCCTGAGCGCGTTCAGGATCGTCTTGCCGGGGCTGTTCGGGTCGAGCAGCGCCCGGGTTTCGGCGCCGAAGAGATCCTCCACGTCAGGGAGTTCGCCGTCCGCGTTCAGCGTGAAGTTGATCTGGCTGGGCCAGAGGATCTGCCGCGCCCGCGCCCGCGCGATTGCGGCTTCGATCTCGTCGTTCCGGATGAGCCGCATCCCGAGGTTCGTGTTGCGGAATTCGAGTTCGAGCCCGTCGGGAAGGCCGCGGTCGGGATTGGGCACGTAGGAGAACTTCATCCCGCTGCCCGGGCCGCCGCCCATGCCGCCGCCGCCGCGGCCGCCACCGCCGCCGGCGCCAGGAGCGCCGCCACCACCAGCGACGGGGTTCTCGCCGGTGGCGCCGGCCGGGGGCCGCGCGCCGCCCGGGCCGGCCGCCCGGCCTCCGGTCCGCTCGCGGTTATCGGGGGGGCCGAAGAGGAGCATCACGAGCGCCATGTCCGTCCGCGAACCCGTCCGGCCCCGCGCCCCGAACTGATCGTCGGCCTGCTCCCGCCAGTTGTTGAACTGGTCCTCGGCGCGATCCGGGTCGTGCGGGTTCTGGCTGCGGCGCGCCCAGAAGTGCTCCTTGAACCTGTTGCGCTGGTTGCGCGGGAGGCTCTCGAAGGCCTGCCGCTCCTGCGCGGTCATGATCGGCTCGACCTCTTCCAGCCAGCGCCGGTCGCCCCGGCTCAGGTCGTCCTGGCCGAGGACGGGGAGCGCGAAGGCGAGGATCGCAATCGTGGCGACACCCGCCACAAAAAGAGAAAAGCGGGGGGGAACCCGCATTTGGTCAGGCATGAGGCCTCCTGAAGCTGGAGCGGCCACCAAGCCGGGGACCCACCCCGGACGCGACACGCAATAGCCGTGAAATTCGCGTGAAAGAATACGTCCGCGAGGGGTTTCCCGCAAGCACGGGAAGCCGCGCTATACTCGATTTCGATGTCGTCTTCAATACCCCGTTCCCCTCGCCGGATTCGCCACGCCGCCGGCGGGTTGCTCCTCTCGGGATTCGCGCTCGGATTCCTGGGTTGCGGAACCGCCCCCAAGCGCTCCTGGACGGTGGACGAGATCCGGGCGGACCTGAACCACCGGATTACTCCGGACGTGCTCGCCCGCGTCGAGATTCCCTTCGAGATCGATGACGAGATCCGTGAACTCGCGTTTCGGGTCACCGAGAACCTGCGGAGCGACAAGGAGAAGATGCGGGCCATCGTGCGCGCGATCCGGCACCACACCGGGGGGAGCATCTCCTACGACTGGCTCTCCAACAAGACCGCCAAGAGCGTCTTCCGCGAGGGACGGGGCAACTGTCTCGCCTACACGAACCTCTTCGTCGGGATGTCGCGGGCGGTGGGGGTCGAGGCGGTCTACGTGGACGTGACCACGATCGAGAGGGTCACCAAGGAAGCCGAAGTCATCGTGAACAGCGGCCACATCACCGGCGGCATCAAGGACGGTCCCGATCTCATCTTCGTGGACTTCACCTCGAACCCGGAACGGGAGTACGCGGGCGCCAAGATCATCGACGACTTCGAGGCCATTTCGAACTTCTACAACAACCAGGGTTTCCTCTACGGCTACTTCGCCGAGGCGCTCGCCGACCAGGGGGGCTTCGACCCGCTCGCGCGGGAAATCGAGATGTACGAACTGGCGCTGTCGATCCGTCCCAACTTCAACCGGGCGCGGAACAACCTGGGAGTCGCGTTCAAGCGGCGCGGCCGGGTCGATGACGCGATCGAGCAGTACCAGTTGGCGCTCGACCTCGAACCGGAGTTCACCGAGGCCCGCGCGAACCTCGCCAGCGCCTACTACTCCCTGGGGAACACCGATCAGGCGATCGAGCAGTTCCAGCTCGCGGCGCGGAACGACGGCGCCAACGCGTACGTCGTCTATCACCTCGGGGTGCTGCACTACCACGAGGGCAAATTCCGGCAGGCGGCCGACTTTTTCCGTAAGGCGATTTCGCGCGACCGGCAGATGGCGGACGCCCGTTTCTTCCTCGGCGAGACGCTCCTGAAGCTCGGCGACGAGGACAAGGCGATGCGCGAGTACGAGCGGGCCATCGAGATCGATCCGAACTACATCTCGGCGCGCGCCAAGCTCGATCTGTTGCGGGATGCCCAGCGGGCCCGGCCCCCCAGTGGGGAATCGCGCGACGACGCGCCGCGCCGCTGACGGTTTCCGGGGTTCCCGAAAGCTCCTTCCCTTGCGGGTCGAAGGGGAAACCGCGGGACTCAAGTCCCGCGACCGAAAGGTCCTTGAGCGTCTCAGTCAGCGACGGCTTCCCCCGGCCGCGCTCCTGACCCAGGAGTTCGCGCGGCAGCTCGCGAGCATTTCCCGCACGATCCGACGCCAGGTAGGGGCCCTCGTGGACCGGCGCGGGGCCATCACCTGGGTTGGGGTGGGGGACGCGCACCGCATCGAACTACCCGACCTGAAACGCCAGCGGGTCGCGGGCCGGCGGCTGCGCGGGTTGCGGTTCGTCCATACCCACCTGGCCGACGAACCGCTGACGCGCGATGACCTGGCGGACCTCGTGCTGCTCCGGCTGGATCTCATGGCGGCCGTGACGGTTGGCGACGATGGCCTGCCCGGCGTCGTGCACACCGCCCACTTGAGGCCGCCCGGGCGTCCCGACCGGGAAGGGCCCGGGGAGGAGACACCCTGGGAACTCCTGCCGCCGGTTCCGCCGAGTCAACTGGACCTCGACTGCACGGCGCTTCTCGCCGATTTGGAGCGGGCGTTCGCCCGTTTCGCTCCGGAACGTCCCGGCCGGAGGTTCTCGGGACGGGCGATTCTGGTCGGAGTGGGCGAGCGGGCGCTCCCCCTCGGGGACGTGATGGACGAGCTGGCGGAACTGGCGCGGGATGCGGGTCTCGAAGTGGTGGACTCGGTCGTGCAGCGCCGGACCCGCCTCGATCCCCGCACGCTGGTCGGCCGCGGCAAGCTCGAGGGGCTCGTGATCCGGGCGCTCGACCGTGGCGCCGACCTGATCCTGTTCGCGTGCGACCTGAGTCCCTCCCAGGCGCGGAACATCTCCCAGGCCACCGATCTCAAGGTCCTCGACCGCACCCAGTTGATTCTGGACATCTTCGCTCGCCGGGCAACGAGCCGCGAAGGGAAGCTGCAGGTGGAGCTCGCCCAGTTGCGTTACCGGCTGCCGCGCCTGGTCCAGCGGGACACGTCGCTCTCCCGCCTCGGCGGCGGAATCGGTGGCCGGGGACCGGGAGAAACCCGGCTGGAAGTGGACCGCCGGCGGGTGCGCGAGCGGATCGCCCGGTTGCAGCGCGACCTGGCCCGGGTCGCGGTCAAGCGCGATGTGCGGCGGAAACGGCGCGAAGTGCGCGGCCTGCCGGTGGTGTCCCTCGTCGGCTACACGAACGCCGGCAAGTCAACGCTGCTCAACCGACTGACCCGCAGCGAAGTGGCCGCCGGCAACCGGATGTTCGAGACCCTCGATCCGACGAACCGGCGGCTTCGGGTCCCGGTGGAACGGGAGGTGCTGCTCGCGGATACCGTCGGTTTCATCCACGATCTCCCCGAAGACCTCATCGAGGCGTTTCGCGGCACGCTCGAGGAGATTTCGGCGGCGTCGCTGCTGCTGCAGGTCGTGGATGCCTCGAGTCCCCGCCTCGAATCCCGGGCCGCCGCTGTCGAGGGTCTGCTCGCGGAGCTCGGATTCCTGGAGATCCCGCGGATCGTGCTGCTCAACAAGGTGGACCGGCTCGGTGCGGCGGCCCGCGCCACACTGCCCGAGCGCCTGGCGGGAGCGGAGACCTGGCAGGTTTCCGGGATCAACGGGGAGGGGCTCGAGGAACTCGTGGGAGAGATCGCCCGGCTCATTCCGGTGAAACCGGCGGGCGTCGCTCCATTTCCGGTTCCGCAACCGGCTCCGCTGCCTCTTCGCTGACGCCGAGCAGCCCCGCGGCCTCGCGGGAGAGGCGGAGCAGGCTCTCGTAACGGGCCGGGTCCGCGTCCCCGGCGGCCACCGCCGCCTGGACGGCGCACGCGGGTTCGGTGCGGTGGGAACAGTCCGGGAAGCGGCAGCCATCGGCGTAGCGGGCCAGATCGGGATGCGCCTCGCGGATGCGGGTTTCGGTCAGCCCGTCGAGACCCAGGGCGCGGATGCCCGGGGTGTCCACGATTTCGCCGCCGCCCGGGAGTCGGATGAGTTCGGCCGCGGTGGTGGTGTGGCGGCCCCGCCCCCGGCGATCGAGCCCGCCGCTCCGCCGCCCGGGTACCCCGAGGGCCGCGAGCAGTTCCGTCTTCCCGACTCCCGAATGGCCGAAGAGCACTGCCCGGCCATCCGCCACCCTCGCCCGGAACGCCTCGATCCCCGCGCCGCTGCGGGTACTCGTGAGGTGGACTTCGAGTTCCAGGCCGCGATAGGGCGAGAGGTCCTGTTCGAACCCGGAGAGGTCGGCCTCCTTCGCCAGGTCGAGCTTGTTGAAGACGAGAACCGGCGTCACGCCGGCGTCATAGGCGACCACCAGCGAACGGTCCAGAAAGCCCGTCCGGTAGGGCGGCTCCACAAAGGCCGAAACGATGTAGCAGCGGTCCAGATTGGCTGCGAACACCCGCATCTCCCGCCGCTCCGGCGGTCCGACCGCCCGGCTGAGCGCGTTCTTTCGGGGAAGCACCGCGGTGATGCGCCCGCCGGACTTCCCCGGCCGGGCAGCCTGCCGGCCGGCCGCATCGATTTCCTCTACGAGAACCTCGTCCCCCACCACGGCGGCGGCTCCCGTGGGACGCTGGTCCCGCGATCCGAAGAGACGCCCGCCGAGGGCGCAGCGGAGGAGGGACTCCGCGTCCCCGCCGGTCCGGATACGGACCGCCGCTCCTTTCCGGTTCATCCGGACGACGGTCCCCCGGTGCTCCATCCGAGGGATGCTAATGGCGCGCCGGCCTGGAGGGCCTGACCGGAAGACGGGGCGTTCCGGCAGGTATTGCCCCTGCGGTGAGGGGGAGGCCGCCGCGCCGGAGCAGACCGGGGTCCGCGTGCTACCTTTCCAAAGTTGTGTCGAGAGCGTTGGGGAGCCTTGTGTCCTCCATCGTGACGCTGACCACCGTCCGACGGGGAGTTGCCTTGCTGGCGGTCGTGATTGTCGCGGCCGGGCTCGAAGCTTCCACGATCCGACAACTGGCGCTCGGTGAGATGGCGGTCCGGGCGGACCAGATCTTCACGGG
>Ga0209021_1002086_pt1 | contig 18196 bp, 18 predicted proteins | sample PinacodermFT_FD_187299 | JGI IMG/M metagenome (GOLD analysis project Ga0209021, IMG submission 187299) | Host-associated microbial community of the marine sponge Aplysina aerophoba from Gulf of Piran - sponge pinacoderm, lysed by freeze-thaw... | ecosystem: Host-associated > Porifera > Sponge >... | reverse complement strand
CGGCATCGATGTCCATGCAGACAATATTGCCGCCGGCCGCCGGCTGGGCTTCGAGGTGTTCCACGGCGATGCGGCGCGCCCCGAAGTGCTGGAGGCGGCTGACGTCGAGAACGCCAGCGCTGTCGTCGTGGCGTTCAACGACCCGAAGCGCGCCGTGACCATTGTCGGCCAAATGCGCTACATATTCCCCCGTCTCCATATCGTTGCCCGGGCCCATGACGACCAGTGGGCCGAAGAGCTGCGCCGGGTCGGCGCAGACGCTGTCGCCGTCGAAATGCAGGGGGTTGCGGACGAACTCGTCGGCGCTATCGAGGGCGTTGAGCCCGGTGCAGCGACCGAATGACGGGCGCCGGAAGGAGCGGTTGCCGCCCGGGCCGCTTTGGTATAGACAACGCGGCTGCCAGATGTCCGGAAGAGGATGCCCGATGGCTGTTCCGAAGAAGAAGGTGAGCCGGTCGCGCCGCGACAAGCGGCGTTCGCATCACCGCCTCGGCGCCGAAACGCATATCGAATGCCCGAATTGCGGCGAACGGACGCGCCCGCATCACGTTTGCGCGGAGTGCGGTTATTACCGCGGCCGCGAAGTCGTCGCAGCCAGAGACGAAGCCGCCTAAGGCTCCTGTGCCCGACCCCATCGTCATTGCGCTCGACGGCATGGGTGGCGATCGGGCGCCTGATATCGTGCTCCGGGGCGCAGCCCTGGCCGGCGAACGCTACCCGGAAGCGCGTTTCCTGATCCACGGCGATCCCGCACGGATGGAACGCGGCCTCGCGGCGTTGAAGGCATTCGGCGACCGGGTCGAATTGCACCCCGCAGAGAAGGTCATTGCCGACGACGCCAAGCCTTCCTCAGCGATACGCGGCGGCGAAGGCTCGTCGATGTGGAACGCCGTGCAGAAAGTGCGGGACGGCCAGGCCGCCGGCGTTGTCTCCGCCGGCAATACCGGCGCGCTGATGGCCGTCTCAAAGTTTCTGCTGCGCACGCCTCCGGGCGTCGGCCGCCCGGCGATCTGCTCGATCATGCCCACCCTGCGGGCCGAAATCGCCATGCTCGACCTCGGCGCGAATATCGAATGCGACGGCGAAAACCTTTTCCAGTTCGCGGTCATGGGCGCCGCATTCGCATCGGCGGTTCTGGGCCGGCGGCCGACGGTCGGGCTGCTGAATGTCGGCCAGGAGGAGTTGAAGGGCGGGTCGGCGCTGCGTGACGCCGCTGCCCGGCTCCGCGCCGTCTCCAGCCCGCCCTTCGACTTCAAGGGTTTCATCGAGGGAGACGACATTACCGGCGGCGCCGTCGATGTGGTGGTCACGGACGGCTTTACGGGCAATGTCGCACTGAAGGCGCTTGAGGGTTCGGCCCGCCTTTACGGCGCGGCCCTTCGGCGGGCGGTGAAGAGTTCGTTCGGCGGCATGGCGGGCTTCTGGCTGGCGCGCCGGGCCTTGAACAAGGTGCGCGACCGCTTCGACCCGCGACGCTACAACGGCGCCGTTTTCGTCGGGCTGAACGGCGTCGTGGTCAAGGCCCACGGCGGCTCGGATGCCTTCGCCTTCGCCAACGCGATCGGCTTCGCCGTCGATATGGCGCGCCACGGTTTCCTCGACGATGTCCGCTCCGCCTTCGAGAGCATGCCGCCGCCGGTTGCGGCAACGGCCTCTTGACCGGCCGGCGGGCGCAGTTCCGGGGCGTCGGCGCCTACCTGCCGGAGCGCGTCGTCACCAATGACGAACTTGCGGCCGGCATGGACACTTCGGATGTCTGGATCCGCGAGCGCACGGGTATCAGGGAGCGGCGGATTGCCGCGCCCGGCGAGAAGACGTCGGACCTCGCGCTCGAGGCGTCGAGGCGTGCGCTTGCGGCCGCCGGGAAGGACGCCCGCGAGCTGGACCTGATCGTGCTCGCCACCGCGACGCCCGACCGTACTTTTCCCGCGACCGCGACGGCGGTCCAGGCCCGGCTTGGCATGACCGAAGGCATCGCCTTCGATGTCCAGGCGGTCTGCTCGGGCTTCATCTACGCGCTCGCCGTGGCCGACAATTTCATCCGCGCCGGTCAGGCCAGGACCGCGCTGGTGATCGGCGCGGAGACCTTTTCGCGGATCCTCGACTGGAACGAGCGCGAGACCAGCGTGCTTTTCGGGGACGGGGCGGGGGCCGTAGTGCTGGAGGCCTGCGAAGACGATCCGCGCCATCTGCTGTCCACCCACCTGCATTCGGACGGACGCCACGGCGAACTGCTCTATGTCGATGGCGGCCCTTCATCGACCGGCACTGTCGGGCATTTGCGGATGAAGGGACGGGAAGTCTTCAAGCATGCCGTCACGAATCTCGCGCAGGTGGTGGAGGAGGCGCTGACTGCCAACGGCCTCGGGCCGGAGGCCATCGACTGGATCGTGCCGCACCAGGCCAATCTGCGCATCCTGCGCGCCACCGGACGCAAGCTCGGCATCGGCGACGACCGGGTCATCGTCACGGTGGACCGCCACGCCAATACCTCGGCGGCCTCGGTACCTCTGGCGCTGGCGGCCGGCGTTGAGGACGGGCGCATCGCGAAAGGCGACATGCTGCTGCTCGAAGCCATGGGCGGCGGCTTCACCTGGGGCGCGGCGCTCGCCCGGTGGTGAGTTCGAAACCCGCTCCCACCTGCGTTGACCGGAGCCGCGCGTCCGGGTTAGCGTCCGTTCCATGACTGGCAACACCCTGACGCGCGCCGACCTCTGCGAGGCGGTCTATCGCAATATCGGCCTCTCGCGAAGCGATTCGGCGATGCTCGTGGAAGCCGTTCTGGAAGAACTCGCTGAAGCGCTGGAAACGGAAGGGACGGTCAAGATCTCTTCCTTCGGCACTTTCGCCCTGCGGAACAAAGGCGAGAGGACCGGGCGCAACCCGCGCACCGGCGAGGAAGTCGCCATTCCGCCCCGCCGTGTGGTCGCTTTCCGCGCTTCTCAAGTGCTGAAGCAGCGCGTCAATGCGAGCCGGGCGGCTGCGGAGTAGGCGCCCGTTTCCATGGAAAAGCATCCGACCGCCTATCGCACGATATCGGAAGTCGCGCGGGAGGTCGGCCTCGAACCCCATGTGCTGCGGTTCTGGGAAAGCAAATTTCCACAATTGCAGCCGCTGAAGCGGGCTGGCGGGCGGCGCTATTACCGTCCGGAGGACGTCGAGACAATCGTTGCCATTCGCGAATTGCTGCATGAACGCCGCTTTACGATCGAGGGCGCGCGCAGGGCCCTGTCGGGGCAGGACGTACCGGAATCGGAATTGCGGAGCATTCTGGAGGAGTTGCGGGATATCCGCACGCTCATGGACTCAAACGTGGTATAATCTTCCGCCTCAATATGGCGGATTGCGTCGCGACCACGTCGCGTGACGTTGAAAAATACCCGAGAAGAGACGACGTGCCGTGACTAAGGAGTGTCGATTCGTATGGCTACCGGTACTGTGAAGTGGTTCAACACGACCAAGGGATACGGGTTCATCGAACCCGATGAGGGCGGAGCCGATGTGTTCGTCCATATTTCGGCAGTGCAGCGCGCCGGTCTCAATGCTCCGGCCGAAGGCCAGCGGATCAGCTATGAACTGCGTCGGGACCCGCGCAAGGGTAAATTCGCGGCCGACAACATCCAATTCGTCTAATCGGTTCCCCTTGGCCCGTCGCCGGGGATGCCGTTCCGTTGACAGCAGCGGGCCTCGTTTCTAAATCTCGGGTGACGGGCGGGACGCCTTCGGGCCGGCCCACGATCTTTCGGGGAACACTTCATGCTCGGCGTAGTCGCCAAGCGCCTGTTCGGCACCCATAACGACCGCTTCCTGAAGCGCCTGCGACCCGAGGTCGCAGCGATAAACGCGCTCGAACCGGAACTGGAGGCGCTGTCGGACAGCGCGCTTCGGGCCCGCACCGACGAATTCCGCCAGCGCGTGCAGGGCGGCGCCGATCTGGACGACCTGCTCGTCGAGGCGTTCGCCACCGTGCGCGAAGCCTCCAAGCGCACGCTCGGCCAGCGTCATTTCGATGTCCAGCTCCTGGGCGGCATGGTGCTCCACCAGGGAATGATCTCGGAAATGAAGACCGGCGAGGGCAAGACGCTCGCGGCGACCTTGCCGGTCTACCTGAACGCGCTGGCCGGCAGGGGCGTCCATGTCGTCACGGTGAACGACTATCTCGCCCAGCGCGACGCCGAGTGGATGGGCCGCATCTACAACTTCCTCGGCCTTACCGTCGGCTGCATCATGCACGGGCTGCCGGACAGCGAGCGGCGCCAGCAATACGCCGCCGACGTCACCTACGGAACCAACAACGAGCTCGGTTTCGACTATCTGCGCGACAACATGAAGTTCGCGCTCGACGAAATGGTCCAGCGCGAGTTCGCCTACGCCATCGTGGACGAGGTGGACTCGATCCTGATCGACGAGGCGCGCACGCCGCTCATCATTTCGGGGGCCGCCGAGCAGTCGTCGGAACTCTATGTGCGCTGCGACGGATTGATGGCGGAGGTCCGGCCTGAGCATTACGAAAAGGATGAGAAGCAGCGCAGCGTCTCCCTGAACGAGGCCGGCCAGGAGCACAGCGAGGCGCTGCTGCGCAAACACGGGCTCCTCACGGAAGGGAGCCTCTACGACATTCACAACATCTCCCTGCTTCACCATATGAACCAGTCGCTGCGCGCCCACACGCTGTTCGAGCGCGACGTCGACTACATGGTCCGCGACGGCAAGGTCGTCATCATCGACGAGTTCACCGGCCGCGCGATGGAAGGGCGCCGTTACTCCGAGGGGTTGCACCAGGCGCTGGAAGCCAAGGAGGGGGTCCCGGTCCAGCTTGAGAACCAGACGCTCGCGCAGATCACCTTCCAGAACTATTTCCGCCTCTACGACAAGCTCGCGGGCATGACCGGCACGGCGATCACCGAAGCAGGCGAATTCGCGGAAATCTACGGGCTCGAGGCCATAGAAGTCCCCACCAACCTGCCGACCGTGCGTGCCGACCACGATGACGAGGTCTATCGCACAGCGCGGGAAAAGAACGACGCCATCCTGGCCCAGATCCACGATTGTGTGGCGCGCCGCCAGCCCGTGCTGGTCGGCACGGTCTCCATCGAGAAGTCGGAGGAGCTTGGCAAGCAGCTGAAAGGCGAAAAGATCGCCCACCAGATCCTGAATGCGCGCTACCACGAGCAGGAAGCGGCCATTATCGCGCAAGCGGGAAAGCCGGCCGCGGTGACCATCGCCACCAACATGGCGGGGCGCGGCACGGATATCCAGCTCGGAGGCAACGCGGAGATGCTGATCCGCGCCGAGGGCGAGGAGCGGGAAGCCGCGATCCTGGAGCAGGTAGCGCGGGACAGGCAAGTGGTGATCGAGGCGGGCGGCCTCTATGTGCTTGCCACCGAGCGCCATGAGAGCCGCCGGATCGACAACCAGCTCCGCGGGCGTTCGGGACGGCAGGGCGACCCCGGCGCCTCCAAGTTCTTCGTCTCGCTCGAAGACGACCTGATGCGCATTTTCGGTTCCGAGCGCATGGACGGGATGCTGCGCCGGCTGGGCCTCGAGGACGGCGAAGCCATCGTGCATCCCTGGATCAACAAGGCGCTCGAGAAGGCGCAGCAGAAGGTCGAGGCGCGCAATTTCGAGATTCGCAAGAACCTGCTGAAGTTCGACGATGTGATGAACGACCAGCGCAAGGTCGTTTACGAACAGCGCCGCGACCTGATGCAGGTGGACGATGTCCATGACGAGGTCGTGGACATGCGCCACCAGGTCGTCGAGGACGTCGTCCAGCGTTTCATCCCGGAGAAGGCGCTGCCGGAGCAATGGGACGCGCAGGGCCTTCAGGACGAGCTGCGCCGCGTGCTTTCCATCGACTTCCCGGCCCGCGAGTGGGCCGAGGAGGAAGGCATCGCCGACGAGGAGATCACCCGGCGAATTCTCGGCGCGCTCGACCGGCGCATGGCGGAGAAGGCGGCAAACTGGGGCGCGGACATCATGCGCCAGGCGGAGAAGAGCGTCCTGCTCCAGCTTCTCGACCAGATCTGGAAGGAGCACCTGCTCCAGCTCGACCATCTGCGCCAGGGCATCGGGTTGCGCGCCTATGCCCAGAAGGACCCGCTGAACGAATACAAGCAGGAAGCCTTCGAACTGTTCGATGCCATGCTGGCCAGGCTGCGCGAGGCGGTGACGGGAACGCTCGCCCATCTCGAAGTACAACTGAACGCGCCCTCCGACGACCTGATGCCGCGCTCCGAAGAGGACGGCGACTGGCGTCAGGTGCATGACGAGCCGGAGCCTGCATTCGCCGGCAACGGCGCTGCCGTGCAGGGCACCCGGCAATTGCGCCGGCCGAGCGGCCCGCCCAATCCGGGCGACCCCGCGAGCTGGGGCAAGGTGGCCCGCAATGCGGCCTGTCCCTGCGGGTCCGGCAAGAAATACAAGCATTGCCACGGCCGGCTCGCCTGAACCGGAACCCGCCTCCCGTCCGCCGACCCGGTCCTCCAGCGAAGGAAACGCCTGCCCTTGTCCCTATCCCCGCCCGCAACCCGCCGCCATCTCCACAGCCGCCAGGTCCGCTGCGAGGGCTTCCTGCGCGAGGACGGCCTCTGGGACCTCGAGGCCGAACTCGTCGATTCGAAGACCTACGCTTTCGAGAACTACTGGCGCGGGCAAGTCAAGCCGGGCGTCCCGGTGCACCGGATGCGGGTGCGGCTCACTCTCGACGACCGCCTGACGATCCTTGCTGCAGAGGCGGAGACACTGGAGAGTCCCTATGCCGTTTGCGGGAAGGCCGCCGGCAATTTCTCCCGGCTCGTCGGGCTGCGTATCGGCCCCGGCTGGATGCGCCGGGTCAAGGAACGATACGGCAGGACTGCCGGCTGCACCCACATCCTGGAGCTGCTCTATCCGCTCGGCACGAGCGCCTACCAGACGCTCGGCCCCTGGCACGAGCACCAGCACCGCCTGGCCGGCATGACCGAGGGGGAAAGCATGAAGGGAGGCCCGGGCCTCGATTCCTGCATGGCTTTCTCCCGGTCGAGCCCTGTGATCAGGACGCTCTGGCCGGAGGAATACCGCGAGGCGGAACCGGCTTAGCTGTCGGTTGCCCGGATCGACAGCGCATGCACCGGCCCCGCCATTTCCTCGGCAAGCACGTCATAGACGGCCTTCTGCCGCGCCACGCGGCTCATGCCCCGGAAGGCCCCGGCCGCGATCTCGACGCGGAAATGCGTCTCTCCCCCGGGCCGGGCGCCGACATGGCCGACATGCATGTGCGATTCGTCGATGACCTCGAGCCGGCTCGGCCGGAAGGCCTCACGGAGCTTGCGGGCGATATCGTCGCGGACAGGCATGGCCCGGCCCCCTTGTTCCCTCGGCGCGGTGTTTCCATACTCGGACCGTCATGGTCTATCACACCCGACAGCGTCCCGCTCCCGGCGCCCGCTGCGAATGGTCCGGCTGCCCGGAAGCGGCCGCCTACCCCGCGCCGCGCGCGCCGGACCGGTTGCATGACTATGTCTGGTTCTGCCTGGACCATGTCCGCGCCTACAACCGCGAATGGAGCTACTGTCCCGACATGGACCGGGCGGAGATCGACGCGGCGGTACGCGCCAGCATGGAGTTCGGGCGGCAGCCTCTGGGCGGAGGCTTCGGCGCCCCGCCGGTCTTCGGCGACCCTTGCGACATCTTTGCCGGAGCCCACGAGCGCGCTCCGCCCTCGCGGCGCTGGCCGCCCGGAAGCCCGGAAGCGGAGGCGGCGGCCGCGATGTCGCTTTCCGACGACATGACTCTCCCTGCGCTGAAATCGCGCTATAAGGAACTGGTCAAGCACCACCACCCCGACGCCAATGGCGGCTGTCCGGCGTCGGAGGAACGAATGAAATCCATAACCCGTGCCTACCGGGTCCTGCAAGATGCGCTCTCGGCAGCGCCGGCCCGGTAACCTGTCACCCAGCAGACTGGAAGAACGCATGAGCACGATGCACGGCATCCAGAGCGACGCGCATACCCGCGAGCCCGACAAGACGATATCCGTGCGCGAGGTCTTCGGATTCGACACGGACATGATTGCGCCCGCCTTTTCGGAGCCGAACGACTACGTGCCCGAGGTCGATCCCACCTACCATTTCGACGAACAGACCACGCTCGTGATCCTGGCCGGCTTCGCCCACAACCGCCGGGTGATGATCCAGGGCTACCACGGCACCGGCAAATCGACCCATATCGAGCAGGTCGCTGCCCGGCTGAACTGGCCGTGCATCCGCATCAACCTCGACAGCCATGTGAGCCGCATCGATCTGGTCGGTCGCGACGCCATCGTCGTGCGCGACGGCAAGCAGGTCACCGAATTCCGCGAGGGCATGCTGCCCTGGGCGCTCCAGCATGCGACCGCGATCGTCTTCGACGAATACGATGCCGGCCGCCCGGACGTGATGTTCGTCATCCAGCGCGTGCTGGAGGTCGAGGGCAAGATGACGCTGCTCGACCAGAACCGGGTCATCCGCCCGCATCCGTCCTTCCGGCTGTTTTCGACCTCCAACACCGTCGGCCTCGGCGACACGACCGGCCTCTATCACGGCACCCAGCAGATCAACCAGGGCCAGATGGACCGCTGGAACGTGGTGGCGACCTTGAACTACCTGCCCGAGGACGACGAGCTGAAGATCGTCCTCGCCAAGGTGCCGGAGCTCTCCGACGAAAAGGGGCTCAAACGCGGCAAGCAGATGATCCAGCTCGCCGAACTCACCCGCCGGGGCTTCATGAACGGGGACATCTCGACCGTCATGTCGCCGCGCACCGTCATCACCTGGGCTGAGAACACGCGCATCTTCAACGATCTGGGCTTCGCATTCCGCGTCACATTCCTCAACAAGTGCGACGAGGCGGAGCGGCCGATCGTGGCGGAATACTTCCAGCGCTGCTTCGACAGCGAGCTGCCCGAATCCGTGGTGGCGTCGGGGATCGGCCTCACCCCATGAGTCTCACCGGCGACAAGGAGACGCCGCTCGACGCTTTCAAGCGGGTGACAGGCGCCACGATGCGCGCCATGGGCGACATCGACGAGCTGGAAGTCTCCTTCGGTCCAGACAGGGCATCCCTGGAGCGCGGCCACGCCAAGCTGCCGATGCCGGGCCGCGACCTTCCCCCCGCCGAGGCCGCCTTCGTGCGCGGCGAGGCCGACTCGCTGGCGCTCCGCGAACGCCATCACGACCCGGTGGTGCATGCCCGGCTCTCGCGGGGCGGGCCGCAGGCGCGTGCGGTGTTCGACGCGCTGGAGCAGGCGCGGGTGGAGGCCTGGGGCTCGCGTTACATGGCGGGCGCGGCGCGAAATCTCTCGGAGGCGGTCGATGAGCGTTGCCGCCGGCAGGGCTACGCCCGCGCCTCCTCCGCCGACGATGTGCCGCTGGCGGAAGCTGTCGGGCTCTATGCCCGCGAAACCCTCTCCGGGCGGGCCGCTTCGCCCGTGGCGGCCGGGGTCCTGGACCTCTGGCGCGATTGGTTCGACCAGCGCGCGGCGGACGCCTTCGCCGATCTGGCGGGCCAGATTCACGACCAGGAGGCGTTTGCGACGCTGGCCGGGCGCCTGATGGAAGACCTGGAGCTGCTGGACGATGCCGCTTCGGGCGAAGAAGAAGGGTCCGAGGACGACGCCGACGATGCCTCCGAGGACGGCGAGGGCGACGGGGCGGAGGGCGAGAGCGACGGCACGCTGATGTCCGATGCTTCGGACATGTCGGACGCCGAAGGGGAAGATACCGGCGAGTCCGGCGATGACGACGCCGATGCGGAAATCATGCCGGGCATGGGCGACGAGGAACCCGGGCGGTCCTCGCCGCAGGAACACCCGATGCACGGCCGCAACGACAATGCCGGGCCGGCCTACCTGCCGTGGACCGGCGAATTCGACGAAATCATCCATGCGGACGAGCTTTGCGACGCGGACGAACTCGCCCGGCTGCGCCATCATCTCGACCAGCAGCTTGCCAGCCTCCAGGGCGTCGTCAGCCGGCTGGCCAACCGCCTGCAGCGGCGCCTGATGGCCCAGCAGGTGCGGGCCTGGCAGTTCGACCTGGAAGAGGGCCTGCTCGACGCTGCACGCCTGGCGCGCGTCGTCGCCGACCCGATCCATTCGCTGTCCTACAAGATGGAGAAGCAGACCGACTTCCGCGACACCGTGGTATCGCTGCTGATCGACAATTCCGGCTCGATGCGCGGCCGGCCGATTTCGGTGGCGGCCATGAGCGCCGACATCCTCGCGCGAACGCTGGAGCGGTGCGGCGTCAAGACCGAGGTTCTGGGCTTTACCACACGCGCCTGGAAGGGCGGGCAGTCGCGCGAGAAATGGCTGGCGGCAGGCAAGCCCGCCAATCCGGGCCGGCTGAACGACCTGCGCCATATCATCTACAAGGAAGCCGATTCCCCGCTGCGCCGGGCGCGCAAGAATCTCGGGCTGATGCTCCGCGAGGGCATCCTGAAGGAAAACATAGACGGCGAGGCGCTGCTCTGGGCGCACCACCGCCTGCTCGGCCGGCCCGAGGACAGGCGCATCCTCATGGTCATCTCCGACGGCGCGCCGGTGGACGACTCCACGCTGTCGGTCAATCCCGGCAACTATCTCGAACGCCATCTGCGCGAGGTCATCGAGTGGATCGAGACGCGCTCGCCGGTGGAGCTGATCGCCATCGGCATCGGCCACGACGTGACGCGCTACTACCGCCATGCGGTGACGATCTTCGACGCCGACCAGCTCGGCGGCGCGATGATGGAGCAGCTCGCCGGCCTCTTCGACGAGGAAAGCCGCCGCCAGCAGGGGCGCAAGGCGGGCAGGCCATCGCGGTGACCGCCCCGCTCAGGCCGCGCGCGGCGCTGGCGACGCATGAGGTCTTCAACATGCCGCCCCACCTGGGCGACCGGAACCTGTGGACGCAGGATGCGGCGCTGCGGGAGGGCGTGCGGAGAGAGGGGGCGGCCTGGGCCGAGGAACGCATCGCCGCCTTCGGGCGCCTTGTCGGCCGCGCCGAGGTAACGGAGAAGGCGGAACAGGCCAACCGCCACGGCCCGGAACTGAAACCGTTCGACCGCTACGGCATGCGGATCGACCGGGTCGAATACCACCCCGCCTATCACGACCTTGTGGCGCTCGCGGTCGAGAACGAGGTTGCGAGCTTCGCCTGGAGCCATGCGGGGCCGGGCGCGCATGTCGGCCACATGGCGCTGACCTATCTGTTCAGCCAGATGGAAGGCGGCGCGATGTGCCCGATGGCGATGACCTATGCGGCGATCCCCGCGCTCAACGCGTCGCCCGAAATCGCCGAAGCCTGGATCCCCCGTCTGCTGTCGAACCGCTATGACGGGCGCGACGTGCCGGTCGATCAAAAGCCCGGCGCCACCATCGGCATGTTCATGACCGAGAAGCAGGGCGGTTCGGACGTCCGTTCCAACTCGACGCTTGCCAGGCCCGCGGACGGCGCGGCGGACGGGTCGTGGCGCCTGGTCGGGCACAAATATTTCTGCTCCGCGCCGATGTCGGATGCCTTCCTGACGCTCGCCCGGACCGAGGCCGGCATTTCCTGCTTCCTGCTGCCGCGCTGGACCCCGGACGGGGAACGCAACGCCATCTCGATCCAGCATCTCAAGGACAAGCTCGGCAACCGCTCCAACGCCTCGGTGGAGATCGAGTTCGAGGATGCCTGGGCGGTCATGGTCGGCGAGGACGGGCGCGGCATCCGCACGATCATCGACATGGTGCAGGGCAACCGGCTCTATTGCGCCGTCAGTTCGGCGGCGATCATGCGCCAGGGCGTCGCACAGGCCCTTCACCACACCCGCCACCGCAGCGCCTTCCAGCGCCGGCTCGCCGACCAGCCGCTGATGCGCAATGTGCTGGCCGACCTGGCGCTCGAAGCCGAAGCGGCGCTGGCGCTTGGCCTCCGGGTCGCGCGCGCCGTGGACGAGGCCGGCGACGGCCCGGAGGCGCAGGCATTCGCGCGTATCGGCACGGCGGTCGCCAAATACTGGGTCTGCAAGCGCGCCCCGGGCCATGCCTTCGAGGCGCTGGAGTGCCATGGCGGGCCCGGATATGTCGAGGACGGGCCGATGGCGCGGCTCTACCGGGAGGCGCCGCTCAACAGCATCTGGGAAGGCTCGGGCAATGTGCTCTGCCTCGACGTTCTGCGCGCCATGGCCCGCGAGGAGGAGGCCGTGCCGGCCCTGCTGGCCGAGCTCGACGCCGCCCGCGGCGCGCACCCAGCGCTCGACAGGGCGGCCGACGCGCTCAGGGACGACCTCGCAAGGCCGGAAGAGTTCGAGACCGGCGCCCGCGCGCTCACCGAGCGGATGGCACTGGCGCTGCAGGCCTCGCTGCTCGTCCGCCACGCGCCACAGGCCGTTGCCGACGCCTTCTGCGCCAGCCGGCTGGGCGAACGCTGGACCGGCGCCTACGGCACCCTGCCGCCCGCAACCGACACAGACGCCATCCTCGCCCGCGCCCTGCCGGCGGCGTAACGCGAGGGCGAAAGAACGGTATCCGACAGGCCCGGGCCGGTATGAGAGTCTCGCCGACTCTGTCGCCGCCCCGCCCCTGAGCCGAGGCCATCCACGGGCCCGCATGCCGGGCACTGGCCGCGCTTCACGGCAGTCTATACTGTGGCGAGGTCACAGGTTCGAAACCCGATCACGACATGCGGGCGACCGGCAGCATGGAGCCAAGACCCCGAGCTATCATCCGGAGGCAAATTCTCGCGCTTGCTGCGCTTGCAAGCGCGATACTGTTCTTCGCCTACGATATCGTCGTGGACTGGTTGTACGAAGGCGAATTCGGGACCTCTCACTTTCTTGTCGAATTCGTCGTGTTTGTCGGCGTATCCATGGCGCTCATTTTCGGCCTCAGGGACCTGCGCCGATTGCGCGTTCAGCTGAACCGCGAGGAGCACCGGAACAGGCTGCTCTCCACGGCGCTCGCGGAAAGCATCGACGAGCAGATGGATGAATGTCGGATGACCCGAAGCGAAAAGGACGTCGCCTGGCTCATTATCAAGGGGTACCGCTTTGCCGAGATCGCCAGGATCCGCGGAGTCAAGGAAAGCACGGCGCGGTTGCAGGCCACTTCTCTCTATGCGAAGGCCGACGTAAACGGGCGGGCGGAATTCGTTGCCGAAATTATTCATCCGCTGCTGATGTCCATTCCGAGCGACTCCTCACTTCGCGACAACCAAGCGGGCGGCATGGCGAATCCGCCTTGAAACCGCGACAAGTCCCCGGCGGCGACACCTGGTTCTGCATTCGGCGAAACGGATCGGTCCGGCGCAAGGGTTGGATCGAGGGCGGCCCGCTGGCCGGGATACGCCGCATTGTCGGCGCGCGCTCCGATGAGGCGGTGGAATTGTGCATTGCCAGCGACTTCCGGCGCGTAGCGCACAAACGTTTCGCACGCGCATTCTATCCTCGCGCCTGCGGACTGGTCGGGATGGAGGTGGCCTTCCGCGGGGAGATTGTCCGCTTCGCGCCAACACACATGCTGGCTGCCAACCTTGGGTTTAGCCGCGCTCTGGAGAGATTCCTCGATGAGCGGGAGGCCAGCCGCGACGACTTCGCGAGAGAGGGCGCTCTCCGTGCCTTCCGCGCCGAGCAATACCTGTTGCCCCCGGAAGACGGGCGCGGGCCTGTAGAGCTTTTTCGCGGCGGGACGCTGGTTGAAGCCGCGTCGACCGGCGACACGGACTGCGCGGCGGACCTTGAAGACGGAATCGGCCAGTGGATGCTTCGCAACCTGTCCGCTGACGGAGCGCTGCCTTACAAATACTGGCCGAGCCGCGGCACGGAATCGCCTGCGGACAATGCTATTCGCCGCTTCCTGGCATCGTTGTCCCTCGCTCGTCTGGGGGAGCTCCGGCCTTCTGCGGAAATCCGCGAAGCGGCACGGCGAAACCTGCGCTTCAACCTGGCGCGCTATTTTCGGGCGATCGGCGGCGGTCGAGGAGCTATCGTGGAACGCACCGGTGCGAAGCTCGGCGCTGCCGCGCTCGCCGGGCTGGCAATTATGGAAAATCCTGCGAGTGAAGAGTTTGCCGACGAACTGGCCATGCTGGCGGCAGGCATCGAGTCTCTTGCGGACGACGAGCATGGGTTCCGCACGTTCTTTTTCCCGGCCGAGCGCGATGGCGAGAATTGGAACTTCTATTCCGGGGAAGCACTGCTGTTCTGGGCCGAGGCTGCGCGAAGAGGGCTTTCGATTGCGCCGAGCCTGGAGCGCTGCGCCTCAGCGTTCGAGCGGTGTCGCGAAAGGCACTATCGGAAACGGAATCCTGCTTTCGTGCCTTGGCACACCCAGGCTTGCGCGTCGTTGTTCGCCCAGACCGGGCGGCGCGAATTCGCGGAATTCGTGCTGGAGGCGAACGACTGGCTCCTGGCGATGCAACAGTGGGACGGACTCGATCCCGACTTGCGCGGGAGGTTCTACAATCCGCGCCGTCCCGAATTCGGCCCGCCGCACGCGGCGTCCACCGGAGCGTATCTGGAAGGGCTGGCGGACGCAGCGGCGCTGGCCCGTGCGCTCGGCGAAACGCGGCGGGCTTCGAGCTACGAGCGGGCCATTCGTCGTGGGCTCAGATCCCTGCGGCAACTACAATTTAGAGATTGGCGCGACATGTACTATGTCTCCAGGACACGCCGCGTTCTTGGCGCATTGCGGACAGAAGTTTACGACAATGCCGTGCGAGTGGACTCAGCGGCCCACGCCCTCCTGGCGGCCATCAAGATACTCAGACCAATGGAGTTCGATAGCCGCCCTTCAGACGTGTGACCGCGACGATGTTTCAGGGTGAGGGGGCAAGACGTGGAACCCGCGGCCAGGGGCCGGGAGGACATCGAATATCAGATGCACACGGGGCTCGGAGGAAGGATTGTCGGCGAAGTGCCGAGCCTTGTTGTCGAATGCCCAGAGCTCCCCCTCATGCATCACGACAGTCTCGTCGCCGGCGGTAAGCGGACTTCCCTCTGCGCTCTTCAAGACCAGATGCAGCCGGTCCCGGACCCGGTAGTAAGCCCCGGCATCGACATGGGGGAAAACCCGGCATTGCGGCAACAGCGCCACCAGAGTCGCCCGCCCCAGCCCGGCTTCGAGCTCAGCGGCAACCCGCTCGCAGAACGCCAATGCGAGAGGGAACTTCCCGGCTGCCGGTGTGAGTCGGCTCTCATGGACATCGTTGGCATTCCTTGCACCCGGCGGAAGCGGCTTTTTCGGCGCGCGCAGGAAGATGTTCCGGGTATGGCGTTGGCAACGGACCTTTCGCTGACGGCTCGTATCCGCCGACCACATTTCCGGCGCAGCATCCAATTCCCTCAACAACGGAGCGATGTCCACGCATTCTGAGATCCGGGTGAAATGGACCCTGCCGTCTGCAACTCCGGAATTTGTCATCGTCTTTCTCCCCGACATGAAGCTTCAGGATCCGGCTGGAGTCGCGGCGCAGGCGCGGGCCTGTTCTCTCATTGAGGCGTAGTCTTTCAGCATCGCGACGATCGCCGAGTCCTCGGGCAGCCGTTCGATCTCGCTCGCGGCCCGCTCCCGGAAGTCTGCGGCATAAGCGACCAGGGACGGACAGGCACCTGTAGACCCGGTTTCAGAAGCTCCCGTCGCGCAGGCCGTCAACAAGACCGTCGCGGCCGCCAGACTGATTATTCGTCTCATTGTTGCCACCCCTGCTGCCGTCGCCATCTCCGTCACCATCGCCATCGCCGTCTCCATCGCCATCGCCGTCCCCGTCGCCGTCTCCGTCCCCGTCGCCGTCGCCGTCTCCGTCGCCATCGCCGTCGCCATCTCCGTCACCGTCACCATCACCGTCGCCGTCGCCGTCTCCGTCCCCATCGCCGTCTCCATCCCCGTCGCCATCGCCGTCGCCGTCTCCATCCCCGTCCCCGTCCCCGTCCCCATCGCCATCGCCGTCCCCATCGCCGTCCCCATCCCCATCCCCGTCGCCATCGCCGTCTCCGTCCCCATCCCCGTCGCCATCCCCGTCCCCGTCTCCATCCCCGTCACCGTCGCCATCGCCGTCTCCATCCCCGTCGCCGTCCCCGTCGCCGTCCCCGTCCCCATCGCCGTCACCATCTCCATCTCCATCCCCGTCGCCGTCGCCATCCCCGTCGCCGTCGCCATCTCCATCCCCGTCGCCATCTCCGTCGCCGTCGCCATCCCCGTCGCCGTCGCCATCCCCGTCGCCGTCGCCGTCGCCATCGCCGTCACCGCCGTTGGCGCGAGCTTCCTGGAAAATATGAGGTGGCGCTTTTCCACCCAGAATGTGGATTCCGTTGCTCATCGTCAGGACAAACGTCACAAGGAGGCCGCTCAGAGCCAGAGCCAGTCGCCGCAGAAAAGTCGGTGTACGCCCGTGAACCTTCTTCGAATTCATGACGCCTGCTCCCGCGAATCCATCGGGTTTCACGGATGAGGGTCCCGCTATTCGAATAGCGGCGCCACAGCCCTTTGTTATAAGAGCTGCTACCTATAACGTTTGCTATATCCGGAAAGGAGACGCGGCAAATCGCGTACGCCGGCGCGCTTGCAACCGCTGCCTCATCCGACTCCCGGACGACGTCCCGGCCCTGGTCGAGCTTCCTGCCCGGACGACGATGGACTGCATCCCGGCTCGCCGCTGGCGCGGCGTCCGGGGTGACTGTTGGGGACGTTTCGCGGGTCTCGGCTCAAAGAGACCGGGCCGCGTTCTACCGCCCCTTGAAGACGGGTTCGCGCTTTTCGATGAAGGCGGCCATGCCCTCTTTCTGGTCCTCGGTCGCGAAGGTCGAGTGGAACATGCGCCGCTCGAACTTCACCCCTTCGCTGAGCGGCATCTCGTAGGCGCGGTTCACGCATTCCTTGGTAATCATGACGGCCGGGCGGGATTTCGCCGCAATCGACGCCGCAACCTCGACCGCCTTGTCGAGCAGCTTGTCGGCCGGCACCACACGGCTCACCAGGCCGGAGCGCTCAGCCTCGTCCGCATCCATCATCCGGCCCGTCAGGCACATGTCCATGGTCTTCGACTTGCCGATGAAGCGCGCGAGGCGCTGCGTGCCGCCGCCGCCCGGCAGCGCGCCCAGATTGATCTCGGGCTGGCCGAACCGCGCCGTGTCGGCGGCGATGATGAAATCGCACATCATGGCCATCTCGCAGCCGCCGCCGAGCGCGTAACCCGCCACCGCGGCGACCACCGGCTTGCGGCAGCTCGTGACCCGCTCCCAGCCCACGGTGATGAAGTCTTCGAGATAGGCATCCATATAGGTCTTCGGCTGCATCTCCTTGATATCGGCCCCGGCCGCAAAGGCCCTGTCGGAGCCCGTTACGACGACACAGCCGATGGCGTTGTCGGCCTCGAAGCCGTCGAGCACCTCCGCCAGTTCCGAGATCAGCTTCGCGCAGAGCGCATTCAGCGCCGCCGGGCGGTTCAGGGTGACGATGCCGACCGCCCCCCGGGTTTCGACGAGGATATGTTCGTAGCTCATCGGGTGCGCTTCTGCCTCCGTTACAGCAGCCGTTGAAAGAGGCGCGAATCTGACGGCCGGTTCCCGCAGGGTCAACCGGCCCGGCCGGCGCCGGCGGGGACGAAGCAGTCGGGCGGAAGCGCTTGGCGAGGGGCAGGCCCGGGCCATGACCGGAAGCAACCGTTTGTTCATGAATTCTGAAATAAATCCTGATGGAGGGGTTGACCTGAAAATATCTGTGCTAGAATGGGTCAGGAGGAAGCGGCATCCGCGGGCCGCTTCGCCTGTTGCCTCGCGCCGGCGCGAAAAAACCCCAACGGAACGCACGGGATAAGTGCGCCCTGCATTTGCCTCGCGCGCGGGCGCAATCAGGCGCGCGAACCGCGCCGGCGCCGACACCCGCCCGCGCCCGCACGCGATACGCGCGAAACAGGGTCCGCCTCCCGGGGGAACCGGGTGGCGGGAAGAATGGAACGAAACAAGTGCGGAGGGGAAGGCTCATGCCGAAGAGGGAGTGGCGGGCAAACCGGGGAACCAGCCGGGAGCTCCCGTGCGAAACGACAGCATCATGCTCGGACCGGCGACCGGATATGAGCCTTGCGCATAGGGGATCATGACCAAACATGACATTTCATGACATTTCCGTGGAGTGGGCCCCGAGGCCGGCAGCGATACGGGCGGCAGCGCCGCCCGAGGCCATGACCGCGGCAGGAATTCCGGGCTAGAATGGCGGCAA
>Ga0209021_1002085_pt1 | contig 18198 bp, 15 predicted proteins | sample PinacodermFT_FD_187299 | JGI IMG/M metagenome (GOLD analysis project Ga0209021, IMG submission 187299) | Host-associated microbial community of the marine sponge Aplysina aerophoba from Gulf of Piran - sponge pinacoderm, lysed by freeze-thaw... | ecosystem: Host-associated > Porifera > Sponge >... | reverse complement strand
CGACGCTTCCGTTCGCCGCCCGCAGCCTGGCACAGGACGAGACGCCAGCGGCTGGACTCCGACTCGCGTACTCGGCTGCGACCCCTCCGGAACTGCCGCCCCCGCTAGAACTCGGGCCGGAGGCAAGGCTCGAGGTCGAATTCCATGGCGACGGCACGACTGCGCAATGCAGTCTGGGCCTGCGGGTCTTCTTGGACGGCAATCCGCACTTGCTGCCGCTCGCGATCTGGACGGCGGATCCGCAGGCGTATTGGCGCATGCGCGAAGCGCTCCACTTGCCCGCACTTCGGGGTGTGGTCAAGAGGGTCGGCGACGCATGGTCGCTCTCCATTGCTGGAAAGGAGGCGTTCTCGGCCCGAGCCACGCCGCCAGCGGCCGAGGCGAAGCCAGCCGCAAGACAGCTGCCCTGGATCTCGTACCGGCACCAATTGGCACCGAGTTGGGCCGATGGTCCGCTTGGCGGCAGTCCGGTCGAACTGTGGCGCTTGCCGGCGGCGAGCGCGGCTGCTGGGACGCAAACCAGCCTGCCCGAGACTTCTGGAGAGCTTGGCGGCTGGCTGGCGCGATTAGGGGCATCTGGCCCGCTCTCCTCCGTCTCTGTGCCGGCGAACAGCGGCAGAACGCAAGAGTTCGGGCGGCATGTCGGCGCGTCGGACTTTGAGCCTTTCGCATTGCGGAACTATTCCGGAGGATCGCTGGGCGTGCCGGAGATCGATACGCAATTCTGCGGCCCCGCCGCCCTAGAGGCATACCGGAACCAGAGCCACGCCCGCTTGGCGGGAGTCCTCATCGTCTCCGTCGACTGCGTGGCGAATCCACGGCTGGTCGAACGCCTGGTGCCGCCGCCTTGCGTCGCTGACCCCAACGCCCTTGTGCGGGTGATGACCGTGCGCGGCCTCAACGACCCGGCCCTCGACGAGGCCTGGCTGCTGGCGCGCTGCGGGATCGACGGCCAGCGGGTCTGGTACGCGATCTCGCATGTCAAGAACGCTTTGGCCGGCAGCGCATTCGGGCGTGAAGTGTGGGGGTACCCAACCAAGGATGGCGCGGCCGCCGCACTGCTCGGTGCCAATCGTTTTACGTCATCGGTGATGCGCGGCAACCAAAGCCTCTACCGGGCCGACGGCGCCTATGGCGGATTCTCGACTGGCACCTCGCTGAACGAGATGTTGGTGGTAACTCTGCGACCGAAGATCGGCACAGGTTCGGAACCGCCCGCGGGAGAACTCCTGCTGCAGCCGTGGTACTACCAAGGCTTGCGCAAGCCATTCCAGCGCGCGAGCCTGCAGGCCTCGTTCCCGGCACCGGCCGACAACACCGACGCCAACGCTTGGAATCGGATGGGGCCGGTCGATGCCTACTGGGCTGACATCTACGACGACGCCGACCTGCAGCGCATGCCGGCAACGCTGGCGGGCGAGGTGCCTGACATCGGACCTTACTACCGCGACCGTTGCGACGGACGGCTACCTTGGGAGCCCGTGACCGCCACGGCCCGGGAAGGCACGTCGGATTAGGTGACTTCGGCGCGCGCCTTGCCGAGGCGCTCGTCGATCGGCAGGAACTCCTGCTCGCCCGGGCCGGCGTAGATCTGCCGCGGTCGCGCGATGCGCTTCTCGGGATCCGTCATCAGCTCTTCCCAATGGGCCAGCCAGCCGGCCACCCGCCCCAGCGCGAACAGAACCGTGAACATCTCGATCGGAAAGCCCATGGCTTCGTAAATGATGCCCGAGTAGAAGTCGACGTTCGGGTAGAGCCGCCGCTTGACAAAGTAGTCGTCCTCCAATGCGATCCGCTCGAGCTCCGTCGCAAGGTCGATCTTGGGGTTCTTGCCGGTGATCTCAAACACCTCTCCGGCAATCTTTTGCAATATGCGGGCGCGCGGGTCGTAGTTCTTATATACCCGGTGGCCGAATCCCATCAAGCGCCGCTCGCCGGCCTTGACCTGGCGCATGAACTCCGGGATCGCGGCGGCGCTGCCGATCTCGTCCAGCATTTCCAGGACAGCCTCGTTGGCACCGCCGTGCAACGGGCCGTAAAGCGCCGAAGCCGCCGCCGCCACTCCCACGAAGGGATCCGCATCGGCACTGGCCACTTGCCGCATCGTCGAGGTGGAGCAGTTCTGCTCGTGTTCGGCGTGCAGGATGAACAAGGTGTCGAGCGCCCGCGCGAAAACCTTCAAATCACGCTCGTTGGTCTCGCGGCGGGTGCCGCTCCAAAGCATGTGGATGAAGTTCTCGGTATAGCTCAGCCCTAGGTCGGGATCCGGATAGGCGTAGCCTTGGCTCTTCCGGTAGACATAAGCGGCCACCGTGGGCATCTTGGCCACCAAGCGCAGCTGCTGGCGGTATCTGTTGCTGCGACTCTGGATTTGCTTGGCATCCGGATAGAACGTCGACAGAGCCGCCACGGTGCTGACCAGCACGCCCATGGGGTGCGCGTCGTACAAGAACCCGTCCATGAACTTCTTGACGTTCTCATGGACGCGGGTATGCTCCATCAACTCCATGTCCCACGCTTCCAATTCGTGGCGCGTGGGCAACTCGCCGTTGAGCAGGAGGTAGGCCACCTCGGTGTAGGTGCAATTCTCAGCGAGCCTTTCGATCGGGTAGCCGCGATAGCGCAGAATCCCCTTGGTCCCGTCAATGTAGGCGATCCGACTCGTACAGGCGGCGGTGTTGGTAAAGCCCGGGTCGTAGCTCAGCATGCCGAACTCGCCCGGGTCTTGGCGAATCTGCCGCAGCTCGATGGCCCTCACGGATGCATCGGAAATGGGGAGCTCGTACTCGCAGGCGGTGCGAGAGTCCGTGATCCTGAGCTTGCCCTCGTCCAAGACGCCCTCCGGAGCCGCCACCCAGCGGGCGCAGCAACATCCAGAATAACAAACCGCCGTCAGCAGCCTCCGGTGGCGGCCTGACGGCACCGCAACAGAAATTGGAGAGCGATGCTCGAGGAGCAGTCTCCACCCGACATCACCATTGACGCGTTGGAGGAGTCCTTCGGGCGTATCCGCGCAGCCAAGTCCGCAAACACCGGTGTCCGGGGCGCGGAGAGCACGCTCACCGCTCTGTTGGGCGAGTTGGCGATCGCGCAGCGGGCCGAGGTCAGGTGAGACGAGATGATGAACGCCTGACGGGCCATCGCCGCGAGGCTCGCGTCGTATAATTCCAAGCGGGCCAAGCGGGCCTTTGGAGAAGACCAATGATCCGACAACGTGTCGTGCGCACTGTGTTCGTTGCGCTGTTCGCGCTTTGTGCTGTGACCGCCTATGAGTCGGCTACGACCGAGACGATGATGGCGCAGGCGGCCAATCGCTTCCTCGAATCGCTCGACCGCATGCAGCGCATGGCGACAGTGTTCGCCATGGACGCCGAGGAGCGCACAAACTGGCACTACTTCCCCGAAACCGGCTTCGCGGACGAGTACGGCTACGTGCGCAACGGGATCACGTTCAAGGATATGGACGCCAAGCAGCGCCATCTCGCCTACGGCCTGCTCAGCACCGGACTCGGGCGCGCTGGATTCCTCAAGACCATGAATGTCATGGCGCTGGAAGAGATCGTGCGGGTGATCGAGGACGACCACACCGGCTACCGCGATACCGAGCGCTTCCACTTCACGTTCTTCGGCAAGCCGGGCATGACGGGCGATTGGGGCTGGCGGGTCGAAGGACACCACGTTTCGCTCCACTACGTGATCCGAGACGGGAAGCTGGTGGCCTCCAGCCCGACATTCCTCGGGGCGAATCCTCACGAGGTTCCGCAGGGACTGCACAAGGGCATGCGGGCCCTCGAGCTTGAAGAGGACATGGCGCGGGCATTGCTGGTATCGCTCGATGCCGATCGTCGCAAGCAGGCGATCTTCGACCAGCAAGCCCCGTACGACATTGTGACGATGGCCGACAAGCGGGCTGAGCTGGGCGGCCAGCCACAAGGCATCGCCGCAGCCGAACTAAGCGAGAGCCAGTACAGAGCCTTGCTCGATCTCATCGGGGAGTACGCCGGCACGATGCCACCCGAGGTCGCCGCCGATCGCATGAAGGCAGCGAGTCAGACGCCCAAGGATCAGCTTTACTTTGGCTGGGCGGGGGACATCGACCGACCGGCTGCAAAGCCGATCGACATTGGGAGCAAGACCACCGAAAACCGGCATCTCGCCGGCAACTACTACCGCATCCAGTCGCCAACCTTCCTAATCGAATTCGCCAACACCCAGAACCAGAGCAACCACAGCCACGCGGTCTGGCGCGAATTCGAGGGGGACTTCGGCTACGACCTGCTCGCCGCGCACTATCGGGGCGACGGACATGGGCTTGAGGCGGCAGCCGCCGATTGAAGCCGAGCCAACTTGCGGCGGCAGCCAACTCGGACCACCGGCAGTGAGCACGCTTCGCGAGAGTGCTCCAAGGGTGGGGGAACTGCTACGGCCCAGAGCTGAACAACGTCTGGTTATCGCACTGCAGTCGAAAATCGCGCCTGACCCGGGCAGGATGCAGGAAATCCTTCGAACTTACCCTTTGCCACGGCCTCGCGTCAGGTTTAGCACAGCCGCTCAAATCTTCTCTTGAGCGAAGTGGCCACGTGAGGGACCAAAGCGGATCGAAGAGCACGCTCAGGGCGGTGAAGGGAGGGTGCGGGAACGCCCCGCTGGTCAGCTGCCGTGTTACTCAATGAGGTCAGCGGTGCTCGGGTCTTACGCCTCACCCCAACAGGCGTACCACCAATGTAATGATCGCAATAGCTATGCCGACCGCTCCGATCATCACGCCAACCACGAATCGTCGACGGTCTGTCACTTTGTTAGCCTTAACCTTGTTGAGTTCGCTCCGACTCGCTGTCAGCGTTTCGATCTTGCCCTCGAGCTTTTCGAACAATTCCATATACTCGGCTGCCTGCTGCTCAGCAGAGACTCGATCCAGTCTTCCCGCACCAAGTTGGTCTCGCGCCTTCTTTGCAAGAGCGAGGGTACTGGCGTAGTCCGGCACGACCGGAGTGATCGGAACGTCCTTGAAGTCGACGCCGAATTCGTGCACTAGACCGAGAAAATAGAGGATTCCTGATTCTGAAGCCTCGTACATTGCACGCTGGCAGTGACTCTCTGCCTTGCGTAGTTCCCGGTCGAACCCCTCCCTATCGTCGCTTCCAAGCGAATTCAGCAAGTGGTGACCGGCATACCTTAGTTCATTAATCGCTGGAATCGAGATCTCCGATTCGTGCATCTCGACAGTCTTGACGAAGCACTCCGCCTTGTTGAAAAGTTCTCGAACTCTTGTAAAGTCTTCGGGATCATAGTTAACCCTGCTCATCGAATCTGTAGTCCTTCACCTGTTCCCACCTCCGATCAGCGTCTTCCCTAGTGACGTACTGACCGCGTTGGAGTCGAACGCTGCCGGTCGCAGTGCGTCTCACCACGCCCCTAGCGACCTTCTTCCCGACAGCTTCGCTACTGCGAGTTCGGCTGTCGCTGACGGTCGCACGAAACGCCTGCTGAAAGGCTCTGACAACACCGCGCATTGCTCTCATTTCCCGTTGTTCCCGGACCCCAGCTAGTTCCAAATCAAAAACTGCCAGAACCTACCCGGATCGTAGCATGGTCAGTCCAGGCGACGCTGATGCACGGCAAGCGAGCGACCACACAATCCTTAGCAGGCAATATACAGTAAAGTACTTACGATTTACGGCGGTCGTAAAACATTCTTGCAGCAAATTGAACAACTGCGGGTACGCAATTGACCCAAATACCCTACTCGTTGTGTCTGTGGGCAGTCGAAGGTTACGCGGGACCAAATTGAATGTACGGTCCAGTTCGCCACGAAGGCAGCGCGGCGGGAGTACTTGGCGCAGCCTCACCGGACGAGAGCCTCCCGATTTCCGAAGTGCGGCGAAGGCAGCGCATGGCCGGTGGAGGTAGAGTGCTCGTGGTGCGCGGCATTCGAGTGCCAGACTGCGGCCACAGCGGGCACGCATTTTCGTCGCCTCCGAGTGCCGTTGCGACTGCGGTTCCGAGCGATGTGGAAATCTCTTTCAGAAAGTTGTGTTTGGCACCGCGTTAGCGACGACATTTGCAGCTCGGCCTCAACGGCGCTGGCGTGCCTGTCAAGCGTATTCTCTTCTGACCCCTTTTGCCCTGAGTGTTGAGCCATCCTCGCACCTACCGCCGCATTCGCCTCTCACCGACCGTTCGGTTGGGACCATGTCAGTCTGTGCGGCAAATGCTAATTATGCAATTGAGTAAACTCACTCAATTGCATAATATAGTGCTATGGGCGAGTTTCGCCGTTCGCAGGTCTCTGAACTTCTCAAGCGCATGCGAGAGAAGCCCGAGCGTATCGTTTACGTCACCGGCCCTCGCCAGACCGGCAAGACGACGGCTGTCCTGCAAGCATTGAACGAGATCGAACTCCCTAACCGCTACGTTTCCGCCGACCCGGGCGAACCGGTCGCGTTCCAGCTGACGCCAGAAACGGCAGATGACGACGTGACTCCCTCTTCTAGGAGAGATCGCGAATGGCTTGTCCAGAGCTGGCAGCGAAGAAGCCATGACGCGGCCAAGTCGTCGAATGGCTTTGTCCTCGTTCTCGACGAGATCGAGCAAATTCCCGATTGGTCCAAGACAGTCAAGGGGCTCTGGGACGCGGACCGACGGGCAAGAGTCCCCCTTCGGGTGGTGATTCTTGGGTCCGCCAACCTCCTGCTACAGTCTGGCCTCAGCGAGAGCCTTGCAGGCCGTTTCGAGCCTCTCCACTTCACACACTGGTCATTCCAGGAAATGTCGGACGCATTCGGATTCGACATCGATCAGTACGTGTACTTCGGTGGCAGCCCAGGGGCGGCCGGCCTGATTCACGACCCTGAGCGGTGGCGGAGGTTCGTCTCGAGCGCACTTATGGAGTCGGTGGTGGAGCGAGACATCCTAGCGTTAACTCGGGTTCGAAAGCCGGCCCTGTTTAGGCAGCTTCTGGAATTGGGATGCCAGTACTCCGGACAGCGGCTCTCCTACAACAAGATGCTTGGGCAGTTACAGGATGCTGGCAATACGACTACCCTGGCCCACTATCTTCAATTGCTGTCGAAGGCAGGGCTGCTTGCAGGATTCGAGAAGTACTCGGGAAGCCTCGTCCAGCAGAAGGCGTCGATTCCCAAGCTGAACGTTCTGAATACTGCATTCGTGTCAGCGTTCGCCCGCTACGAACTTGAAGAGGCCAAGGCAGACCGAACGCATTGGGGCCGCTTGGTGGAAAGCTCGGTCGGAGCCCATCTGCTCAACTCCGGCATTGGCAATACCCGAGTCTATTACTGGAGGGAAGGCAATTGGGAGGTCGACTTCGTCTTGCAACGCGGAGCCAAGCTAGTCGCGATCGAGGTGAAGAGCGGACCCCGCCAGCGCAGCAAACATGGCTTGGAAGAGTTCAAAGCCAGATTCCCCCAGTCTGAGTGCGTTGTCGTTGGGGCCGACGCAGTCCCCTTGACAGAGTTCCTATGTGCTCCAGCCCGACACTGGACCTGATCGGTCTGATGAAGGTCGTAGAGCGCACCTGCACGGAGTTCCTCGAGAGCGGCACAGGAGCGGATCGGGGGACTGCACTGACCCTCGATGAGCTTCGAGGCACCGCGGCATACGTACTGATAGCCGCTCCCGGAGCTGGCAAGACGACGTCATTCGAGAAAGAAGCGCAGGAGACCGGCGGCACCTTTGTGTCGGCTCGGGACTTTGTCACCCTAGCGATTCGCCCTGAATGGCAGCGGGAGACGCTGTTTATTGACGGGTTGGACGAGATTCGAGCGGGATCAAGGGACCCGCGACATCCGCTAGACCGCGTTCGCACAAGGCTGGACGAGTTAGGACGGCCCGAGTTTCGCATTTCTTGTCGCGATGTGGACTGGCTTGGGACCAATGACTGGGAGCACCTGAAGCCGGTGTCGCCGAATGGCACCGTTCGAGTATTCCGCTTAGACCCCCTCAACGAGCAAGGCATCTTCCAAATCGTGCTAGCCGTTCAGCAAGCCGTCCCCCCTGAAGAATTCGTCAAGATGGCGCACCAGAGAGGAATCGAAGGCCTGCTTGAGAACCCGCAAAGCCTGAGGCTACTCCTTCGCGCCGCTTCATCAGGGAAGTGGCCTGAGTCCAGAATGGAGACGTTCGAGCGCGCGTGTGAGAGCCTAGCCCGCGAGACGAATGACGAGCACCTACACGCGACTCCCGATCGACCCGGCCAGTTGGCCCTGCTGGAGTCGGCGGGCAGGCTCTGCGCAATCCTGATCATGGCCGGCGGAGATGGCTATTCCCTGCTCCCTGTCGAAGATGACAGGCGAATCGCTACCTTGAGCGATGCCATTCCCAACGGTCACGAGACCGCCAGATACGTAGTGCGCTCGCGCCTGTTCAAGTCCATCGGCAACGACATCGCAGCTCCCGTTCACAGGTACGTTGCTGAGTTTCTGGCGGGACGCTATCTCGCCGGTCTCGTCGGCAGAGGCACGCCGGCGAGCCGCGTTCTCGCACTCCTGACGGGCTATGACGGATACCTCGTTTCCGAGTTTCAGGGACTTTCGGCATGGCTCGCAGCTCATTGCAAGGAGAGCAGGATACTGGTCATGGAGCGAGACCCGGTCGGCACTCTCCTATATGGAGACGTCTCGGGATTCTCGTGTGAGGAAAAAACTAGGCTCATTCGGGTCGTCGCGCAGCACTTGGAGAGACACAGGGGAATCGAAGACCTGCTCGTCAAGGGGAATCCCGGCTTGGCAGGCCTCGCGACGCCCGACATGGCCGACTCGCTCCTAGCTGTGCTGCGCCGTCCAGATAGAGATAGCACCGCCCTGCCCGCAAAGATTCTAGCTCTGAGGGCCATCCAATATGCTTCGTGCGATCCCCGCTTCAGGGATGCGGCGCTAGAGCTTCTCGAGGACGAGAACAGTCATCCCCAAATCCGGAGCGAGGCGCTCGACGCGCACGTCAACCATGCGCAGGACTCCGAGCGGTACGCCCTCTTGGATAGAGTCTGGAAAGGAACGATCGCGGATCCGGACGACGACCTGCTCGGTCGGCTCCTGACCGATCTCTATCCCACTGTTGTGGGTCCCTCCCAAGTAATCTCATACCTGAGAGCGCCGAGGAATGCTCGGGTCTTCGGTTCGTACAGGCACTTCTGGACGTCTCGAGTCCGTTACGAGACAGACAGGCGTAGAATCGCGGAACTATTGGATGCCTTGGCTGCGAATCAGACGACCATCCGTCAAGAATTTGACAAGAGGTGCGGTTTGCCGGCGTCTCTCATACGACACCTGCCCTCCAGACTCTTGGCTCGTTATCTGGAGTCCGAGGTAAGTGCGGTTGACTCGGCCCGAATTACAGACTGGCTGGAGCTAGTTTCTGACGAACGGATTTCGCCCACCAGGGCGGATGACTATGCAGCGATTCGTCAATGGATGGCTGATCGGCCCGGTGCGGTCAAGTCCATCTTCCGAGTCATTGCCGAGCGATGGGCCGCAGCAGGAGACTGCGGGCAATGTGCCGACCGAGCCCAGCGCTTGATGCTTGGGATCGAATTTCCGCTTGGATTCGAGAGTTGGTGCTACCAAAACGGACGCAGGGCGACTGATGAGTGTGTGGCGAAGGTATTCCTGAGCAGTGGGCGACTAATCCGCCAACGGGGCGGATCGAAACCGGACTCCAGCACGGGTATCGCTGGCAAGCACGGACCCCAACCCTCGATGGAAGAAGTATTGGAGAAGTTGCTGGCTGAAGACACTCCGAACGAAGAGCCAGTCCCTACGCCAACCGAAGAAGCGACTGACGCGATCGACCCCGAGAAGCTCGAATGGCGATCACAGGCGAGAGCCAAGGAGCACTCGCTGCGGCAGAACCGTTGCTCCCCGGCCTTTCTAGAAGGTCTCGCTAAGGCGTATTTCGGAAACTCCTATGTTCTAGAAGGAGCCGATCCCGAAGAAAGGCTCCGCGACCTACTGGGAGCACCGAGCTTGGTGGAAGCGGCTCTAACCGGCCTGCGGGGATCGGTGACACGCGACGATGTACCCACGGTCAAAGAGATCCTTCGACTCCATTCCGAGGACAGATGGCATCGTCTGGCGTTGCCGGTCTTGGCGGGGCTCGAGGAAATCGACCGTGGATCGGCACCCCTCCGCGAATCTCTCGGCCCTGAGCAGATGCGGGTCGCGTTGGCCTTCCACTTTACGACGCGGCGGAATCATCCGGCCCCGTACGAGTCTGCCGCCCCAAAGAACGGCGAGAAGAGGTTTCCGCAATGGTATCTGAGGCTTGTCGAGTCCCATCCCGCACTCGTCGCGGACATGATGATCGAATCCGTTCGATCAGAGATTCGGAAGGGCCTCGTACTGTTCGAAAAGCTCCTCGATCTGGTGGAGGAATCGAATCATGCCGAGATCGCACGCCGGGTGTCGCTCCCTCTCCTCAATCTAATTCCAGTTCGATGCAGCAATCCTCAGCTAGATGGGCTTGAAGTGGCTCTGAAGTCCGCCTTAAAGCACTGCGACAAGATAGAACTGAGGGCCGTAGTCGAGCAGAAATTGGGCCTAAAAAGCATGACTGACGGACAACGGGTGTATTGGCTCGCAGCCAGCCTCTTCGTCGACTCGTCTAAATACCGCCCGGCACTAGAGCAATACGTTGCCCTAGACGATCAAAGGATCGGCCATCTTGTCGCGTTCGTCGCCGGGAGCCCGTATCGCCTGCATCAGGATGCCTGGCTTCTTCCGTTCGAGTCTCTTGATGCGGCATCCCTCGAAGGGCTCGTCCTGCGCGGCGGGAAACTCCACCGGCCGCTAAGCCCGAAGACCCAAGCAGTTCAGGCTTCGGCGCTGGTCGAGAGCTTGGTCAGGCAACTCGCCAACGACTCGTCCGAAGATGCGACTGAATCTCTGCAGCGGCTCTTGTTGGCCCCACATCTCGAGAGTTGGCGATTTGTCATTCAGCATTGGCAGCGCCACCAGTTGGAAGTCCGTCGCAATGCGTCCTATGCGTACCCTTCCATCGAACAAGTCCGCCGAACGCTCGATTGCTCCAGTCCCGCCAATGCGACGGACCTCCTGGCCACTGCAGTTCACTGCATCCAAGAACTTGCGAGCGAAATCCGGGATGGGAACACCTCGGGATGGCGTCAATTCTGGAACTGGGGCGAAACGCCGACCGCAAGGCACGAGGACCTGTGCAGAGATCACTTGCTCGACCTCGTACGCGACCGCTTGAAGAGTCTGGCCGTGGACGCGCAACCGGAGGGCCGCTATGCCGACGACAAGCGAGCCGACATCCGAGTTTCCATCGGAACATTCAATGTCCCGGTGGAGATTAAGAAGAGCACTCACCAAAGGCTCTGGACAGCCCTGAGGAGCCAGCTGATCCGGCAATACGTCCGCGACCCGGGCACAAACGGACATGGGATCTACCTCGTACTCTGGTTTGGCAAGCAAGGCATTCCGATGCCGCCGAGCGGCCGCCGCCCGCAGACTGCTGCCGAACTTCAGCAGAGGCTGCAAGACAGCTTGTCGATTGAGGAGAAGCTAAAGATATCGATCATCGTGATCGATGTCTCGCGTTCGGGAGGCCAATGAGCCCTTGGATCCGCTCCAACTGGCACTACCAACCGGCCGACCTCGGCTACGTTGCAGAGCACAGACCTCCCGACTGTGGGTGGTATTGGCGGGCAACAAGGACAGTTGATCCTTGGCAGGCGAGACGATCCTGGCGATTGAACCGAACCGTCGTGCCACGCAACCATTCGACAACAGGACTCGTCTCAGACCGATGATGGAGTTTGAATTTCTCAACGCCGGTCGGGGTCGCTATGGCCCTGGCCATCACCCGAAATCCCGAAAGGTGCTTCATCGACTGATATTGCCAGTCGTTGTGGTAGCGCTGCCGGTTCTGTGGCCACAGGCGGGCAGCACCAGCGGCCAGGTCCGCATTTTCGTGACGGAGAGCACCAGCTGGTCCGTGGAGGGCTCCGATACGGTTCACGACGGTGAGGGAATCGGCACCCTACAGGGCGGCGCCAAGCCGCAGACCGCCGAGATCATGAAGACGATCAGCAAGCGGCGCGAATGCCAGGGGGTTATCGTCACGATCAATCGAGAGAGAGCGGACTACATCCTGCTTCTCGAACGAGTGGGTGGCAGGGACCTCATCTCTAAGGACAACAAGATGGCGTTGTTCAACCGCGACGGCGACATGGTTGCGAGCAGTTCTACCCGTTCACTTGGCAATGCGGTAAAGGACGCCTGCGTGGCGATTCAACACCGGCAATAAGTCACCAGCAGAACATGTGCCGCGCGCAGGCCAACCTGCGCTGGGCAAGTGTCCCCTGCAGCAGGCCGCAGCAGCCCCGCTCGGCTTGCGGGAGGGCCGCTTGCCGGGCCTGCGAACGCAGCAGTCCATCCAAACCGGCCTCGCTCTTAGCCCCCGGGCTAGCTTTGGCCGGAATTTCGCATCTCGGCGATTCGTTCGCACTGCCAGTCGCTGCGAATATACTGGAGCACTGATCTTGCCATGGCTACTTCGGACGATTCCCAGCAGGCACGCCGTACCGCAGTCGAGAGGGCACTCCACTGGGTCGAGCGGGCAGGCAACCGCTTGCCGGATCCGGCCGCGCTCTTCGTAATAGCCCTCGTCGCGGTTTGGATCGCATCGTGGCTGTTGGCCGGCCACGAATTTACGGTTCCAGCCAAGGACGGGGCGCGGACGCTCACGGTCCAGAACCAGCTGTCCGGGACGAGCCTCGCCTCTTTCCTGGCGAACATGGTGAAAGTATTCACTGGATTCGCGCCGCTGGGCGTGGTGTTGGTAGCGCTTCTAGGTGTCGGCGTAGCCGAGCATACCGGATTCATCCGCGCTAGCCTGAGAGGCCTCGTTGCAATCACTCCCCAGAGCCTGTTGTCCCCAATGCTGCTCTTGGTTGCGATCATCAGCCACACGGCGGCGGATGTTGGCTACGTGCTGGTAATTCCACTGGGCGGCGTCATATTTCACGCTGCCGGGCGCCATCCCCTAGCGGGTATCGCGTGCGCTTTCGCGGGTGTCTCGGGCGGCTTCGGTGCAAACTTCATCCCGTCGGCAATCGATCCGCTGCTCCAGGGTTTCACCCAGTCGGCCGCGCAAATCCTGGACTCGAGCCGCGAGGTCAACCCGCTCTGCAATTGGCTATTCACGAGCGTGTCGAGCGTGCTCGTGATCGTGGTCGGGTGGATCTTGACCGACCGGGTGATAGAACCGCGGCTCCAAGGGACTCGCCTCGATGGCGAGGGCTCCGACAGCGTCGAGTCGCAAGCGCTCTCCCGGCAGGAACGAGTTGGGGTATGGGCCGGTCTTGCAACCATGGCGCTGGGCATATTGGCGCTGTTTCTTGCAGTGCTGCCCACAGACTCCCCCCTGCGAGCCCCGAACGGGCAGCTCAGTTCCTTCGCTGCTCCGTTGATGCAGTCGATGATCCCACTGATCTTCCTCTTGTTCCTGGTACCGGGCACCGTCTACGGATACGTGGCGGGCACCGTCAAGAGCCATCGCGACATTATCGCGGGCATGAGCAAGTCCATGTCGACGATGGGCTACTACCTGACAATGATCTTCTTTTGCGCGCAGTTCACTGCGGCCTTCGGACAGTCCAACCTAGGAGCGCTGCTGGCAGTGGAAGGCGCCGAACTACTCAAGGCATTGGGCCTGCCGGGCATGATGACGATCGGCGGCATTATCGTGCTGAGCGCTGTGGTGAACCTGCTCGTCGGCTCGGCATCCGGGAAGTGGGCCCTGCTGGCCCCGGTGTTCGTCCCCGTCCTGATGCAGGTGGGGCTGTCCCCGGAACTCACCCAAGCCGCCTACCGGGTGGGCGATTCTACAACGAACATCGTCACGCCCCTGATGCCGTATTTTCCGCTCGTGGTGGCCTTTTGCCAGCGCTGGGTGAAGAACACGGGTATCGGCACGGTCACTTCCTTGATGTTGCCGTACTCGATAGCCTTGCTGATTTCGTGGACCCTAGCGTTGGGGCTGTACTGGGCGCTTGGCATTCCGCTAGGACTGCAGTCGACCTACACGTATCCCTAGTTCTGGAGAGAGGAGAGACTCGTGGTCTCAGATGAGAGAGGCTCTCTGCGGGTATGGTCAGGCCCCCTCGGACAATGGCAGAGAAACGTCGAGGATCCGTGCAACTCCGCCATTGTCGGCAGGCAGCCCCTCGGCGGGAGCGTCAGGGCACGGCTGGGTCGCGTTTTCTTCCTTTAGCCGCTTGGCAAAACCCTCGAACAGCCGTTCGAGGCAAGCCTAAGGCGATACTCGGCCGCTGTCAGGCCGAACTCGGCACCGAACTATCGAATTGCATGGCGGCGTAGCCTTGCTGTGACACAGTGCCTCCGGGAGTCATGCCCAACAGTTCGTCGCGGAGCACGACCCTTAGAACCGACCGCACGCCGTCATTGCTTAGCGCGTGTTGATAAGACGCTGACGAGACCAACGTTTCCATATCTTCGTCCAGTTCGTTGCTCACATAAGAATCGCAGAATTCGTCGATTTGGAATGGCTGCTTCCCCTCAACGCGATCAATCAAAGTGGGTGCCAAGCTCTTCGCCCATTCGTACGCTGCGGCATGTGCCGCGATGGTTTCTCCAAATTCGGTCAGTTGGAGGGGGCTCTTGCTTACTACAGGGGCAGGCCCGAGACGCGAGAAGATGTTCTTGATGTCGTCCCGAATCTCCCTCATGAACTCCTGCGTTACCGACCGATCCCGCTCCGCTTGCTCCTTCCACTCGGCTCGATCCCGCTCCGCTTGCTCCTTCCACTCGGCTCGGTCCCGCTCCGCTTGCTGCTTCCATTCGGCTCGGTCCCGATCGGTGCTTGCCTTCCACGCGGAAAGGTCCGCATTCACCGAACCCTGCCAAGATGCAGCTTTCCAGAGGATTCCGAGCAAGGTCAGCACTGCAATGATGATCACGGGCGTATTGATCCACTCAGCCATCGAATCTCCTTGCGTGCCGTGATCGCAGCGGCACAAGCCTCTGGTGTCAATTGTACAGGCGGCCTGAACTGGGCTGTCGACGACGGTGCCAACTTCATTGCCGCTCGGCCATCCTACACTCCCAGCGGTCGCTACGAGGATTTCTGGGCGTATCGCTCTGACGAAACCCCATCCGCCTCAAGAAACTGACCTATACCCGCCGCTTGGGGGCGAGCATCCCCTCGCCCTCATCGTGAGAAGCCGCTACGTTTCCGTACAAGGGGAGACCCGACATGCGGAATCACCAGGCGGTGCTTGCGGAGCTTAGAGTAGCACCATTCGCGAAGGGATCTACGTATTCCCTAGATTAGACGCGATCCAGTGCCGAAAGAACCCGGGATAGAACACAGCATACAGTCTCGCGAGGAGATTGCGAATGTTGTCACGGAGAGCGAACTGGACTCGATCGGCTCCTTTAACTTCATGGCAGGGCTGCCAGCAACACCTGGCTAGAATAACCTGCACCGGCACCTGGCCGATTAAGACGGCGGCCCAATCGGACGCTAGCCGGCCCCCTCCGTTTGCAACCTCAACAACTCGTCCCGCAACAAGATCCAGAACACGGGGAGGATCTCCTTTCTGCTAAGTCCGAACTCGTAGGTCGCCTCGTCAACGGACATGTTCATCGCTTCGTTCAATTAGGCTTCAATATTCGCCTCGCAGAACTGCTCCACTTCGTGCGGCTTCATTCCCCTAACTTTGGCGAGTACTAAAGGCGTCGTTGACTCAGCCCAATCTTGAGCTTCCAAGAACTTAGCCAAGCGCTTGCCGTAGTCGCTCAGCCCTAGAGGGCTGCCTAGCTGCACGGCAGGAGACCGACTGGTGAGCAGGCCGTCCAAGGCACCGCGAATACCGTCTACGGAACCCTTCAAATCTTCTATCGAGGTCTTGAGGCCTGTCAACGCTGAGTCCACTTGCCCGGTCCATCGACCTCCCTTCCAAAGAGCGGCTCCAATAGCAACTAGGACGGCTCCCGGGACGACCCAATCAGGCATGCGTTAATCCTAATCCGCGCGCATCCGTCATAACAACACAAGCGCAAATTTTTCTAGCGCGACATGTAGGGTCCCGGTTCCCGATAACCTCAGAATACAGGAACCGGGCGGCTATGCTCTCGCGCCCGACGGCAGCCCATTCTTGGCAACCAGCGCCTTGTACGTCATTTCGAGGCACTATCAGATCGCGAAGGGTGCTACTCTAAGTCCGCAAGCACCAGCCGGCGCTTGTACGGCCCGGCACCCTCCGGCATGCCCATCGCGTCTCGGCCAGCTCGCCACGACTCCTTGCAGTACGGACATTCCTCCGGCAATCGCGGTAGGAACGCCGGTTTCCCGGCGCCCCCCGCTCATAATGTAGAGTTTCCAGTAATGTGCAGTTGCTTCCGTAAGTCACTGGCCATTCGTGACTTGAGTGGCTCGCAACTCCACATTACTGGATGATCGCCCCGAGAGCCTACAGGCTGTCCAACCAGCTCAGGAGGTCGGCATTGGTGCGCCAGATTCCAGAGGCAGGTTCGGTGTTCAGGAGCGGTTTGGCATTGCTCACGGCTCGGCGTTTCGATTCCAAGTCGACTTCGGCATAGATGCTGGTCGTCGAGACGCTGGCATGACCCAGCCAACGCCCGATCATGACCAGATCGACACCGGCCTGCAAGAAATGCGAGGCAGCGCTGTGGCGCAGCACGTGGGGATGGACGCGTTTGCGCGCCAGTGTCGGCACGGAGTGGGCAGCGGCAGCCGTATGTTTGGCCAGGATGTGCCGCACCCCGAAGCGGGTCAGGGGCTGGCCGCGGAGATTGCGGAACAGCGGCTGCGTGTCGGCCGGATGCCTGTCGAGGGATGCTCTCGACGACGTTCGCGCGCACAAGCGTAACCTCCTATGAACGCTGCGCCCACCCTCCCGACCGCCCGGCCGTTCCCGCTGCCAAAACGCTCCTCCAGCCCCATCGCGGACGCCTCCGCCGCGCTCGGGCCGTCCGCCGACGCCGGTTGCCGACCTCTGCGCACAGCCTGCATTCGAGCAATCGCCATACCGCACTTCCCAGCCGGCGGTTTAGCCCATCTGATTCTTTGCCCACCGGCGTGGTCTTGGGCATTCTGCCCCACTTCCAACACTCGTCTGCCGCGCCGCTAGGCAAGAAATCCTCTTCGTATGACACTACTACATATTGTGTTGCCGTCATTGAAGCATAGCTTTATACTAAGTACCAGCAATGGGTCCGAGGCGCTTTTTGCGCTTGTTCGGGCATCATGGGTGAGTCGTATGGACCAAGCGGGGGGTAAAATGCGACGAATTCTGACAACCGTTCGAGAGGCGTTTCGGTCTGCCTCGAGCAGTCCGCAGGTAGATGACTACGAATCTGTCAAGGACGATATCGCCAAGGGTGTCGTCCAGCGAACGGCGAGCGGAAGCGTTCGGCTGCATCGTGGGGAGTTTCTTACCGAGGAGGAGATGAAGAAAGAGAAAGAACTGGCGAGGGGTTACAACTTTGACGAATCTGAATAACCACTCGGTAGAATTTTCAGCACTCCAAGATCCTTACGACACGGCAGAGCGCTTCATCAAGGAAGTTGAGCTTTGCCGCGAATCTGTTCCCTTCCCTGCCATCAACCAACTGAGGTGCGCAGGGCATCATCTCTTGAAAGGGCTCGTATCTGATGAATCGCAGGGACTCTCTGACGAACTCGGAGACGTTAAAGACCACTGCCACCGTGCCATGTATGAGGCCGCTGACGCGGGGATCATATACCTGTTTCGTCTATTGCAGAGATTCCAAGATTACTTCAAGGATGTTTCCATTAGGTCCGTGATTCCTGAATATGTGGAAATCCTAGTGACCGCGAGGGAGGCAAAGGCCCTGCTTTTCCAAGGCAGACTTAACCGTGAATCTCCGAAAGAGCAGGTTGGGAAGTATATGGAGAAATTCCGGGAGCTTCGCAATGGCACGGACAAACTTGAGGCCGGCCGTGATGAGTTGAACAAGCTGAAGGCAGACAGGAGAAGGAGTGATCAGCGATTCACCGTACAGGTGGTGTTCTGGGTGTGCATGGTAGTCCTTGCTGCCTTGAGTCTGTTGCTGGTGCAGCTTTAGTGCCTCCGACGTAAGCATAAAAGAAACCGGGGCGCAAGAGGTCCGGAGAGCCGCTCGGGGGAATCCCGAGGAGGGGGCTTGTGGCGGG
>Ga0209021_1002077_pt1 | contig 18228 bp, 14 predicted proteins | sample PinacodermFT_FD_187299 | JGI IMG/M metagenome (GOLD analysis project Ga0209021, IMG submission 187299) | Host-associated microbial community of the marine sponge Aplysina aerophoba from Gulf of Piran - sponge pinacoderm, lysed by freeze-thaw... | ecosystem: Host-associated > Porifera > Sponge >... | reverse complement strand
TGGCTTGAACGCTAACCTCGCTGAAGTCTACTTGTCGGCGACTTCGATGCGGAAGGAATACTCCTGCAGCGCCTTGACGTGGGCATTCTTGGAGTTCCTGCTGAGGGGGTTCCCCTGCAGCGAGACAGCCCAGTAGCGAGCGAAGCGGCTATCGCCGGCGATGTCCTTCTCAGCCATTTCCACCAAAACGCCGATATCGCTGACCTTGTTGTCGCGCAGCGACAGCCGCTGCAGCGAAGTCAGGGGCGCTAGTGGCTTGAGATCCGAGACACTATTGCCGTCCAGGATGAGCGAGGACAGGCGCGTCAGCGAGCCCACCGGGCCGATGTCGCTAACCGCATTGCCCGCAACGTCGAGCGTCCAGAGCTTCTGCAGGTCCTTGACGGCGGACAGATCGCTGATCTGGTTGCCCGCCAGATAGGCTGAGTTCAGCGCTTCGAGGCCTGCCAGCGGCGAGATGTCTTCCACCATGTTGCCGGACAGTTCGATGTACTGCAGCCGCTTCAGTTCGGCGAGTGCGGAGATGTCCTTGACTTGATTGCCGGTCAGAGTGAGGCTTTGCAGCAGGTTCAATCCGGCGAGTGGCGACAGGTCCGAGACTTCGTTGTCGGGCAGTTCCAGCAGCATCAGCCGCTTGCAGTGCTCCAGCCCGGTCAGGTCGCGGATGCCTTTGCTGCGGGCGGTGATGGTTGAGATGTTGGCCACGTCCTCGGCCGTGATTGGCTCTTCGTTGTGGCGCTTCTCGAATACGTAGTGGCGTACGGCGGCTTCGAGGTTCTCATCGGGGAAGATCTGTGCCGCCGCGGGAAGTGCGGTCGCGAGGGCAACGAGAACAGCGGCTGCTCGAAACATGGGCATGGCTCCTTGTCTGGGTGTGCGGATGTTCACTGGCCCATGATACTATCCTGCCGGCGTTCTTGGCGACTGGGACTGTCGGCGGAGTGGACTTGCAGGGATACGCCCTCTGGTAAGGCTTTGACCCCTTCCGCGGCTACCTGAACCAAGTTCACGCACAGCTATTGTCCAGAGTTCTTGTGAAAGTGGTGTTGAGGCCGTTCGAGATTGGCCTGCTGGAAAGCACCTCGGCGGGATGATCGAGTCGACTATTCACTACTAGCAGTTGATGAGCAACCAAGGTCTGCGGGGGATTGCCAGCTGCAGCTGGGAGCAGCGCTGCAGGCGTGCTGCGCGAGTTGTTCCTGAGCAGCGAATACCGAGACGCAGTTCCGCCAGCCGGAGAGGTCTTGGATTGGCCCGGCGCCGGTTACAGGCGGTGTTCCTCGGGGTGTCCGGCCAGTGAAGTCTGCGGTTCGCTGTTGGGGCAGGGCCGCCGCGAATCGTCCCGAGCCCCGTGCCGCAGCTGGAGAGCATACACATGAGTAGGGGCCGCCGGCAATGCCGGCGGCCCCGGAAGATACGCTGTGGGGGCGGTGCTAGAACTCCAGCCGCAGCGAGAGCTGGGACACGCGCCCCCCCGTTCCGCGCAAAGTGCTTGAGATCATCCCGAATCCTCCTCGTCCGCGCCGCTCCTCGGGATTGGCGAACTGCGGGTGATTCGGGAAGTTATAGAAGTCAGCCCGGAACTGCAGGCGATGCCTCTCGGTGAAGTCAAACCACTTGTGCACTGAGAAATCGATGTTGGCGAGGCCTGGACCGCAGCACATGGACCCCGGAGAATTGCCGAACACGCCGCTTCCCGGTGCCTCGAACAATGCCGTGTCGAAGAATGTCCCGCCCTTGACGTCGCTGCGCCAAGTGGACAGCTCGACCGGGTCGCCGAGAATGTTCGGGCGCTGGCTGGCCGAGAACGCGTTGCTTGTGTTGCGGTTCTCGATCACAACAAAGGGCGATCCGGTCCGGAATTCGGTGATGACCCCAATCCCCCAGCCGCCAACGATTCCGTCAAGAACGGCGTTGTCGATGTTGAACTTGCGGCCCTCGCCGAAGGGCAACTCGTAGACCGAGCTCAGTGCCACGCGGTGCCGGATGTCGCTGCCCGAGTAAGACCTGTCGAGGTGCCGCAGCTCGGAGTGTTGCTCGCGGTTGCCTTGGAACTCAGAAAGCTCGGAACCGGCCTCGACGTCGTCCAGGTACTTCGACCACGTGTAGTTCATGAGCAAGTTGAAGCCGCCGGAGTATCGTTTCTCGATCTTCAGGTTGCCCGCGTGATAGGCGGAATTCCCCCAGTCCGCAGATCTCTGGCTGACGTTGTTGAAGGTCGGGAACCGTCGTAACTGCTGCGACTGGCGCTCCGGTCCGCGCCCGTTGACTAGCGGGATCTGGTTCCAGTTCGTGTTGGCACCTCCGAGCCGGTGGCCCATGTTGGCGAGGTAGGTCGCTTCGATGAGGTACTGGCTCGGCAACTGATGCTGGATTCCGAAATTCCACTGCTGCACCATCGCGCTGCGGTGGCCCTTGCGGAAGAACTGCGGAGAGACCTGCGGGCGTTCGCCGAATTCCACCGATCCAAAGCCGGGGCCCAGCTCGGATGCCGCCGTCGGCGGCATGCCGTCCACGAGGTTGAAGGCACGCGTGAATCCGCCGTCGGGAGAGGTGAAGTTTCCCTGCGTGCTAAATCCGAGCGAGAACGCGTTCGGCACCGCTCCGCGGTAGGCGCCGTAGTAGTTGATGGCATAGCCGCTGCGGATCACCGTGCTCTCTCCAAGCTGGTAGGCCAGGCCGAAGCGCGGTCCCAGGGCCCCGAAGTATGTGTCGTGCGAATACTTCCCCAAGCCGTCTCGCCCGAAGAAGGTCACCACTCCGGGAAGGCCGGAGACCGGGTTGATCTGGTCCCAGTCGAAGCCGTTCAGCCGATTGTTGCGATCCCAAAGGGGCGTGTCCACCTCATAGCGCAGCCCAATATTGAGCGTCAGCTTTGAAGTTGCCCTCCAATCGTCCTGCACGAAGAAGCCGAAATAGTCTGTCCTGCGGTCCAAGATGTCCGCGTCGTTGATGTCTCCCGAACCGACATGCCCTAGGAGCAACTCGGCCGTGCCGACACCCGTCGCGCGATTGCCGAATACGAACTGGCCGCCCGTGCGGTTGTTCTGATCGTCAATGTTCCGCGAGTAGCGCCAGTTGAAGCCGTACTTGATCTGGTGGTCGCCCCTGATCAGGGTCTGGTTCTGGTTGATCTCGATCGTACGGATCGGTGTCTGGATGCGTTCCTGGTTGCCCGGCACGAGTGGTGTCAGTCCATTGACATTGATGCGAGCGAAGGATTCCGGGTTGACTCCCCCGATGCCGAATTCCCCGTTCTTGCCGGAGTTCCGCGCCGCGGACCGGTTGATGTGGAGTCGATCGCCCCAATTGAAGCGGAACTCGTTGATCATGGTCGGGGAGAAATTGTGGATCCAGTTGAAGGTGGTGTTGTGGTGCCGATTCTTGCGGATTCCGGCCCGCGGATCGGCGAAGTCTTGCGGATAGACGCCGGGAATCTCTTGCGGAGCGGCCACATGCATGAAGCGAACCGAGACCCGGTCAGCATCGGAGATGTTGTGATCCCACTTGACGGTGTAGTAGTTCTGGCTCAGCGCGTTGGAGGCGTTGTTCACGTAATTGTTCGCTGGGGCCCTCGAGAGGTCGCGCCCGCTTACGTTCGGGTCCGGGTACAGCTGGATGAGCTGGGCGGCAAGTGGGTCGATCCGGCTGGCGGGAATCATGTTCTGGGGAAACGTCCCTCCCATGGGATCGTTCAGCGTCAGCCCCGCGCGATTGGAAAAATCGCCGCTCTTCTCCGGAATGTGCGGGACGTCGTCACCGGAGTAGGTGACGCCGTCGCGCCGTCGCGCGCCTTCGTAGTTGAAGAAGAAAAACGACTTGTTCTTCTTTACTGGCCCTCCGAACGAACCGCCGAAGATGTTGTAGCGCAACGGCGCTGTCTCGCGCGCGAAAAACGGCCGGGCGTCCATCGCGTTGTTGCGGAAGAACTCGTAGACTGCGCCGTGGTAATCGTTGGTCCCGCTGCGCGTTGTCATTAGAATGAAGCCGCCGCCAGCTCGTCCAAACTCGGCGGAGTAGTTGCTGGCCTCCGCCTTGAACTCCTGGAGAGACTCCGCGGGCGGGTTGAGTCCCAGTTGCTGCGTCCCGATGGCCATGTTCTGGACCACCGAGCCATCGAGGGTCCACATCTGGTTCTGCGACCGCCCGCCCGCCATGGAAAACTTCGGGATCTGCTCGCCGCCGTCTTCTGAGCGGTACGAGATGTTTCCGAGCAGGCGCACCAGCGAGGCGCTGCGCCGACTGACCAACGGCATGTTGAACACGGTCTCCCGCTCGATGAACTGCCCGACGGAAGACGTAGCCGCTTCCAGTTGCGGAGTCGTCGCTTCGACCGTGATCACTTCTGTCAGCTCGCCGATCTCCATCTGCACGTTGATCGTGCCCGTTGTGCCCGTCTCCAGGACGATGCCCGTCTGGTTCGAGGTCTTGAAACCGTCGACCTCGGTCAGCAAGATGTATTCGCCGGGAGCGACGTACGGGAAGATGTAGACGCCCGACTCGTTGCTCTCTGCGGTCGTCTCGACGCCCGTAGCGGTGTTGCTCAAAATCAGTCGAGCACCTGGAATTGCCGCTCCTGTCGTGTCGAGCACAGACCCTGTGAGACGGCTCTGGTCCTGGCCCCATGCAGCGCCGACGGTCAAGACCAGTGCGAGAGCGACGCCGCCGATGCGGATCGCCCAGTTTCGTGGATTATTCATGATGACCCCTCCCCTATGCGTCCTATTCCCTCAACCACCGAAGCTAAGAACCCACCGTAGCGCTTGGCCCGAGGGAAGTCAAATTGCCTCCTCGCTCTTTACCCCGCCTTCACAACTTCAATGCGGACTACCGCCCTAGATCAGTATTCTCTGGAGGCCCGCTGCTACCTCGGCGACCCGGAGGTTTGCGGCAATTGAATCGAGTTCTTGTCCGTTCCGGATGGCCTCCAGACTCGGCTCGCCGCGTTCGTTTCCCCGTAAATCTGTGGGCCGATGGGGGCCTAGTTCAGATGGCTTGCGGCGGTGGAGTGCGGCACTCTCTGCCAAGGCGCTACGAACTGGCTGCTGGGCCCATCGGGAACAACGGCTGGCGCACAGGATTGGCACCAACCGCGAACATGCCTCTCTCGACGGCACACATCAAACACCGATCGCGGCAGGCGTGCAGGCGGCCAACCTAGCCCCGATCCTTGCTCGGCCGAAGCTCAGAGGGCAAGCTGATAGGAACAGAACGTGGTGTCGCGCTGCCACCCACAGCCTTCGTACAATTGCTGCGCCGTGGTATTTGCGACTTCGGTGGACAGTGCGAGACGGGTAGCACCGATGGCTCGCCCGTACCTAGCAGCCGCATCGAGCAGGGCGGCGCCAACTCCCCTTCTACGGGTCCGGGCCATGACAAACAGATCGTTCAAGATCAATATCCGAGCCATCGCCGTGGACGAGAAACTGGGATACAACTGCGTGAACCCGACAGCGGACAGGCCATCGCACGCGAGGAATATGACGGACTGGTTGTGTTCGAATCGTCGCAGCAGAAATTGTCGAGCTCCTTCCGGGTCCGCCGGCTCACGATAGAACTGGCGGTAAGCATCGAATAGGGGCACGATCAACTCCAGATCATTCACCGTGGCTTGTCTAACTCTCACTTCGGCTTTCAACATAGAACATTCTTGTTTCTGACCGCCCGGCAGTATGCAGGCGGGACCTCAGTGCCCCTGTCGCACGTCGGCGAGCCAGTCGCTGAACTCGCCCAAGAGCCGACGCGCTAACGCAGGGCGCTCTTCGGCTAGGTCGCGTGATTCTGCGAAATCGGTCTGCAGGTCGTACAGTTCGACCGGGGCTGTCGGGGAAGGTCGGACGAGTTTCCAGCGACCTTGGCGCAGGCCGCCGATGTCTCGGTAGCGGAAATAGATGTTGCGGTGGGGCGAACTCGCTTCGCCACGGAGAACGGGCAACGGGTCACGCCCGTCGATGATGCGGTCGGAGGGTGCCTCGATGCCCGCGGCACCCAGGGCCAGCACGAACAGATCCATGTTGACCAAGGGTTCGCGCGCCACTGTGTTCGGAGGGAGTACGCCCGGCCAGCGGATGATGCACGGGGTGCGGACGCCGCCCTCGTACACCGAAGTGCGCCCGTCGCGGAAGGGTGCGTTGGAGGCTACTTCCAATTCGGGCTTGCGCGGTCCCACCCAAGCGCCATTGTCCGAAGCCAGCATGACCAGCGTCCGCTCGGCCAGCCCGCTGATGTCGAGTTGCTGCAAGACCCGTCCCACGCCGGCGTCCAGCGCAGTCATCACGGCGCGGTAGCCCTCCTCGGCCACGGTGGTGCTGGGCAAGTACCCGTAGGCCTCGAAGAACTCGGGGGGCGCCTGCCACAGAAACGGCTGGCCCGCAGCCTTGTTCTTGCGGTTGGGGTAGTGCGCGGCGTTGAAGGGCACGAACAGGAAGAAGGGCTTGTCGGCGCTGCGCCGGATGAAGTCGACAGCAGCGTCGGCAAAGATATCCGTCGAATAGCCCTCGATGCGCTTGGGCTCGGTGCCTACGTGCATGTCCAAGCGGCCGTTGTAGACGTGGGTGTAGTAATCGCAATTGCCCGAAATGCAGCCGATGAATTCGTCAAACCCCCTGTCGGTCGGACGGCTGCCCGCGGCGAAGCCGATGTTCCACTTGCCGAACGTGCCGGTCGCGTAGCCATGCTCGCGCATGATCTCGGGCAGCAGCTTCTCGGCATGGGGTAAGCCAATGCCTGTCCAGTTCTCTTGGACAGAAAGCTGGTGCGTCAAACCGTTTCTGTCCGGGTAGCGCCCGGTTAGCAGCGCACCCCGCGAGGGAGAGCAGGAGGATGTCGGGATGTAGAAGTCGGTCAGGCGCACCCCTTGCGTCGCCAACCGGTCCATGTTAGGGGTGCGGATCACGGGATTGCCATAACAGGCGAGATCGCCCCAGCCGACGTTGTCGATATAGATCAGAACCACGTTGGTCCGTTCACGGTCAGGCAATTGGGCTTGCCCCGCGAGGCAGGCTGCTAACAGGATCGCTGTGCCGGGGAGGACTCGCATGTGCTACTCGATCATGGTCGGTTCCTCGCCGTGCAACAGGGGGTTGCCGAACACTGCGAGGGGATCCTTGGTCTGCTCGAGCCACTTGTTGAGTAGGTCGCGCATTGCCGCCAGCTTGCCAGAAAACCTAGGGTCCATCGCCAGATTGTGCTGCTCGTGGCTGTCGTTCGCTACGTAGAAGAGTTCTTCGGCTGGTCGTCTGCGATAGCGGTCCACGACGCCCAGCGCCTCGCGGTCATGCTCGGCAGCTTCTAGCCAGGAGGGCCAGTAGCGTCGGCCGGAGCGGAGCCCTCCCCGGTTGATGTGCGTCGCAAACTGAAATTCCGGGTGTAGGTTGCGGATGTACTTCCATTCGGCAGTTCGGACGGACCGCATCGGAAACACATTGAAGTCGCGGTCGCCGCTGTGCGTGGTGTAGATCTCGTTCCTGTGGGAATCCGCCTCGCCACGCAACACTGGCGCGAACGACCGCCCGTCGATGTCTCGAGGCGGGTCTCCCCCGGCCAGTTCCACGAGCGTGGGCAGGATGTCCATCCACTGCACCATGGCATCGGTGCGGCTACCGGCTGCGACGAAGTTCGGCCAGACGGCGATCATCGCTGTTCGCACGCCCGCATCATAAAGGTTCCACTTGCCGAAAGGCATCTGCAGGCCATGGTCGCTGGTGTGCAGGAAGAACATGTCGTCACCGAATTTCGACCGCGCCGCATCGTAGACTCGGCCGAGTTCGTCGTCCATGTACTCCACCGCCGCGTAGTAGCGGGCGCGCGCAGCCAAGGTCTCGGGGGTGTTGACGAAGGTAGGTGGCAGCAGGACCTGGTCGGCCGCGTAGATCGTTTGGTCCATCGGCCATGGCACGTGCGGCCAGTTCGAGCCGACGAAGATGCACAGCGGCTCGTCGCTGGTGCGCTGCTGCATGAACTCGATGGCCGCCGGGATGGCGGCATGCTCGTGAAAGCCGTCGTGGGCGAAATGGTCAAAGCCGTAATCCTTCGTGTAGCGGTAATGGGCGACTTTGCCGAAGGCAACGACTTCGTAGCCCAACTCCTGGAGTAACGAGGGCAGCTTGCGCAACTCGGCGTGGGGCTTGGCGTGGTTCGCCTCTGCACCGTGACGGGCCGGATACAGCCCGGTTAGCAGCGTCGCCCGGCTCGGGGCGCAGGCCGGGGAGTTCACGAATGCCTTCTCGAACAGCAGGCCCGCGGATGCCAGACGCGTCATGTTCGGGGTTCGCACGTCCCCTGCACCGTAGGGGGCGCTGTCGATCGCTCCGTGATCGTCAGACAGGAAGATGACCAAGTTCGGCTTGGCAGTTGCCGGCGCGGCACCCATTACGAGGGCGAGGACCGCGACGGCGGCCGCGTGGGGAATGAAACGCAGGTCGATCACGCGGCTACCATTTTCCGCGATCCCGGCTGGTCTGCAGGCACCTGTCGGCACAAGAGCCACGGCAGGCGTGCCTCGCCACTAGCGCTCGATCCAGTGATAGGCTGCCTTGCTGTTGAGCCGGAAGTATTTTTCCTGCTGCTCGCGGCTCTTGCTGGCAAAGTACTCTTGGACGATGCCGATCACTTGGCCGTAGGAACCTAGCGGGTCGCTGTTCGGCCAGTCGCTCCCAAACAGGATCCGGTCCTCGCCGAAGGCAGCGGCGATCTGGTCGATGGTGGCGCGATAGTCCGCCAAGTCGTAAGAGACCCGGCCGGCGCGATTCAGCAGGACTGCCGAAATCTTGACGTACGTCTCGGGTCGGTCCGAGAACTCGGCAAGGATCCGCTCGTAGCGGGGCCGTTGTGAATCCTGCACCTGGATCTTGGGCAAATGGTCCACGACCATGCGGAGGGTGGGCACGCGGTCGGAAAGCCGCAGCATGCCCTCGAGCAGTTCTAGGTTCGGATTGGCCGTGTCGAGCGACAAGCCGGCCTCGGCCGTGAGCCGCATGTCATCAATGAAGCGGGAATTGCCGAGCTGTTCGACAAGGTTGCGGCCCCAGAGGTTGCCGTAGCGAATCCCGCGGAATAGCGGGTTCTTGGCAAAGCGTTCCAAGTCGGCGCCAAAGCCGGCCTTTCCCGCGTCGAGGAAGCCCACCAAGCCCACCACGGATTCGTCGTCGTCGGCGATGTCCAAGACCCACTGGTTGTCCTCGATGCGGGGGCTGCATTCCACCACGATGGCTCCGGTGACACCATGAGCACTCGAAACCGAGCGAAAACGGTTTGGGTAGGTGGGCTTGGAGCGGATCGGGTCGTCAGGGGGCGGCCAGGGAATTCCACCCGGGCGCTCGGGATCGAACAGATGGATGTGCGTGTCGATGACGGGGAAGGGTAGCGGCGCCGCGGCGGCTGCGGCGGCCGAGAGCATGAAGGACCGGCGAGTCACAGAGCAAGTATAGCTCCCATGTCGGCAGCCCAATTCCAGTCTTCCCGCGGCACCGGCCGTGGTTGCGGTGGCGGCACGGCGTGCTAAATTGAATGCGCGGTTCCAAGCGGACGGCGCCGTTCCGAACGAGCCTACGGCGAATGCTCCGCCGTAGGCGGCGACGGACTAGACACCAGTTGTAAGACTGTGACGGCGGTTCGCCCCCGGCCGCGATGCAAGTCGGATAGCGCATCTCGGCGCAGCATCCCGCGGATCCCGGATTGACCACATGAGCAGAAGAAACGGGGACCGCGCGGCTCTGCTCCGCTCCTTGCCCGCAGTAGACCAAGTCCTGCAGTCAGAAGCGGCTGCGGCCTGGCTGGATTGCTTGCCGCGCGATCGCGTGGCGGATTTGGTGCGGGAGGCGATCGGGGAACTTCGGGAATCGCTGCTCATGGACAAACCGTCGGACTATAGGGATCCCCTGCGGACCGTCGAGGCCAAGGTGGAAGGATTGGTGCAACGGCTGAGCAAGAGCAGTTTGCGGCCGGTCATCAACGCCTCCGGCGTGATCTTGCACACCAACCTTGGGCGCGCTCCTCTCGGACAGCCCGCGGTGGATGCCATCTCCTCGATTGCCGGCGGGTACTGCAATCTTGAATACGACACCGGCAAAGGACAGCGCGGCAAGCGCGACGTACATTGCGGTTCGCTGCTGCAACGCCTGCTCGGTGTTCCGGCCTTGATCGTCAACAACAACGCGGCCGCAATATTCCTCGTGCTGCACGAATTGGTCCGCGACGGGGAGGTGATCGTTTCTCGCGGTGAACTGGTCGAAATAGGCGATGGCTTCAGGATTCCTGACATCCTCGAGGCATCCCAGGCGCAGCTTCGAGAGGTTGGCTCGACCAACCGGACCAACCTGGGCGACTATCGCAACGCGCTAGGCGAGCGGACACGAGCGCTGCTGCGCATCCACCCGAGCAACTTCAAGCAAGTGGGCTTTACGGGTCGCCCGACGGTCGAACAACTTGTCGCTCTGGCTAGGTCCGCGTCGCTGCCGCTGATCGAGGACTTGGGCAGCGGCTGCCTCACCGACGAGCTCGCGGAGGGCATCGAGGGCGAGCCACCCGTGGCCCAGAGCATCAAGGCCGGGGTGAACTTGGTCACATTCTCCGGCGACAAGCTCCTAGGCGGGCCGCAAGCCGGTATCCTCGCCGGAGACGCTGATCTTGTCGCGCGGATACGACGAAATCCTCTATTCCGGGCACTCCGCGTGGACAAGCTGACCTTGGCTGCCCTCGAAGCCACGCTGCACTCGTACTTGGCCGGACGGGAAGACGAGATCCCGGCCCTGCGGTTCCTGCGGCTGCCTGCCCAGATTCTCAGCGCGAGGGCCCACCAGTTGTCGGAGAGGCTAGCGGACCATGGCGTCGCCGGGTGCGAGGTGATTGCGGGGGAATCCCTGCTGGGGGGCGGGTCCACGCCGATGCAGAAGGTGCCGTCACCGCTGGTGGCCATCGAAGGGCGGCCCGGACTCACGGCGGCGGCTCTCGAGAGCTGCTTGCGCGCTCACAGCCCGCCTGTCGTGGTACGCGTCGAAAAGAACCGCGTGCTGCTGGATTTGCGAACCGTGCCCGAATCCCAGGAGCACGAACTCGTCGCGGCCCTGCTCGACGCGACGCGCCAGGAAGGGACGGGGGCATGACTTGAAGTTCTCCGTTCACACCAAGGGTTTCACGGACATCGTCGACATCTCGTCGCAGGTGCGCAGCGCCGTGGCGAGCACCGGCGTTGCGCAGGGGGTGGCGCATGTTTTCGTGCAAGGGTCGACGGCCGCGCTGTCCACAATTGAGTTCGAGCCGGGGGCGTTGCGAGACCTCAAGGATGCCTTGGAGCGGATTGCTCCGATGGACGCGCGCTACCATCACAACGAGGCGTGGGGCGATGGCAACGGCTTCGCGCACCTGCGTGCGGCGCTGATGAAGCCATCGTTGTCTGTGCCGATCGATGGGGGCCAGTTGCAACTCGGGACGTGGCAGCAGGTGATTCTGCTAGACTTTGACAATAGAAGCCGAAAGCGCCTTGTCTACGTGGAGGTAACCCCTAGTGCTTAATTGCTTTTCACGTCATCGTCCGTTCGTGTGCATGCGGCGAGCGGGGTTTTTCTGTGCCGCTGTTCTGCTTAGTGTTGCAACAGGGTTGCAACAAAGACCCTCATTCGCCAGAGATGCGGTGACGTGGATCGAGCGTTACGACGAAGCAATCGAGGAGGCGCGCAAGACGGGCAAGCCGATCTTCCTCGAGTTCCGCTGTGCCCCTTGAAGGGCCGGCAGGGCATTTGATGCACAGGTGGTGCTGACCGAGGACAACACAAAGCGAGGCAGGCTGTTGCAGCAGTATGTGACGGCACGCATCACCCGCATGGACGGGATCAATATCGGGCTGTTCGACTACGACCGCTACAACACGCTGTACTTCTTCGTGTTGAATGCGGACGAGCAGATTTACCTGCGCTACGGCGGGCGCGACGTGCGCTCGGCGACGGCCTACCTCAACCTCGAGAGCTTGGAACTTGCGCTGGAGCAGGGGCTGGAACTGCATCGGCAGCACCAAGCCGGCGAACTCGCGCCGAAGCCTGCGTCGGCACCGAAGTATCCGCGAGACATCCCCGCGCTCTACGAGCGCACCGTGGGGCGCGGACGGTGTGTGGAGTGCCACCTGATTGGTGACCTGGAGAACGTTCAGCGCGAGTTGGACGGCACCCTCGACAAGCTCAGAGACTTGCATCGGGCACCTGACATCCGCAAGCTTGGGATCGAACTCGACGTGCCCAAGGGGTTGGGGATTGCCAGCACCAGCGGTGCCGCCGGCGAGGCGGGCTTGCGATCTGGCGACGTGATCCGCCGATTGAACGGCATCGACGTCTGGACATTCGGGGATTTCCAGTGGGAGTACGGCAAGGTGCCTCACAATGCGACCCAGGCCGAGGTTACGGTCGAGCGCGACGGGGTCTTGTTCGACTTGTCTGTCAACCTGCCACGATTCTGGTGGCACACGGACCTGACCTATAGGAATCTCTCGGTTGACCCGCGGGTTTACTTCCAGTCAGAGCCGTTGGCTGACGAGGAGAAGTGTTCCATGGGCTTGGACGAAGATGGCTTCGCTAGCCGCGTGGTTGCGATTGATTCGTTGGCGGACATCTTGGGGAGTCACCAACTCCAGATCGGCGACGTCATCTATGGTGTCGAGGGCCAGACTGGGGACGAGGTCGCCAACACCGCCGAGCTCCACATCAAATTGCGCAGGCAGGCAGGGGCAGAGCTGACCCTGCAGGTGCTGCGAGGAGACGAGCGCATTGAGATGTCGCTCAAGACCACGAGGATGAGTTTCAGGAAATGACGATCGGATTGCGCGTTGCTATTGCGGCCCTGTTCGCCACGAGTCTCTGGGCCGGGGGATGGTCGGCCCCGGCAGCGGCAACCGACGCGGCCGGGAACGCGCTCGTGACCTGTCGCGCCAAGCTGACCGGCGAGCACTTGGTGGTGGAGATTCGGGCCATCGAAGGCTGGCATGTCTACGCGATGGACAACGAGCGGCGCGCCAAGGAAGCCTTGGCCGGCAAGATGTCGCTGGGTGTGGAGCAAAACACCGAGGTGCAAATCTCGGAGGGCTTGAAGGTCGTCGGCGGCTGGTATCAGACCAAGCCTGAGGACTTTTCGCAGCCTGAACTGCGCTGGTACTCCTACGGATTCGAAGGCACTTCGACGCTCGCGGCCGAGGTGGAGCGCACCTCGGGCGACTCCGCCAGTGTGACAGTGCGAGCGCAAGCTTGCGACAGCGCAAGTTGCGTTGCGGTCGAGGCGGATTTGGATGTGCCGCTGACCGACGGCGCGGGGGAAGGCTTCAGCACTGACAGCTTGGTGCCGGTCCGGTCTTCGTAGCGCTACCACCGAGGTGGCGGTTCGTGCTCTAGGTCCTCGAGAGGGAGAGTGATTGACCGCCTTTCGCGGAACGAGCGATAGGCGCCTTGCACGATCTCGACCGCCTTGCAGCCGTCGCCGCCGCCCGCGACCGGCGCTCCGCCCGTCGAGACCGCGCGGAAGAAGCTGCGAAACTGCTCTTCGAACGTGTTTTGGCGAGGCGGCCACAGGTCGATCCAGCCAGCCTCCAAGCCGCCCCACCACTTCGCGGGCCTGGTCCAAGCCAACATCTCCGGTGGTAGGACTGATTCAGGTGCGCCCTCCAGATAGACCGAGACAGGCGCCGATTGAAACGGCCCGGTGATGAATGCCGAGCAGCCGAGCGTCGCCTTGGTCCCGTACAGCATCAGCGGGGACGTGAAGGCGCGCGAGAAGCGGTGCCAGCCGAGCGACCCAATCGCGCCAGACTCCATCTTGAGGTTGAGAGCGACGCTGTCGTCGATGTTGTGGCTGTCCAGGACGGAGGCCATTTCGCAAGAGACACTGCTGAATTCGCCCAGCAGATCCCGCATCTGGTCCAAGCGGTGCTGGCCGAGGTCGATCAGGGTGAACCCGCCCCCCTGCTTGGCGTCGAAGCGGTAGTTCTGCACACCGCCAGGCACCGTTTCGAGCGGTTCGGAGATGCTTCCGCTGAATGCTCGCACTTCGCCCAAGACCTCGTGGCGCAGCAATCCCTTTACGCAGAGCTGCTCAGCGCTGAAGCGGTGGTGAAACCCCACTTGAAGCACGCGTTGGGCCCGCGCCGCAGCTACGGAGATGGCATTGGCGTCTTCTAGGGTGAGTGCCAGTGGTTTTTCGCAGAGCACGTGTCGGCCTAGGGCAAAGGCATGCTCGGCCTGTTCCCGATGGTAGGAGTTCGGGGATGCGATCAGCACTGCGTCGACGCCCTCCGCGGCGATGGCCTCTTCGAAGGTCTTCGCCACGAGCGGAATCTGAAATGAATCCGCTGCGGTTTGGGCGGCGTCGCCCGCGGGGTCGAACACGCTCAGCACCCGCCCCCCGATGGCGCGCAGGGCGGGGAGGTGCCGGGCCGTGACCACGGCTCCCGCGCCCAGCACTGCAAACGCCGGTAACTCTGCTCCCATACTTTGATCCCCTTCGCGATCCCCGATTATCCCAAGCAGCCCACGGCTCCGCCGAATGCCGGTTTGGGCAGGTCATACGTGTGCCGTCCCGGCGATGCGGACAAAGGCTGGAGTGCCACTGTGCGAGTGAGCGGAACAGGTGCGCGAGGCGGCTAGGATCTGTTTGCGCATAGTAGTTCGCTCGTCTTTCCGACCGGTCGTGACGAGTTCCTCAACGACATGGCGCTGTTGGGAGCGGTCAAAGACCTAGCGTCACCGTGTCACCCAGCTGCTAGCCGAGCCTCGGCAATCTGGGCTCCGGTGATTCAAACCACTTCAACTCGTGCGTAGCTTCCAGGTACGCTCGCCAGCGCGGCGTCGCACGTGAGCAGCGTTCCCGGAAGCGCTTCGGCCAGGGCCAAATATGCCGCGTCATACGCCGTCGCGTTTTCCCGGAGTTCCCAAATCCGGGTGGCGAGTGCTAGATGACCGTAGCGTTGGACCCTCAGAGCGGCGAAATCGTCCAAGGCGTCGACCGCGCGGGCAGGCGTCAGCTGGTCAGACCGAACAAAGCGGCGGACTGCCTGCAGAACTTCGAGATCGATCAAATGCGGTGCGTGGAGCGTTTCGCCCGTCCGACCGACGATTCGCGCGACAGCCTCGCCAGCCGACGTGACCAGCAGGAGTTCCAGGGCGGCCGATGCATCGAGGACGATCATCGGCGCTCGCGTTCCTCACGAATCGCGTCTGCCGGCCTCGGACGCACCGATACCGGGACCCTGGCCCTCAGCCGCTGCATCAGTTCGTCGGTCGTTGGTCGATCGAGGCTGCTTTGCAGTTCGGCCAGCGCGTAGGCCGAAAGTGACATGCCAGCAAGGGCAGCTCTGCTCTTTAGCTTGCGATGCACTTCGTCCGGCACGTTGCGCACTTGAATCATCGTAGCCATGCTCTTAGTATGGATTCATCGTGATCACATGTCTACCTGTCCTCGCTCTTCAGATCGCATTCCCAAGTGCGATCCTCCGGGGCGTCGAATTCGGAAACAGGTCATGCAGCGGCCTCGGTTGCGAGGGAGAAAGTTTGGAGCACTCCATTTCCGGCATGACCCGCCGTGTCAAGTGCCAGCACTCATACCATTTCCGTGCCATTGACCTTGCCATGAACTATCGCGTCAGAATTCGGCTGGAAGCTTGGTAACCCATTGATGGAGATTGACTTCTGCTTAGCTGGATCCTGAATACGCTCTCGCGTTCCGGGCCCGAATCGGGTGGTTGTTGCCGATTGGCGCAAGTTCGCGTCCGCCCGGGGCCAAGTTCCTCCAGCAGTTCGATGCAGGATTGGCAACAGGAGTGCGCCGTGCGGTAGACTCGAAGCTTGCCCCGGCTGGCTGTCGGCGCTTTTCCCTCGATCCGCTGTGCACAAGTACATCGTCATCGGCCCGCAGGCATCGGGGAAGTCCACCCAGAGCCGCATGCTCGCGTCGCAGTTTGATTTCGCACACATCTCGATCGGCGAAATCGTGCGCTGGCACCTCGAGCACCGTACCAAGCTGGCCGCGAATATCGCGCAGATCTTGGACAGCGGCAACTTGATCCCAGACGAGATCGTCATGGACCTCGTCCGGCGGCGGTTGCACCAGCACGACTGGAATTATGGCTTTGTGCTGGACAGTTTTCCGCGTAACAAGGCGCATGCCGAGTTCCTCCGGCAAAACTGGGACATCGACCGCGTGGTCTATCTCGACGCCCCCGACGAGGCCGTGTTCGAGCGCGTCATGGAACGCGGCAAGGAGGGCTGGGGATCGGGTTACACCAAGCGGGCCGTCACAAACCCGGACGTCCTGCGCCGCCGCATAGCCAAGTACCATCGGCGCACCAAGCCAATCCTAAAGGTCTACGAAGAACTCGGCATACTCGTTCAGATTGACGCTACGAAGTCGATTTCCGGCGTGTTCTCCCGCATCACGCGCTCCTTGGGCCTTGCGGCAGGCAGCGTGTGACCTCTGGGCCTGCGCCTACGGCGCTCGCCCCGCCCTAGAGTTCTTTCGACTTCGACCACTCGTATTCGACACCGCCGTCCACGTTGTGCAGACGGAAGGCAATGGTGGAGGCGCTCAACGTCTTGGTCGCGGACACCGAAACGAAGCCGCCCGCCACCCGGTGGAAGCGGTGATACTCCGTGTCCTCGCCGGGCGTGCCACCCGCATGCTCGTCCGTTGCCGGTCCGCTGGAGAATTCCTGCACACCCGTGCCGGGGTGCACCGAATGGTACTGCCAGTGGCGGTCTCCGCACACTATGAAGAAGTTGTCCGGCAGGTTCGCGGCGGCCCAGCCCCTGAACTCGTCGCCCTCGTGCTGAAAGGCCTTGTTGGCGTGGTTGTCAGCCTTGTTGGAGCGATCCGGGCCTACGATCGGGGTCGGGCTGACCAGGACTTTCCAGTCGGCGTTGCTGGCCAGTAGCGTTTCCATGAGCCAGCTCTTTTGCTGGCTGCCCCAAATGCTCTTGTCCGGTCCGTCAGCGATTGAGTTGGGAGATCGGAAGTCACGACCCTCGACGATCCAAACCTGCAGACCCTTCCCCCACCGGAACGTGCGGTACGGAAGGTCGCTCATGGGCACCTGCTCGGCGTAGACCTGAAGGCCCTGCTCCCAGCTGAACGTTCCCATGTACTCGCGAGACATGCCGGGCCAGTTGTCGTTGTGGTACGAATCGTGGTCGTCCTTCTCCCAATACCCGGGCACGCTGAGGTGGAACCTGACCAACGATGGGAAGCTGTACATGCGGTGCCAATGGAACCGTGCTAGCTCGATGGAGGTTGCGAGCGGGGCGTCGCTGTCGTAGTACACGGTGTCGCCTGTTGGCACGATGAACTTTGGAGTCAGATCCAGCATCGACTTGTAGATCTTGAACCCGTCCTCGGCGTCGTGGTCGCGGTTGGCTTGGCCAGTGACCGCTGTAAACATCACGTCGGCGTATTGGTTCGGTGGAGGGGCTGTCTCGAAGCGCCCGTTGACCGGTTTGTGAATGATCGTTCCGTCGACGCTGCTAGTCTCGACCTCGAAATAGTAGACGGTTGAAGGTTTCAGCCCATCTAATTTAATGTGATGGGTGAAGTCGCTTTCGGCACCGACTCCAGCCCACTCCGTTTGGACGGGATCGAAGAAGTTCACATTGTCGTCGTAGCGGACGCGCACCCGGCCTTCCGCTCCCGGCACCGACCCCTGCAGGTCGCGAGGATCAAGCTGTACGATCTCCTCGCCGGGCTCGGTCTTCTCCGGACGGCCGCGAATCACAGTGCCGTCCGCCCTGCGCCCGGCAGACGCTGTGACACGAGTCCAGATGATTGCCGAGTCGGAGGTCACCTCGCCGACCTTTACGCCCGTGGCTTGGCGCGACTCGTCCAAGTAGGTGACCCCGGGGCCACAGCCAATGAGGACAAGCGCACAAACCGCTGCCGTGATTCTGTTTCGCATGGTTCTGTATTCTAGCGATTGCGCGCGGAGCGTAGGCGGGAAACTTGGCGCTCGAGCGAATTGATGCGTTCGAGCAGCGCCCGGCTGCCGATTCCGCCGCAGTCGCAATCCGCCGGCCGCGTCTCCAATTGGATCACCCTGACCTCCAAGCGGTCGAGTTTGGCTTCCGATTCCAATGTGAGCCGGTCCTTTTGCTCCTCACGGGTGTGCCCCTCCTCGTGCGTCGCGAAGCGATCTTCGATGGCGGACAGGCGATCCTCCAACTTGGCCAATCTGTCATCGAGCGTCATGCGGGCCGGAGTCCGGCCCTGAGC
>Ga0209021_1002070_pt1 | contig 18265 bp, 15 predicted proteins | sample PinacodermFT_FD_187299 | JGI IMG/M metagenome (GOLD analysis project Ga0209021, IMG submission 187299) | Host-associated microbial community of the marine sponge Aplysina aerophoba from Gulf of Piran - sponge pinacoderm, lysed by freeze-thaw... | ecosystem: Host-associated > Porifera > Sponge >... | reverse complement strand
CCGGCTTCGCCGTGCACCGGCCCGCGCACATTCCTCCTCACTTGTGCCGGCGGCAGTGCCGGTCTCGGTACGCACGGTCCGTTGCACTCGTGTCCGACGAACTGCACACGTCCTTGCCCGGCTGGCCGCGCAGCGGCTCCGGCGCCACGGCAATCCCATCCGCGTTGCTCACCCGGCAACGCTCCGGATTCACGGCAAGCGGGATGTACTACACCGTACTACGTCCGGATGCTCTGGGAACATGCCCCGGTGCTCCAGAGAACCGCCGATGCTCCCAGAGCATCATTGCCGCCTCACCCGCGCTTGAGACGCCACGACCGCTTCCTGGATTGAAACCCGGAAGCAGCCGCCGGTTCGCGCCACGATCCCGATTAGGATCCGTCCTATGCCGACCGCTCACGCGCCACTCCGGCTAACCCGTTGAGTCACAACGGCTTTCCAGTCCCATCGCTTGGACTTCTCCCTTGAATCCCTTCTAGACGGCGGAGCCGGTTCACCTCCACACCGGAACGCAGCCCGCTGCATGTCACTCCAAGCGCGCGCCTGACCTGTTTTCTGTGCGTATTCAACGTCATACAACGCCTGGCGCTTGCTGGACCAAGTGTATGCTCTGGAGCATACACCGGATTTTCGCACCGGTGCGCAGCCCTGTCGGCCCATGCCGGACCGCACAACTCGACCAGGTCTCTTTTGACGCTGGACGTAGTACGAAGTGTTACGCTGTGTACGCGGATTGTAGGTCGCTGAGACACGGTCCGAACATGCTCCGCCGAGGCCCACATCCAGTCCCCGGCCAGTGATCTCGAACTCCTCGGCAACTGTCTGGGCAGCAAGGTTGCGGGGGCTCTCGACGATCAACTCAGGCATTCCCGTTTTGGCCCGAAGCGGGACGCCTGCGTGTTGTTTCCTGGCAAGAAATTGGACGAAACCGACCCGCGAAGCGACTGAAGAAGGCGGAATAGATGGCAAAAAATGATCGAAATACTCCGACATCGGGGCGCAAACACGACCCACACCGCAGCGATGCCCGCCAGACACACTCGATCCGCTTTTCCGATTCCGAGTGGGATCTGATCGCACGGGCCGCCGCACGGCACGGCATTCCGGTTGGCGAACTGGTCCGCTCGGGCGCGGTCGCCATCGCCGAGGAGCGGCTTGGGGAGCCGCCTCCGGCCACCTTGTCCAAGGGTCACACCGCGCTCATCGAAGCCATTTACCGCTTCGTCTACGTGATGGCGACGCTCGACCGGGAGGAATTGCTCAACGGCGAACGCAACGAAGACCTCGAAGATCTCGTCGCTGCGGCCCGCAGGACGATGATCGAGACCATGGAGGAAGGCCCGGCATGAGCGGTTTTCGTCCCGGATTGTGCAGGAATCCTGTAGCCGTACCACTGCCGTGATGCACGGGTGTTTCGCACCGCGCTGATCGTTTATCCTCCCGGCCATGATTCCGGCGCTCATTTCCAGCACGCACATCGTGGAGGCCATCCGGCAAATCTGCCAGGACGGCATACCGCCGCGAAGGAGAAGCCGGGTCTATTGCCTCGTAACGGAAGGCGGGCATTTGCCTCCGAAGTACGTAATCACGCTCGCCCATGAAGCCGCTACGGGCAAAGTTCTGCGTTCGAACCGATTTAGCGGAGGCGCGGAGTCCAACGATTTTCTTGAACGCTTGGGCTTTCGCATCGTTGAATGCGGCTGCGGCGGCACCGTTCGCAAACGCGGCATCACACTCACAACAGCCCCCGCGAAACAGATGAGCCGCACCGTTGCGGCGCAACGGCATTCGGAGCATTGTCCCGAATGCAAGCACCGCGTTCGCGAAATGCTGGAGCGCCTCTACGGAACCTGCGTCGCCAACCACGCCTTGGGATGGCCAACGCGTCCTGACGCCTACGAGGGAACCGCCATCGGCCACGCCCTGGTTAAGGTGGCCGCGGCGCTGGAGTCGATTCGGGGATTCGGGATCGCCGATTTCGTTCGAAGAAAGGGGCTCGCCCCGTGCGACTTCTGGGTACCGGATCCGGGATTCCTTGTCGAGTTCGACGAGCGCCAGCATTTCACGGGCCCGAGGAAGCTCGCGCTCGAAGCCTATGCGGACCGGCAGCCGCTGGGGTTCGCCGCTCGCCGCTGGATGGATCTGTGCGAAAAGCACGATGCCAAGGACATCAATCCTCCGTACCGCGACGAACAGCGCGCCTGGTATGACACCTTGCGAGACCTCGTCCCCTTAACCCGAAGCCTGCGGCCAACGGTCCGGCTGTATGTCCGCGATCTCGCCTGGTGCTCGCTGGATCCGAAAAACCCGGACGACCGGGAGCGATTCGCCCGGCTGATTCGCGAACCCGAGGCTCCCGCCGGTCGACCCGCCGTGCAGATTCGTCCGGCTGCCCGCTCGCGGGCATCCACGCTTCGCGTCGCGATGGTGTTTCCGGCAACGGACTTAAAGACCTCAAATGGCGTGCCGCCCGGAAGAGCTCCGGCCCGGCAGCTGCCCGTGCCGGCCGCCGGAGTCTTCGCCGGAGAGGCCGTTGACTTCGTGCTTTTCCCCGAAGGCTACATCCGCGCGTCCGACGAACGTAGCGTTGAGTCGCTGGGGCACCTTGCTACCGAGCTTCGCGCAACGCTTCTGGTGGGCGCCATCGACAGCGGGGTGGACTCTACCGGACGCGACTGGCAGGTCCTTCTTCGCTTCGATCCCTACGGCGCCGGCCCGTTGCGTGTGTACGCAAAACACTCCACCGCCGATGCGATTGCCTTCGAGCGGGCGGACTGGGAGCCCCAGACCATGCTCCCCACCTTCGAATTGAGCGGCCAAACCGCCGGTGCAACGATCTGCCACGACTCCTATCTCGGCCTGCTGCCCCGCCATCTGGCCCAAAACGGCGCACGCATCTGGATCAATCCGAGCTTTAGCGACGTCACCGACATCAAGTGGTCGTCCGTTCTTCGGCTTAGGGCGGTCGAGAATCGCGTCTTCGCTCTGTGCACGCTGCACTGCGGCCCGAGCCCGCGGAGGACCCATCCGTTCGGGTTTTCTCCGGACGGCAACGAACTTCAGGCCAGGAAAGCCGGTTCCGGACACGTCCAGCCGCTCTCGGATTGTATCCAGGCCCCGAACATCTACATGGTCGACCTCGACATGAACGCCGCCGCCGGGCGTCTCGACTGGTCAGGACTCCCGCCCGCCAACAAGCCGAGAACTACCAGGACAGGACCGGCCCTGAGGCCTGTCCGTGTTGCGTTACGAGGCGGACAGCCGGCGGTTCTCGGGCCTACGGGCTGGCTGTCCATTCGTGCGGGCTGCCGCGTCCAAACAGCCCACGGTCCCGTGTACGTGGGCCCCGTACCGGAGGACCGGATGCTGGATGCCGGCGCCTGCTTTCGAGTGATCGATCGCGCGAACCGCAGGAACGCCACGCCCATCATCTGGAACCACTGGGAGCGGCTTCCCACGGACTCGGACCGGCTCGCGTTGCTCATGATGGGGCGCGCGATCGAATGCTGCGCACCGGTCATCATCTCCGACAGAGAGGGGATCCGCGAACTCGTGGAGCCCGCGAGCAATTACAAGATCCCCGCCCGGAGGGACGTCGATCCATCCGGCGAGGCCATCGTGGACCTTCGATTTGCGCGGGGACTGGACAGCGCATTCAAGATGGTTTCGGACAAAGTTCCGGCGCACATGAAGGCGATCGCACTGGATCGCTACCGAAGCCTCGCATAGCAGGCCGGATTGAAACGCAAGGGCGCGCCGCGTTACAGCCCCAGGTCCATCTCGACGCGCTTCCCCTTGGCAGGCGGTGCGGGCTCCCGCGCCCTGTCCTGGGACATGGGCGGCTCGATTTCCCGCTCCGGCAAAGGCGGCGAGGATGCTTCCAGGCCCTGTTGTTCAACGCCGGACAGGTCTTGCCCGTCTTTCTCATGCCCGCGCTCGCGCTCATGCCGAACGCTTTCGCCGATCCCTTCGAGCGCCGAGATGCGTTCGCCGGTCACCGTTTCCAGCCGCTCCTTGAGCGCCTCGGCGTCGTCGGTGACGAGTTCCGCCCGGTCGCGGGCCCTGGATATCTCTACATAGAACGACTTGGCCGTCGTCAGGTGAGGGTGGTTCGCCTCCATCGCGGCGATCACGTTGTCGACTGTGCGCCCCTGGAAAGCATGCACGGTCGAAGCCCAGGCGTGATCGAGATGGCGCAGTTGGGGATCGCCCGGAGTGAGCGTGAGCTTCCGGCCCTCCTCAAGCAGGAACGTCACCCGCCCGTTTCGTACACCCAGGACCTCGGCCGTGCCGCTGTTTACGACGCCCAGCCCCTTGTCGTTGCGCGTCCACCGGACGCGGTCGCCCGCGCGCAGCTCGATGGTTTCGGCGCGGTACACCTCGGTCCCGCCTTTGCGCCCGCCGATCTGCGACGGCTTCCAGTCCACCGCCGAACCGCCCGGGCTTTCGAGTTGCACGGTTCTCCTTTTGTGATCGACGCCCATGACACACCGCTCGTCGCCCTTCTCGACGCCGAGGCGCTTGTACGGACGGTGAAAGGCGACCACATCGCCCGGCGCGTAGTTGGAGGCGAGCGCCTTCTCCGCGTTGGTGTAGCCCTTCGAGACCAGCCGCTGCGTGGGCAGTCCGGGACCTGCGATGCGGCCTTCGCGAACCAGCCGATCCCGGATGTGGCCGTTGATTGCCTGCCGCAAGGCATGGCTTGGGGCCATCACGCCGGTGCGTTCACGCTCATCGGGCGACAGCCGCAGCCAGCGCGCGGCAACCGCGCCGGCGATGTTGTCCGGCTTCACCTCGGCCACGTTCGAGCCGAGCTTGCCGAACGCCTTGCTGATTTCGCCCGCGAGGCTCGCCTCGACCGCGGCCTTCAGGTCCGGATTCCGCTGGCGCATGATCTCGTCCATCACGGCGGTCTTCATGCCCGCAGCTTGCAGCTGGGCAAATGGCTTCCCGGCATCCACCGCATCCAACTGCTTGGAATCGCCCACCAGCACAAGCTTCGGTATCCGCAGGACGCTTGCGATCTTCAGAAGATCGCGTGCTTGAACCGTGGACGCCAGCGAGCCCTCGTCGACCACCAGGGCGGTTTTCGCGAACGCCGCGCGTAGCGTTTTCGCGCCCTTCTTGGTGAGACGGCCTTCCGCGACGCCCGCGTTTCTCGCAAGGAACCGCTGCAGGGTTTCGCTCGCAATACCGGATTCCGACGCCAGCGTCTGCGCGGCCGAGGCCGATGGGGCGAGCCCCACCAGGCGCCAGCCTTTCTTTTCCGCCAGCGTCCGGGCGCGGTTCAGCATCCGGGTCTTGCCGGTCCCGGCGTAGCCCTGCACACCGACGGTGCGGTCTTTCTCCGAGAGGATGAGCTTGACTGCTTGTTTCTGCCCCGCGGTCAGCGGGCCTTTTCTGAGATGCCGGTCGACAATCCAGCCGCGCATCGGCGCCTTGCCGCGACTTTCTCCCGTGAGCATCAGAGAAATCGTCTCGCGCTCATCCGCCACCGCCTTGTCAGTGGTGAGCCCGCCGCCGGCCAGCGCCGGCGCGTCGTGCAGGCGGCCTTGCCGCTTGAGTGCATCCACCGCCCGCTCGATGGCGCCGATGGCGGCCGAACCCGGGCGGAACGCGAGCGCGGCGGAGAGGAGATCGGTCTTCGCGAACACCGCGTCCCGCTCCGACAGATGCGCCAGCGCCCAGTCGGCCGCCTCGCGCGCCGGATCGGCCGGCGCGGCTTGAGGAAACAGGTCCGCCTGAATCTGGGCAGCAATCGAACTGTCCCTGGCCGCATCCCCCACGCCGTTTCGTTCCTTGCCGTTCTTGCCGAGGCCGTGTTCCATTGCCCTCGCCACCAGCCCCGGCGCGTCAAAGCCGAGATCGGCGGCCTGCCGGGTCCAGTTTTCCCGCAGTGCCTCCCGATCCACATCGCGCTTGTGCGCCCGCGTCATCAGCGCCGCGCGGCGCGCCAGGTGCGGGTTCTGCGCTGTGGTACCCAATCCCCGTGCTTCCATCGCCTGCTCGATCTCCCGACGTCGCGTCGAGAACGCCTCGATGATGGGTCGCGATACACCCGCGATCTCGAACCGCCCGTCCGCGTGGGTCTTCTCGATACCGTAGCCGAGCTTCCTGAGTTCTCCGGCCAGCTCGCTACGGTAGAGGGTGCCCAGCAGCATCTTGGAGGCATACAGCCGCTCGTTGGCCATCGTCCGCCACTTCCCGTCGGGACCCTTCAGCATGTTCGCGATCACCGAATGGGTGTGCAGCGCCGGATCGAGGTTCCGGGACGTTTCGTGGCGGAAGGTGGCGATCACCGCCTTCTGATCGCCCGCGCGGACCATCCCTCCGGTTTCGGGATCCTGCACCCGGGTCTCGGCGGCGTTCTTCTCAAACCAGCCCAAGGCGCGCCGCATCGCCCGGTCGTGAGCCTCGACGATGCGGGCATCGCCGCCGACGAGCGCGGCGAGCGATACCGATTTGGGAGCGGAAAAGGTCAGGTCGCGGCCGGGGCGGTGATGGATCTCGCCATTGCCGATTCGCCGGCCGAGGCGTTTACCCGAACCGTCCGGCACCTCGCCTTGAAGCACCGACTTGAAGATGTCGGGATCGACCGGGCCTTCGAGGCCGAGCGCCTCGGCGCCCTTGCCCGCCCAAGCGCTCGCGTCGCGGTGTTCAGGGGAGTCCTTGGCGTAGTAGCCGTCCCGCTCGTAGTAGCTTGCGCCCTGCGAGGGGCTCGCCACCGCGCCGATCGACGCGACCATCAGGCCCAGCGCCCGTAGTCGCGCTTGCGCCGCTTGCGGGACGCGGGCGCCATTGAATCGTCTCCGGTGTTGCCGGATTTGTTTCGTCTTGCAATCGCGGGATTGGTTTTCGGGGATTGTGGTGTTGTAGCCCCCGCCGGAGCGTCCCTCGATGCGGACGCGGGCGTTACCGATGAGCGTCGCTCGGATGCCGTCCTCGCGGACAGCGGCGCGAACCGCCCCCGCTCCCCGGTCCGTGGTGCGCTCCCCGGTTGATATGCCGGGTTCCGCACGCGGCGCTTATCCCAAGACCTGTGGACCAACACAAGACACAGCAGCGCCCCGCCCAGGCCGCACAGGGCGCCCAGCGTCGCGCCATCCCAGCCCGCCGCCAGGATATCCTCCCGCGCCCACCGTGCTTCCAGGGTGATTGTGAGTTCGTAGCGGCTTACGGCCTCGACGGCTTCGTCTGCGGTTCGGTATTCCGTGAGTGCGTTCTCGTCGAAACCGACCGCAATCAGTAGCTCCGCAACCGTGATTTTTGCTGCCGCGTACCAGTCATGTCCCGTGGTGTCGCGCGCCAGCGTGACGGAGCAGGCGAGGATTGCCATGGCAACCGCGCCGACGGTCCCGGCTCCAACGCCCAGCCGCCACAGTTCGGGACTGAAAACGGCCCTCCATCCGTCACGGTGTCTGTAAACGGTGCGGTTTCCCAATGCGTCGTTCTCTTCGTTGCCTGCGTTGCCGGAACGGCGCTGTGCTCCACTGCCGGGAACGGACCCCGCCGGCAGATTTCGAGGAAGTCCCGGCAGACACTCCGATAGCGATCATGGAAGGAATGTAACACCGATTCATAGCCTTCTCAACCAGTTTTATTGAGTAATAACAACAGGTTGACGACATACATGCGCCGCCGTGCCCAGGACTGCGATCGAAGCCGATGAGCACAGCAGCCTCAGCGTGCCGTACAAGCAACCTGCATTCTCTTGAACCGTGTCATTTGATAGGATGATTTAATGGGAAGATGGCCCGTTGCCGGAATTTGTACCGACCAGGAAGCACCCTCCACAAGCACTGGCATTGGCGTCTGCGGCATCGATACCGGCGTGAACGCAACGTCTGAAGCAACCCGAGGAGCCATATGAAAAGACTGCTGCTTTGCTTGCCCCCGCTGCTGCTGACGGCTTGCGGGACAACACAGATCAACCTGGCCGACACCTGCGAGGGCAAGCCGGCGCGGTCTCAATGCTGGATGGTGCTGCAGAGCCATCCCGGCTGCTATGTCTGGAATGCGTTCCTGCTGGACGGAATGACAGCAAGCTGGGAAGGATCCTGCTCCAGTCAGAGGGCCGAGGGCCCAGGGACGCTGACATTCGCCTGGGAAGACAAAACGCAGGTCGGCACCGGTGAGCTAGTAGGCGGCATAGCGCACGGAGCTTGGGTCTTGCATCAAGCGGACGGCCGAGTGGAGGAAGTGACTTATGAAAACGGGAAAAGGATCATTCCCTGAGAAGTCTGAGGGGCTTCCCTCTCAGCATGGCTCGGATACCGCGGAACGGTCAGCACACCGCACATTTAGTATTGAACGGGGAGGCAGAACAGTTTGTGGTAGATTTCCTTGATCGGTTCTACCGGGGAAGTCATGAGCCTCAACATCAAGAACGACGAAACGTGCCGACTCGCCAGCAATCTGGCGGAGTTGACGGGCGAAACCATGACCGGCGCGATCACGGTGGCCCTGCGCGAGCGTCTGGAACGCGAGCGGCGCCGGCGCGGTCTTGAGACCCGCGCTCGAGACTTGCGTGCCATCGCCGAACGTTGCGCGAAGCTCATGGGGCCGTCTGCGATCGAGCATGGCGACCTGCTCTATGATGAACAGGGGCTGCCGAAGTGATCGTCGATAGTTCCGCGTTGCTTGCGGTCCTGACCCGCGAATCCGATGCGGATTTATTCCAGGACGCCATTCTGACGGCATCGTCGTGCCGTATGTCCGTCGCCAATTTGCTGGAGGCATCAATCGTGGTTGAGGGTCGCGGCGGGGCAGAGGCGGGCCACGAGCTTGACACGTTCCTGGAGCGCGCTGAAATCGAGCCCGCACCAGTGACGACCGAGCAACTTGCGGCGGCGCGGCAGGCCTGGCGGCGATTCGGCAAGGGCAGGCATCCGGCCGCCCTGAACTTCGGCGACTGCTTCGCCTATGCGCTCGCCCACGTCGCTGGCGAATCGTTGTTGTACAAGGGCGACGACTTCGCGCACACCGACATCCCAACGGCCTTGCCGCAGTTGCCAAGGATTCACAACACGTGACGACCGGCCGGCCCTTCCAGGGAAGCCTGTTCGCCGAAGATTTTCTCCGTGAGTCGATTGAGGGGCTGGCGGATTGCGCCGACATCACCGACGAGGTACTCGACAATCTTGAGAACGCGTTACGTAGCTTGTTCGACGACTTCCCCACGAACCACTCGCCCAACGAAAGCCAGACCGAAGACGATCTGATCTGGCCGGTGCTGAGACTCCTCGGCTGGACCGAGAGCCTCAGACAGCAAAATCTGTCGGCACGCGGACGCGAAAACGTCCCGGACGGACTGTTGTTCGCTGAGGCTGCCGCAAAGCAGCGCGCCAACCAGGTCGCTGAAGAATGGGCCCGCTACGAACACGGTCAAACAGTCGTGGAGTCGAAGCGATGGCTTCGACCGCTCGACCGCCGCTCCGGGCGACGGGGCGAGGAATCGGCGCCGTCAACCCAAATGCTGCGGTACCTCCGGCGCATCGACGATCTGACTACCGGCAAGCTTCGCTGGGGCATTCTCACCAATGGTGCGCACTGGCGTCTGTACTACGCAGGCGCGCGGTCCGTCTCCGAACAGTTCTTCGAGATCGATCTCGCGGCGATTCTGGACGTTCCGGGACACAACGACGGTCTGTTTGCCCTTTCGGAGGATGACAGGAGACACTGGCTTAAGGTGTTCGCACTCGTGTTTCGGCGGGAGGCCTTCGTGCCCGGCGCGGCGGACGGGCAGACCTTCCATCAGCGCGCCATTGCGGAAGGCCGTTACTATCAGGAAAGGGTCGCGGCCAGCCTGTCAGAGGTGGTGTTCGGGCAGGTCTTCCCGGATCTCGCCCGCACGCTGGCGATGGCCGAACCGGATGCGCCGTTGCCCGAAGTGCGCGATGCGTCGCTTCTCCTGCTCTATCGGCTGCTGTTCATCCTCTACGCGGAAGATCGCGATCTGCTGCCCGTCCGCGACAGTCATTACGACGACTATGCGCTCCGCGAAAAGGTGCGCGGCGACATCGGCCGCCGCAAAGATGAGGGTGACGTGTTTTCGGACACGGCGGCGCGCTACTGGTCGGCGTTCGACGATCTTTGCCGCGCCATCGACAGCGGCGACGCCTCAATCGGCCTGCCGCCCTACAACGGGGGACTGTTCGACCGCGAGCGCACACCGTTACTCACGCGGGTCCGGCTCGGCGATGCGGCGATGGCCGAGGCAATTGATGCGCTGTCGTTCGAGCGGACGCCCGACGGCCGGCGTTACATCAACTACCGGGATCTCGGCGTCCAACAGCTCGGATCGATCTATGAGCGTCTTCTGGAACAAGAAGTCGTTCTTGAGGATGACGAAGTCATCGTCCGTCCCAACGTTTTCGCGCGCAAGGACTCGGGCAGCTTCTACACGCCGGACGATCTGGTGGGCCTGATTGTCGAAGAAACGCTTGACCCGCTGGTGCGCCGGCGAATGGATGCCTTCAACGCCGAAGCGGCGCGGCTTGCATCGGGCGAGTTGCCGGAACACCGTCAAATGGGACGTCTGAAGACCCTCGATCCGGCGCAGCGATTGCTTGAGTTGAAAGTGTGCGACCCGGCGATGGGCTCGGGGCACTTCCTGGTCAACCTCGTGGATCATCTGGCTGACCGGGTAATTGCGGCCATGGCCGAGGCGGAAGCGCTAATTGAGGGATACGTTTCGCCGTTGACGGAGCGCATCGATGCGATCCGCAATACGATCATGGCCAACGCCGAGAACCGCGGCTGGACCTTCGACCCGGCGCAGCTCGACGACCGGCACATCGTCCGGCGCATGGTGCTCAAGCGATGCGTGTACGGCGTGGACAAGAACCCGATGGCGGTGGAACTGGCCAAGGTCTCGCTGTGGTTGCACACCTTTACCGTGGGCGCGCCGCTCAGTTTCCTGGACCATCACCTGCGCTGCGGCGACAGCCTTTTCGGCGCCTGGGTGCGGCCCACTCTCGACAGCGCGGAACGTGAGGGTGGCCTTTTCTTGAAAGGACCGCTCAATAGAGCGACCCGTGCAGCGGCCCCCATGCAGATCATCGAGGATTTGACCGACGCCGAGATCGCCGAAGCGCACCGCTCCGCCGACATCTTTGCGGAAATCTCTGAAATGACGGCGCCATTGAACGCGTTCCTGTCTCTTCTCCATGCATTCCAATGGCTCGACCTGCGGGACAGCGAGGACAGGAAAGCGTACCTTGCCTGGCTGGACGGTAGCCTGGGCGATCCCATAGACATCGCCCAGGGCGCCACATCCGATTTACGGGCGCGGAGCACGCCGAGCGTTTCGCTTCGCTGCTCAACAATGCGCAGTCGCTGGTTGATAGTGAGCGCTATCTGAACTGGCAGGTCGCGTTCCCAGGAGTCTGGTCGGATTGGGAGAAGACCGAGTTGCACGGCGGCTTCGATGCGCTCATCGGCAATCCCCCGTGGGATCGCATGAAACTTCAGCAGGTCGAGTGGTTCGCGGCACGGCGCCCGGACATCGCGATGGCTCCGCGCGCCGCCGACCGCAAGCGAATGATCGCCGATCTGAAGACTGCGAACGATCCGCTGGCGCGGGACTTCGCCACGGCGAGCGCACAGGCCGCCACCGCAGCGCGCATGGCGCGCAAGGGAGGCGACTACCCGCTACTGTCGGGCGGAGACCTCAACCTCTACTCGCTGTTCGTGGAGCGCGCGATGACATTGGTCAAGCCCGGAGGCTTGGTGGGGCTCCTGGTTCCGTCAGGCATCGCCTCCGACAAGACGGCAGCTCGGTTCTTCAAGGGCGTTGCGACGGAAGGAAGGCTGAAGGCCTATACGACTTCGAGAACCGGCGCACGCGCTATCACGCGCCGCCCTTCTTTCCCGACGTCGATAGCCGGTTCAAGTTCTGCGCTTTCCTCGCATCCCCCTCTCCGCTTGCCAACCGCGCACAGTGCGCCTTCTTCCTTCAGGATATCGCTGAACGTTACGACCCGGAACGTTGCTTTCCGCTGTCAGCAGAGGATTTCGCACGCGTCAATCCGAACACCGGCACCGCGCCCATTTTCCGTACCCGCCGCGATGCTGAGCTGACCACGGCGATTTACGAGCGCCTGCCTGTCCTCGTGGATCGTTCTGCGGGCGAAGCCGTCAAGACGTGGCCAGTGAAGTACGCAACCATATTCCACATGGCCAACGACTCCCACCTGTTCCGCACCCTCGTGGAGTTGGAGGAAAAGGAAGGCGCTTGGCGCAGCGGCGGCAACCGCTTCGACAGCCCATCCGGTGAGTGGTTACCGCTCTATGAGGGCAAGATGGTACAAGCGTTCGATCACCGGGCGGCTGACATTGTGGTGAATCCCGAGAACTTGTTTAGAACCGGACAGCCCGAAATTCTGCGCGAGCAGGAAAAAAGAAGTCCCGAACGGCTACCGGAATCGCGCTACTGGGTTCTGAACGACGAAGGACGATGGGATTCGCCCAACTCGTGGGCCGTATCTTTCAAGGACATTACAGCTTCCACGAATATGCGAACGATGATCGCTGCAGTGATCCCGCGCGTCGGGGCTGGGCATACGCTGCCTGTGCTGCCGATAGACGAAACCGAATCAAATCGGGCTCCAGCGGCATCCTACATGACAGCAAATCTGAACGCCACGATCTTCGATTACATCGCACGCCAATAGGTGCCGACGACCCATTTCACCTGGTACGTGCTCGAACAACTCCCTGTCGTGCCGCAGGAGCGTTACGAAGCGGTGCGCTTCGGACCAAAGACGGCGGCGGAGATCGTGTGCGAGGCCGTGCTGGAACTCACCTATACGGCGCATGACATGGCGCCCTTCGCCCGCGACATGGGCCATGTGGACGAGGCTGACGAAGTGCTGCGTTGGCCGTAAAAGGCGTCCGCTGGAATCTGTCGATGGGGCTCTACTGGGTGCGGCCGTGGGACTTCGTGCCGCTCGACAAGATGTCACGGCGCTACATCTCGCAGGAACTTCAAATGGATGTCCCGACCACGGGAACAAAACCCGTTAGTGGCGCAAGCTACTTGAAGCTTCTGGACGAACTAAAGGCGCGTTTCGAGGAGAACCACTTTCCGGTCCACAGCTTTCCGGAGCTTTCGCTCTCGGCCTGGAACTTCAGGAGCGGGAGTAAACTGCCTAACGAGGAATTTGCCGACGATGTGAACGGCGACACCGATCTCACAAAGGACGAAGCAGAGCGTGATGCTGCCGATGAGTACTCGGTCACGGACGTCCTGAACGACGGGTGTTTTCTCGAACGCGTCGCGATTGAGCGGCTTCTTGAGCGGCGGCGCACGAAAAAAAACCTGATCCTTCAGGGGCCTCCGGGTACGGGCAAGACATGGCTCTCAAAGCGTCTTGCGTTCGCGTTGATGAGGAAGCGGGACGAGAGCAGGGTGCGCGCCGTCCAGTTCCATCCGAATCTCTCATATGAAGACTTCGTTCGGGGTTGGCGACCGGTTGGCGATGGGAAACTGGACTTGGCTGATGGCGTCTTCATGGAGGCGATCCAGGCTGCGTCCCGGAGTCCGGATGAGATGTTCGTGGTGGTCATCAAGGAAATTAACCGCAGTAACCCCGCTCAGATTTTCGGTGAGTTGCTGACGCTCCTCGAAGCCGACAAGCGAACGCAGCGCGATGCGGTCGAAATCTGCTATCCGGACAAGGATGGAAATCGAGCGATGCACATTCCGGAGAATCTACACGTCATCGGAACGATGAACATCGCGGACCGTTCGCTCGCGCTTGTTGATCTCGCGCTGCGGCGTCGTTTCGCTTTCGTCACATTGGAGCCGAGCCTCGGAGAGGCATGGGGCGACTGGGTGGTCCAAGAAGTTGGAGTCGACCCCGAACTGGTCGAGGATATCCGGCGCCGGATTGCCGCATTGAATGAGCGAATCGCAGCGGACGCTCGCCTCGGCAGCCAGTTTCGAATCGGTCACAGCTATGTGACCCCGTCGAAGCGCCTCGAACCGGACGGCACAAGGGACTGGTTCATTCAGGTTGTGGAGACGGAGATCGGACCGCTGTTGGAGGAGTATTGGTTCGACGCGCCCGCCGATGCGAGTCAGGCAATCCAGCAACTACTCGACGCATGGTGATCAACGTCGCCGTGTTTCCGGACGTTCGGGCGGACGGCGTCGGTCGCGGCCACGTGGGGCGCATCACGGTTCGGAACCTCTGGCTCCTTATGCTCTACGCATCCTACCTCTTCCGCATGGGTGGGCTCGGCAGGGTGGAGTGCGAGGACAATCCGGACGATTTGCCGAACATGGTCGCCGAAATCCTTGCACACGCAGTCGAGAAGCGGCAACGCCGACAGCTCGGCTTGGGCTACCGGCGGCGGAACGCGGTCATCAGCCGGGTGCGCGGACGGATCGACGTTCTGAAGACGGCGTGCGGGCACCTTCTTTCGCGTGGTCGAGTGGCGTGCAGGTTTGACGAGTTGACCATAGACACGCCACGCAATCGCTTCGTGCGCGGTGCGCTGGAGCAAGCGTCGCGACTCGCCATCGATACAGAGGTGGGGCGCCGGTGCAGGAAACTGGCGAACGAATTCAAGAGAATGGGCGTTGCTGGTTTCCTGCCATCTCTTGCCGAGGTTCAAACCGAGCGTCTTGGGAGACAGGATGCCGATGATGGTTTCATGCTCGCGGCCGCCAAACTCGTCTTCGAATTCGCAATGCCGACCGAGTTGGCGGGCACACATGTCTTGCCACTGCCCGACAGAGACGAGCATTGGGTGCGGCGTCTGTTCGAACGGGCGGTGGGCGGCTTTTACCGAGTCGCGCTAGAGAGCCAAGGATGGCGAGTGAGGTCCGGGATGCGGCTTGACTGGCAGATGGAGCATCGTACGGCCAGGATCGACAGCATTCTGCCGAGAATGAAGACCGATGTTGTACTTGAGCGACGGGCTTCTCATCGTCGGATTGTCATCGACACGAAGTTCACTTCGATTCTGACGCGTGGCCGGTATCGTGAGGAAACGCTTCGCAGCGGATATCTTTTTCAGATCTATGTGTACTTGCGTTCCCAGGTTGGTCGGGGAAGTCCGATTGCGGATAGGGCGGAAGGTCTGCTGTTGCACCCGTCCATCGGTGAAGATGTTGATGAAGCGGCGATCATTCAGGGACACCCAATCCGATTTGCGACCGTCGACCTTGCAGCGTCCGCTAAGGAGATTCGTCAGCGGCTGCTGGATGTCATCGAGCCACACCCGGCGCACGAAGGCATGGGCTCTCACTGACTGCGGTAGCGTGCACGCATTCCCCGCCCCGGAGTCGTCGTTTCCGAGCGTCTCAGCCTATACTTCGAGCCGCGGCCTTGGCGACGCCGTCGAATTCATCCTCCCGGACGTTCCTGGCCGGCTGCGCCAAACGCCCGCGGCACGGAAGGCGTATACGGTCGATGCGGGGCGGTCAGCCGCGTAAATTGATCGCCCGTATGGCAGCCAACCAGGGCGCCGGCCGAAGTCTCATAAGAAGCGTTTCCGAAACCCTCTTTGCCCGCGCTCCATTGGCATTTGTCGTGAGAAAACAGCTTGCCGATGGGGCTCCAAATTGAGTGAAAGATGCAAAGGACCAGCGACGAAATTTTGAAAAATTGCAAATTGAAACTTGGCAATGAGTTTGGCTCTGCATTCCATGGCCTGTCGAATGACTGGACATGGGCGCTGTTGCGACTGAACGAGTATCGTGAACTGTTTGCTCGTAAAGAAGATGTGAGGTTCTTGAACGCACTGACTGGCGGCAGTTTCCTCTGGGACGTTCAGCAGAACTTCTGGGAGGATCTTTTGCTGCGCGTGTGCAGATTGACTGATCCCCGGAAGTCTGGACGAAAACGAAATATTACGATTCAAGCCCTTCCACCGTTTGTGAAGAAGAAGGAACCGAAAATATTTCTGGAAGTCCAGACCCTCGTCAATAAGGCGGTTGCCAAAGCGGACTTTGCGCGAGACTGGAGAAATCGCCGTATTAGTCATTCGGCCTGGGACAGAACCATTGAGCCGGCCAAACCCTTGGCTAAAGCTTCGGTGCAACAGGTTCAGGATGCGTTGGATGCAGTCCATGCGGTGCTGAATGCGATCAACTTCAGGTTGCTGGATGCGGAGCTTGCAAACATGGTCGGCGGCCAACCAAGAGCCACTGAATTCATTTGCCGTGCCCGGCAGCTTGCAGATTCGGCTAAGTTCATCGACGACCTGATTGATGGTGAAGGCAGAACCGAATTAACGAACATCAGCGTCGCCCGCAATTTTCTGAAGAAAGTTGGACGCAAACCGACTGCGGAGAATCTCGGACTGATTATGGATTCCCGGGAGGCCGCGCGAAGATTCAGCTAAGCATTGAGGCGCCTTCTTACGTCATCAGGAGCTGCCGATCAAGGGTAAAGCCTCAGCGAAATCGCCCTTGGCATTGAAGCCCTCGCGTGCAGCGGTTCATTACGCCGCGGCAAGTGATTTACAATTGGATGCCCCATTTGTCTGCAGGCGGGAACAGCTTATGGCGACAACAATAGCAACTCATTTTTCGAACCTGGAAGCTGTTACGGAAAAGTCAGGTGAGCGTACCGAGCAAATTGCCAATAAACAATCTTTGCTGCACGAGGGGCAAATTGCTGGCCCTAAGGCCTTGCCTTCGTTCCTGGCGATCCATGTCCTTGCACTATTTGTTCGTCAAGGCCTAAAAAGCATTCAGCGCGACATAGCCTCGCTCGAAATCACTTCGGATGAAGATCGTGCATGGTGCAAGAAGGCGGCGAAAAAACTATTCTGGATTGCTCAGAGCACGGAGACAATAGACGAGAAGATTCGCGGCACAAAGTATCTATCTTTGTTTCGTAAGTGGAACGAAGATACGATGTGTCTGGCGGAAGATGCGGCTGAAACACTCGCATTAGCTGCGAGTCCAGAATTCACAAGGCTGCTTGAGGATGACTTGGAAGCAGCCAATGCGAGTCCGTAAGCAAGTTCGTAGTGTTGACAGAACCGATAGATTTGAAAGACATTTAAGGTCTCTTACAAGAAGGAAATATCCGGATTTAGGGGAAACTGTTCGGACATTTCTGGAAGATTGCGCCGAGAACGGGGTGCCTGATTCGAGCCACAAAATTCCCGGCGTAGGCAATGATTCGGTATTCAAGAGCCGTCTCCCTCTTGGAAACATGGGGAGGCGCCGAGGCGCTAGAACTATCTACTATTGTGACAAGACGCGTGTAGTGGCGCTATTCATATACGCAAAGAACCAGACTTCTGATATTCCCGTCAATGAGATAAGAAACGCACTCCAAGATTTTGGGCTACTCACTTCTCCTGGGAACTCAGATTCCAGCTAGTCAAGCTCAAGTTCATTTGGGCGGCGCGGCAGTTGCCGTTATCTACGAGGCAAAACCGAGACTCGTACAGTCACAACCAGTCAGCTCTTGGGCGTGGGGGAGCCTCACCCGCGCGGTCTGGCGATTCCATCCTGTCCGATCGCTTGGTGTCCCCGGACGTGAGCCACAGTGGATATAGCATCCCGTTTTACGAGGCTGGTCCTTTGGATATTGGAGATTCGGGCATGGTAGCCAACGTGTCGCCGACCTCCGCCTCGCCTGGCACTGAAGGCGACCCGGCTTGGTATCCCATGGCACGGGCGATGACGGCCGCCGCCTGCGCAGCGGCGTCCGTGAGCGTGGCGTCGTCGAGGTGGGCGTAGATCGCGGTGGTGTCGCGCTGGCGGTGTCCGAGTAGCCGACCGACCGTGGTGAGCCCAACGCCGTTCATGACGCCTTGCGAGGCCCAGGTGTGACGGCAGTCATGGAACCGGAGACCGGGCAATCCGGCTTCTTCCCGGATGCCCACCCAGAATGTGTAGAGCCGACTCGACGTGAGGTATTCGGGAAACACCCGCCTTGCATTTTCCGCCCGGGGCAGAGCGGCGAGCACGCTGGAGGCTTCCTGCCCGAGCCAGAGCGTACGCGGTCCGGTCTTGGAGTCTTCAAGCCGCGCGCTCGCGCCATCCTCGCCCAGTTCGCCGATGTCTTCCCATTTGAGATTTAGGATCTCGGAGAGCCGCGCACCGGTCAGCGTCAGCAGACGGATCGCGGCAACCGGCCACGGATGTTTGGCCTTGTGCGTGTCGAGAACGGTACCGAGCCGTTGCAGTTCCTGGCGGGTGAGAAAACGCGCGACGGGCTTTCTCGGATTCCTGACAATGTTGGCGCAGGCGTCGGGGACGTGCTCGCCGAGCTCGCCCCACTGGCGGGCCGTC
>Ga0209021_1002059_pt1 | contig 18323 bp, 11 predicted proteins | sample PinacodermFT_FD_187299 | JGI IMG/M metagenome (GOLD analysis project Ga0209021, IMG submission 187299) | Host-associated microbial community of the marine sponge Aplysina aerophoba from Gulf of Piran - sponge pinacoderm, lysed by freeze-thaw... | ecosystem: Host-associated > Porifera > Sponge >... | reverse complement strand
GCGGCCCTACATTCTCCTCGCTAAGATCTACATCGATCAGAATCTGATGGAACTGGCGGAAGACACCGTTCGCCGTGTGATTCAGGTCGCCCCCCAGAGCTATGAAGCTCACTTCCTGCAGAGCCGCATCTACTACAAGACGGGCCGCCCGGACCGGGCCCGGGAGCACCTAGGCATCGCAGAGGAGCTAAGGCGGCCGGAGCACAGGTCGCCTCCTTAGAGCGCCGACTGGTATCCTCGGCGCTACTGTCGTCAGGGCCCTCAGAGCCGCGGACCGGGATCGGCCCGCAAGCGAATCCAGTTCCCATGCCCGAGCTACTGGCTATAATTGAGCGGTTTTTTGGGGGACCAATGAGAACCTTCTTTCTACCGCCCATCATCGCGCTAGCGATCTGCGTTTCTCTCTGCACTTGCTCGACCGCTTCCGGACCTGGGTACGAGCAGATTTCGCTCTCAGCGCTGAAAGACAAGATCGCTGGAGGCTGGGCCGGTCAGATGATCGGCGTCAGTTATGGCGAACCTACGGAATTCCGGTATCGAGAGTCGATCATTCCTGAAGAAAAGCTGCCGGTATGGGATCCGGATTCCGTCGCGAGTGCGATTGACCAAGATGACCTGTACGTCGACATGACCTTCGCTCAAGTGCTTGACGACAAGGGTCTTGATGCGACGACGGAGGACTTCGGGGCGATGTTCAAGGAGGCCAAATACAATCTTTGGCATGCCAACTTGGCTGCCCGCCGGGCGCTCAAGCGCGGGGTTCCTGCCACACTCAGCGGCACGCCGAAATACAACGCTCACGCCAACGACATCGATTTCCAGATCGAGGCCGACTTCGTGGGGCTGATGATGCCAGGCCTTCCCCAGGCGTCGAACGAGCTTTGCTTTCGGGCGGGTCGGGTGATGAACCACGGCGACGGCATTTACGGCGGGATGTTCGTCAGCTGCATGTACGCTGCAGCCTTCTTCGAGAGCGGTCCGCGAGAACTGGTGGAGGCCGGGCTCGCCTGCCTGCCCGGTCAGAGCCCTTACGCGCAACTCATTGGCGACGTCGTGGAGTGGTCCGAGCAGCATCCCGAGGACTGGATTACAGTCTGGAACCTGGTCGAGGAGAAGTGGAACAAGCGCGAGCCCTGCCCTGAGGGCGCGGCAAACGCTTTCAACATCGACGCCAAGCTCAACGGAGCCTACATCGCGTTGGGAATGCTCTACGGGGACGGAGATTTCGGCAAGACCATGACGATTTCGACTCGCTGCGGGCAGGACTCGGACTGCAACCCCGCCAGTGCGTTGGGCATACTCGGCGTCGTCTCGGGACTGGAAGGCATCCCCGACGAGTACAAGAGCGGCATAGAAAAGATCGCGGACGAGAAGTTCAGCTATACGAACTACTCGTTCCGGACCATCGTGGACAGCACCCAAGAGCGTGCCATCGCGATGGCGGAACGACACGGCGGACGTGTCGAAGGTGACCAGCTCCTCGTCAGGACCCAAGCTGCGGTTCCGGCAGAGTTCGAGACCTGGGACGACTACGGATCCCCTGTCGAGCGCGTTCCCGTCACCGATCCGCGGTGGTCGTGGAAGGGGGACTGGGGGGACAGAATCTCGAATTGGGGTCCCCCGCACACGGTCCGGTCTAGCAGCAGCAAGGGCGCCGAGGCCACCATCGAATTCGAGGGGACTGGTGCAGTCGTCTCGGGCTACTATCTGGCCAGCGGCGGCACGGCGGACATCTATCTCGACGGTGAGCTGAATCGAACCGTAGATGTGTACCCGGACGAAGACGCGCCCAAGGGCTGGGAGTCCGTTTGGCACGATTACGGTCTCGAGGACGGCAAGCACACTCTGCGGGTCGTCGTGCGGGGCGAAACGTACCCGGGTTCCACGGGCAGCGACATTGCGCTCTCGCACCTCGTCGTGTTTCGATAAACAGGTCTTCAACTGAAAGGGGAGAGGATTTCGATCGGAGGCCACCGCCGCCAGGGGACAAACCAAGCCTCGTGACTTTAGAGCTATGAGTGAACATCCTGAAATCATCGTGATCGGCAGTCTGAACGCGGATCTCGTTCAAAACGTCGATCGCTTGCCCAAGGCGGGCGAAACCATCGTCGGCGGCCATCTCGAGACCTTCAGCGGCGGCAAGGGCGCCAACCAGGCCGTTGCCGCGGGTCGCATGGGTGCGCGCGTGAGCATGATCGGCCAATTGGGCAACGATAGCCTCGCGTCGCTCTTGTTGACGAGCCTGCGGTCTGCCGGAGTCGACACCGACTCGGTGGGCAAGGCGGACGTGTCGACAGGCGCGGCCGTGATCCTTGTCCTGCCTGACGGAGAGAACGTTATCGTGATCTCCCCGGGCGCGAATGCGACCGTCACGCCCGCACTGGCGACCGAGAGACTGGGCATTCTGCGCGAGGGCTCCTACTTGCTGTCGCAACTGGAGATTCCGATTGAATCAGTCCAGGCATCGCTGGCCGCTGCCAAGGCTCGCAATGCGACGACGATTCTCGACCCCGCGCCGGCTCGAGCGCTCCCTACTGACTTGCTGCGCAACGTGGATTTCCTGACGCCGAACGAAACGGAGACACTCACGCTCCTCGGACAGCCAAGCTTGTCGATGGATGTCGATTCCGACATTGAACTGGCAGCCAAAGAGATCCTCGCCCTCGGCCCGCGCGCCGCGGTTCTCAAACTGGGAGCCCGAGGCTGTATGATTGCCACCGAGCAAGGCAGCGTGCGAGTGCCTGGATTCAAGGTGTCGGCTGTTGACACCACGGCAGCCGGAGACGTCTTCAACGGTGCGTTCGCCACAGCACTGGCCGAGGGCCAAGCCGTTCCGGATGCTGCGAGATTCGCGAATGCGGCAGCGGCCCTTTCGGTTACCCGGCCAGGCGCGCAGAACTCGGTCCCCTCGCGGCCGCAAGTGGAGCGGTTCATGAGCGAGGCTGCCGCTTGAGTTGACGGGCGGGAACGTAGGGAGGTTCAAATGTTTGTCGTTGAAAGCCTAGGACTGGCCATTTTTCTGTGCATCATCACCATGATGGGCTGGGGGTCGTGGGCCAACACGCAAAAGCTGGCCGGCAAGGAAGATTGGCCCTTCGAACTCTACTACTGGGACTATGCGATCGGCGTGTTTCTGACGGGCATCGTATTCGCGCTGACTCTGGGCAGCTTCGGTGAGGCCGGGATGGGCGCGATGGCCAATCTCGGGCAAGCGTCCGGAGGCTCGATCGCAGATGCCGTGCTAAGTGGTGCGCTCTTCAACCTCTCAAACATTCTCTTGGTCGTGGCGATCGACGCTGCGGGGATGTCACTGGCATTCCCGGTCGGGGTCGGGCTGGCACTGGTCATCGGGACGGTGCGTAGCTATCTTCAGGCGCCCAAGGGGGATCCTACGCTTATATTCGCCGGTGTTGCACTGATCGTCGTTGCAATGATCATGTCGGCCCTCGCATATAGCAAGTTGCCTTCGGTGGCGGGTCGGCGACTAGGGCGCGGCCTCCTGTTCGCAGTCGTCGCCGGATGTCTGATGGGGTCGTTCTACCCGATGCTGCTCCAGTCTGTCTCGCCTGGGTTTGGCACGGACGCGATCCAGGCCGGCTACCTCACCCCTTACACCGCCTTGCTCTATTTCGGAGTTGGCCTCCTGCTGAGCAACTTCGTTGTGAACACGGTCTTCATGAAGGCGGGCGGGAAAACCTACGGGGGGTACTTTCGAGGCAGCCCGAAGCTCCATTCCTTAGGAGTTCTCGGAGGCCTGATCTGGATGGTGGCCTTGGGATTGAATGTCATCGCTTCGGGCGTGGCGGGACCGGCGATCTCTTACGCATTGGGCCAGGGTGCTACATTGGTCGCGGCGATTTGGGGCGTCTTCATCTGGAGGGAATTCAAGGGGGCGCCGAAGAGTGCCACGCCCTTCATCGTGCTGATGTTCCTCGGGTACACTTGCGGCCTTACCCTGATTGGGGTCGCGACTCTCTGAGCATCTGAAGCCGTGACCGAGCCTGCAAGGAGCGAAACGATGAGAAACAGTCTAGTTTTGGCGGTTGGTCTTATATCGGCCTTGGCCCTGATTCAGTGCGGAACATCCTCCAACGAGCGCGCGATCTCGCTGGACGATCTCCAAGACCGGATTGAGGGTGGCTGGGCGGGCCAGATGGTGGGTGTCGCCTACGGGTATCCCACGGAGTTCGTCTTCAACCAGCAGATCATCCCGGAAGACCAGATGCCCGAATGGACTCCCGACATGGTGGCCAATGCCCTCGACCAGGACGACCTCTACGTCGAAATGACTTTCGCGACAGTCCTTGACGAGAAGGGGCTCGACGCCACGACGCAAGACTTCGGCGACCTGCTGAAGAACGCCCAGTATCGTCTCTGGCATGCCAATCTGGGCGCCCGTCGCGCCCTCAAACGCGGAGTTCCCGCCGAGTTGAGCGGGACCCCCGAGCACAATGCTCATGCCAACGACATTGACTTTCAGATCGAGGCAGACTTCGTGGGACTAATGACCCCGGGCATGCCCGTAGCTGCGAACGATCTCTGCCTCCGCGCCGGGCGAGTCATGAACTACGGCGACGGGATTTACGGCGGCATGTTCGTTTCCTGCATGTACTCGGCGGCCTTCTTCGAGGACGATCCGCGCAAGATTGTCGAGGCCGGGGTCGCGTGCCTGCCGCCCGAGAGTCCCTACACCCTGCTGATCAACGACGTGCTGACGTGGTCCCACGAGCACCCGGATGATTGGACGAAGACTTGGGATCTTATCGACCACAAGTGGGACAAGCGCGAACCGTGTCCGAACGGTGCGCTGCGGCCGTTCAATATTGACGCCAAGTTGAACGGCGCCTATATCGCCCTGGGCTTGCTTTACGGTGACAAGGATTTCGAGAAGACTCTCATGGTTTCCACCCGTGCCGGCCAAGACTCGGACTGCAACCCGTCCAACGCTTGCGGAATCCTCGGCGTCATGACCGGATACCAAGGGATCCCCGATCGATGGAAGAGCGGCATCCCGGCCATTCTGGACAAGAAGTTCAGCTTTACGGATTTCACCTTCCCGGGAATCGTCGAAAGCACCAAGAAGCGCGCAATCGCAATGGCCGAGAGACATGGCGGGCGCGTCGAGGGGGATCGCCTGATCGTGCCCAAGCAGGAGGCGGTGCCCGCAGAGCTTCAGATTTGGGACGACTACGGTTCGCCCGCCGAGCGAATTCCCGCTTCCGACGCTCGTTGGAATTGGAAGGGACCCTGGGAAGAGCACCTCATCACGGACCGGCGCGGCACCGACTGGCAGGGCATGATTGCTTCGGAGAACGGCGCGGAAGCCACGATCACCTTCGAAGGTTCCGGAGCGATCATCACGGGTCCCTATCTTCCAACCGGCGGGACTGCGCAAGTCTACCTGGATGGAGAGCTGCACAAGCAGGTAGACGTGTATCCGGACGAAGACAATCGGAAGTACGGAGACTCCGTGTGGCATGCTTTCGGCCTTGAGAACGCGTCGCACACGGTGCGGGTCGTAGTGCTCGGAGAGCCGTACGGCGGATCGCAAGGGAGCGACGTTGTGTTGGAGAACTTGGTCGTTTTCCGCTGATCCGAGTGCAGAATGGAATGTGCCCGACCCGCATGGCGGGCGGGACGGACGAATCAGAGGGAGGAAACCTACATGAAACGAGCGAGTCACTTGGTCATAATCGCGGCGCTGGCGCTGTCCTCGGCGGTATTTGTCGATGAGGCGAGAGCGGAGGAGCGGGTCATCAGCCACGACGAGCTAGCGGACAAGCTGTCGGGCTTCTGGATCGGGCAGTTGCTCGGCAACTACATCGGCTTTCCGTTCGAGAACAACTATGTCGAAGAGCCGATCCCAGTCCTAGTCGACCGGATATATACCGCCGACTACGACGGCAGTCCAGAACTCAAGATCAATTCGCAAGACCGGCGGGGATTCATACCGCTGATGGCCGGGACGCTTGGCGGCGCGTTCAGCGACGACGACACGGACATCGAGTTCGTCACCTTGCACGCGGTCGAGAAGTACGGCTTGGACATCACCTATCCGGAGATCACCCAGATGTGGAAGACCCACATCAACGATTACATCTGGGTTGCGAATCGAGAAGCGCGCAACTTGATGGACCGAGGGCTGGTCGCCCCCGACACCGGTCGCAAGGAGAACAACAAGCACTGGTTCCAGATCGATCCGCAATTGGTCAACGAGATCTGGAGCGCCTTCTATCCCGGAATGACCCAAAAGGCGGCAGAGCGGGCGCTGTGGGGTGCTCGCATTACGAATGACGACTGGGGCACGCACCCGACCATAGCCTACGGAGCGATGATCAGCGCGGCGTTCTTCGAGAAGGACGTGCGCAAGCTAGTCGACATCGGAATCAAGGCCGTGCCCAACGAGGGGCCGTTTGCGGAGGGTGTTCGCGATGTGGTCAAGTGGCACGCAGAGTTCGACAACTGGCGCGACACGCGAGCTAAGATCCACGAAAACTACTATGCCTACAAGAAGGGGTCGTACGAAGCTCCGGTGAGCGTGGTCTCGTCGCTGGCCAACGGGCTGACCGGAATCATGGCCGTTCTCTATGGCGAGGGAGACTTCATGAAGACTGTCGGAATCGCAACGTCGGCTGGGTATGACTGTGACAACCAAGCAGCGACCACGGCGGGGCTGATCGGGGTGCTCAACGGTCTGAGCGGCATGGGCGAAGCAGCTGTCAAGCTAACCGTGGAACTCCCCCTGCGGGGCGAGTGGGACAAGCCGTTCAACGACCGGTACGTCAACATCTCGCGCGACGAAATCAAGCTGCGCACGCCGATCAGCGAAATTGTCGAGCGGATCGGCGCAGTTGCCAAGACCGCCATCCTCGAGAACGGCGGGCGCATGGAAGTGCGCGACGGCAAGACGGTCTACATCGTGAATTCCGATTTCTGAGCCGAGGAGCGCTGGGGCGCGGCCGGTGCTCGCGGCCGCACTCGGAATCAGGCGATCAGTTCTTCGACCACGCGGGCCGGGAACTGATCGGTGAGGCGTTCATCCAGCCCGTGGCGACGGTAGACCAAGTCCCGGAAGTTCATGCCCAGGAGGCTCAGGACCGTGGCGTGGAAGTCATGCACGCTGACAGGGTTTTCTACGGCGTGGTTTCCTAGCTCGTCTGTAGCGCCGTAGACGCTGCCGCCCTTCACTCCGCCTCCCGCCATCCAGAGGCTGAAGCCGTTGGGGCCGTGGTCGCGCCCCAGGCTGCTCTTGTTATTCGAATCGCCCTGCCCCAGCGGGAGCCGACCGAACTCCCCGCCCCAGATCACGAGAGTGTCTTCCAGCAGGCCACGTTGCTTGAGATCCTTCAAGAGCGCAGCGGAGGGCCTGTCAGTCTTCCCGCAACTGTATCGCAAGCGTTCGTCAAGCTTGGTGTGCGTGTCCCAGATCTGCTCCTCGATGTAGAGTTGAACAAAGCGAACGCCGCGCTCAACCAGACGCCGTGCCATTAGGCAGCGCCTGCCGTACGATTCGGTGAGCGCGTCGTTGAGCCCGTACATCTCCTTGGTCCTTTCGTCTTCTTGCTCCAAGTCCAGGGCATTGGTTGCCGCCAGCTGCATTCGAGCCGCCAACTCGTAACTCGAGATTCGCGCCGCCAGATCCGACTCATGCGGGCGTCTCTGGAGGTGAGCTTGATCGAGCCGACGCAAGAGACGCCTCTCGATCTCAAGGACCTGTTCAGGCCATTCCGGGCGCGGGTCCAGGTTCAGAACGGGAGAGCCCTGGGCGCGAAAGCGCGTTCCTTGGCAGTTCGGCGGCAACCAGGCAGCCTGCCAGTTGTCGATCCCCCCGATCGGCAACCCCTTGGGGTCGTCCAGCACGACGTAGGCCGGCAGGTTTTGGTTTTCCGTGCCCAGCCCGTAGGTGACCCACGAGCCAATTGTCGGTCGATTGCCCAGCAGCCGGCCGGCATGAATCATGTTGAGAGCCGTTTCGTGGTTCTGGGTCTCAGTGAACATTGACCGGATCAACGCGATGTCATCCGCGCAGGAAGCAATGTGCGGCAGCAATTCCGAGAACTCGAGGCCGGACTCGCCATTTCGTTCGAACCGGTAGGGCGACGGCAAAATGCCCGCGTTCTGCTGCGGGCTGACTGCGACGGCCGTGAGGTCCCTGCTCGGAGTCTTCCCCACGTACTTGGCCAGGTCCGGCTTCGGGTCGAACAGATCGACCTGGCTCGGGCCGCCGTGCATAAAGAGCTGGATCACCGCCTTCGCCTTGGGCTTGAAGTGCGGTGGCTTCGGGGAGAGGTCGAACGCTGGCGAGGCTCCGGAGGCAGCGAAGGCTGGGTTGGGCGAGAACAAGTCGGCGCCGAGCAAGTAGGCAAGCCCGGCGCCGTGCAAGCCATCACTGATGCGCGAAAAGAAATCGCGGCGTGCCAGCGCCGTTCGCGCGGGAGCGCGGTTGGATTCGAGCGGAGTTCTTGCTAGCGACATCGGGCCATCTCAATCAATGAATGCGAATTCGGCTGAATTCAGGACGGTGTGACATACGTTCGCCAGTGCCAGCCAGCGGGCGGTTGCCTCGATCGGCGTTTCGCGCCGGTCGCTCATCAGCCTCTCGGACCAGTGGTCTTGCAGGTCGTCCAATGCGCCCAACGACTCGCTGGTCTCGTCGTGCGACGGAGCACGTGACAGGGCTCGCAGAAAGACCTCTCTCACCTGCTTGGCCGGATCGCTCCCGGCCACATCGATGACCCTTCCAGCCATGTAGCGCGACAGCCCCCACATCCATTCGCTATTCATCAGGTGCAATGCCTGTGTCGGGACGTTGGACTGGTTCCGGACGATGCAATTCGGTGACAACTGCGGAAGGTCGAATGCTTCGAGTAGCGAAATGGGAGTTCTCGGCTGCTGCAGGGTGTAAACACTGCGGCGGAACCCCTGAGCCGAGCCAGTGGCGCGGTACTCGCCATCGTCACTCAGTTCTAGGTCCACGGGCGGGCCGAAACGAGTGGGGTCAAGGCGGTTTGTTGCCATGAGTATGGAGTCGTACAACTGCTCGGCATCCATCCGTCGCATGGCCATCCGCGAAAGCAAGACGTTGTCAGGGTCGGCGGCGAGTGCTTCGCCATCCTTTTTCGAAACCTGTCGATAGGCGGCGGACGTCATCGTCAGGCGGTGCATGTGCTTGACGCTCCAACCGCTCCGCACGAATTCCGTAGCGAGCCAATCGAGCAGTTCCGGATGCGACGGCGGCTCGCCGGTGCGCCCGAAATTGTCGGGCGAAGCGACAATTCCCCGGCCGAAATGTCGCATCCATATCCGGTTGACCATCACCCTCGCCGTGAGGGGGTGGGCGGGTTGCGTTAGCCAGCGCGCCAGCGCCAAGCGTCGGCCGCTTGTGTCCGCCCCCGGCCAAGGAGCGACAACCTCGTAGGGGTCGATGTGGGACGTGAGGAAAGCGGGAACTCCCGGCTCGACCGGCTGTCCCGGGGTGAACGCATCGCCCCGCAGCAGCAGATAGCTAGTCGACGGTTCGCCGCCCATATCTACTAGCGCGTGGAGGCCCGGGTCTGGCTTCAGTTGCGCCCGGGTTTCCTTGATCTGTTTCTGAATCGGTTCGGCCTTCGACTTGAACGATTCGGAGCCTTCCTTGATGTCGTTGATGGAAATCTCCAGCGTTTGCTTGAACTTCTTGGCTAGGTATTGCTGGACTTCGGTCCGCTTGTCTTCGGCTGTTTCGGAGAGCCTACGGAGATCCTCCCGGACGGCTTCGGGCAATCGGCCGAGTCGTTCCTCCAGCAATCGTGCCTTGTAGGGGGCCGCTTCTTCCTCGAGCGATTCCTCGAGTTGCTTGATCTTGGCCTTCAGGGGCGCGTTAAACTCATCGGCCTCCTTTTTCTCGCTGGCCAGCCCGATGTTGAGCACGCGCTTCTTGGGCTGGAGCCAGTCGTACGGGTCGTAGGCTGCCTGCAGGATCGCGCCCAGTGAATAGTAGTCGCGGTGGGTGATCGGGTCGAACTTGTGATCGTGACAACGGGCACAGCCCACCGTCAGTCCGAGCACTCCCGATCCGAGAATGTGCACCTCGTCGGCAATGACATTCATCCGCTCGTCGAGAAAGGCGAATTCGATTTCCCAGGTGGGATCGGGTGCCGTGCGCAGGAATCCCGTCGCGGCTAGCCGCTCGACGAGTTCGGGCGTCACCTCTTGATCCTTCCACGGCGCAAGCTCGTCACCGGCGATCTGCTCGGTCAGAAACTCATCGAAAGGCTTGTCCTGGTTGAACGCCCGAATCACGTAATCCCGGTAGCGCCAGGCGTTCTGGCGGCGAGGTGCGTACTCGCCGAAGCCCTCGGTATCGATATGGCCAGCAACGTCCAGCCAGTGGCGGGCCCAGCGCTCGCCGTACTCCGGTGCCTCCAGCAACCGCTCGATCAATAGCCGGTAGCGGTCCTCGCCGTCGTCTTCCAGATAACGCTCCACCTCTTGCGGCGACGGCGGCATTCCCGTGAGGTCGAGGTACGCTCGGCGCAATAGGGTCCGCGGCGCTGCCTCCTCGGAATACGAAAGTCCGTTTTCCTCGAGCTTTGCCAGCAGGAAAGCATCGACAGGGTTCGATACCTGCGCTTGGCCGCTGACTTTCGGGACTGCTGGCCGTTCGGGGGGGAGAAAGGCCCAGTGGTCGCGATCCTCTTCCGCGATGTGCCGCGTGGGCCCGGGAGCACCGTTGTCGTTCGGGGCGGGGGGTGCTCCGGAGGCCACCCACTGTCTTAGCTTCGCGACTTCCGCGTCGGTCGGGTTGCGGACCGCGTAGTCGTACTGCATATCGGGAGGTGGCATCTCTCCCGCCTCGATCTTCTGGATGATCAGGCTTGCATCGGGGCTGCCGGGCACCAACAGCGGGCCCGAATCGCCGCCTGCCAATCGCGTTTCCCGCGTCCGCAGATCCAAGCCTCCACGCTGCTCGCGCTTGCCATGGCAGACAACGCAGCGCGCTTGAAAGATCGGGAGTACGTCGCGATCCGTAACAAGCTCGACGCCCAGCTCGGCAGCCTCGCGGGCAGCACCCTCGTCAATCCAGCTCCGGATGAGCGCGATCTCGCTCTGGGCTAGGTTCGAGTCGCCCGGCGGCATCGTGCCCGCGACAATCCGCTCGACCAAAACGCTCTTTGCGGAGGAGCCAATCTCGATAGCGGGTCCGGAGCTTCCTCCTCTCAGGATAGCCGGGGCCGTGCGCAGGTCGAGACCTTGCTGCGGTGCCTCACCGCCATGGCAGGGAAGGCAGTTGGCTTCCAAAATCGGTCGGATGTCTTCGCCGAAGGTCGGTGGAGTCTCGGCGGCGGCAATGAAGCTGCCCCCGAAGACACATACTAGGAGCACTAGAGCGAAAATCATGCCGATCCCAAGCTTCGAGCGTCATTTGCAGACGCAGCTGCAGCAGCTAGGAAAGCTGCACGTATCCTACCACTGACTCCCGCCTACCGGTTAAGGGGCAGGGCAGTACCTGACGCCGACAGAGCAGCGCTAAGGGCAGAAGTCCCCGTGCGCCTCGCAGTTGATCGGGCTGGGGAGAGGGTGCTCGGACTACTCGCGATGCTGGCGGCAGCGAACGTGCGTGACTCTGGAGAGCACGGCCCGCAGTCGAAATCGAAACTGTCGGCAGCAACGCCTGAAGATCACCTCGCCGCCGTTCATGACTGCCGCGTTGGTGCCGGATCACGGCCAATGCCCACTGGCCTGACAGTATCGGCGAATGCCGTCTCACGCCAAGATGTCGCGGACGACAGTCCCGTGGACATCCGTCAGCCTGAAGTCGCGACCGTCGAAACGGTAGGTCAGCCTTTCGTGATCAAAGCCCAGCAAGTGAAGAATCGTTGCATGAAGGTCATGGAGATGCATGCGGTTTTCAACTGCGTGATAGCCGAACTCATCAGTGGCACCGTGAACCATCCCGCCTTTGACTCCGCCGCCCGATAGCCACATCGTATAGCCGTACGGATTGTGATCCCGACCATCGCTCTCCGCAAAGGGAGTGCGGCCGAATTCTCCACCCCACATCACCAGCGTGTCCTTCAACAGGCCGCGAGCCTTGAGATCTTGGATCAACCCGGCTATGGGCTTGTCGATCTCCTTCGCGGAAGCATGGTGGCGCCGAGCGACCTGGCGGTGGTGATCCCACTTCTCTTCATGGCCGCTGTGCGTGCACTGGACGAAACGCACGCCACGCTCCACGAGCCTCCGGGCCATCAGGCATTGCCAGCCGAAGTCGCTCGTAGCGGAATCGTCGATGCCGTAGAGCTTCTTGGTGGCTTCGGATTCATCATTCGTGGAGAGGGCCTCGGGAGCCTCCATCTGCATGCGGAACGCCAGTTCTAACGACTGCATTCGAGCTTCGAGCTCGGGATCGTGTGTCTTGTCGACCGCGTGCCGCCGGTTGATCTTCTGCAGCATGTCCAGTTCGTAGCGCTGCTGGTCCGAAGTCAGGTTCTTGTTGATCAAATGCTCGATCGGCTCTTTCTTGACGTCATCCACTCTCATCGGCGAATAGCCGATCGGGGTGCCTTGGTAGGCGGACGGCAAGAAAGCCGAACTCCAGTTTTTCCCTCCGCCGTGCCATAGGGTCGGCTTGATAGTGATAAAGCCGGGCAGGTTCTGATTCTCGGAACCGAGGCCGTATAGGACCCAAGATCCCAGGCTCGGTCGCGTGAAGTTAAACGCACCGGTGTGCAGTTGAAGCATCGCACCGCCGTGGTCCACAGCGTCGCCGACCATCGAGCGGACCACGCAGAGGTCATCGACACACGCCCCCAAGTTGGGGAAGAGGCTGCTGACCGGAGTGCCGCACTCTCCGTATTGCCGGAACTCGAAGGGAGAGGGCATCAGGCCGCCGACTTTGTCCAGAGGCGTGAACGACACCTCTTTCTTGATCGGCATCGGCTTGCCCGCGTCCGCCTCTAAGCGCGGTTTGGGGTCGAACGTGTCGAGGTGTGAAGGCCCGCCGTGCATGAACAGGAAAATGACGTTCTTCGCCTTAGGGGCGAAGTGCGGCTGCTTGGGCTCGTTGGGGTTTTCCACCGCGGGCGCTGCGAGAAGCCCGGATTGCTCGGCCAGCAAGACATCCAAGCCGAGTGCCGCGAAACCCAAGCCCGTCTGGCGCAGGAGCTGTCGCCTCGAGGTCGATTGAAGCCTGCCGTTCTTGTGCACCGTTCCCCCTCAGTTGACGTAGTTGTATTCGTTCGATCCCAGCAGCAGGCGGCAGAAACTCTGCCAGCGTTCGAGGCGGCCATCCGTCGCGCTCGCGCGAATCGGGTATGCGGCGATGTAGTCGAGCATTTGGCCCACTTCCTGCGATTCCGGCTCTCGCGTGAGCGCAATCCAATAGGCCTTCTCGATGCGGGCCGCATCATCGATTTGGTCCAGTTGCAGCAAGCGGCTCGCAAGCGCCCGGGCGCGCTCCTGGACGAAATCGCTGTTCATGAAATACAGGCCTTGGGGCGCGACGCTGGTCTTGGGTCGGAGGGCAATGCTCGCCGACGGATCGGCGAAGTCAAACAGCGTGAGCAGCGTGGGCATCTTGTTGCGATAGATCGGCAAGTAGACGGTGCGCCTGCGGGTCTCATCAGGATGCACGTAAGCTTCTTCGAAACCGTACGAGTCGAGACTCTCCGTGAGAGCACCACCCATGGTCAGGTCGAGCGAGCCGTCGATCGCCAGCATCGAGTCACGCATCTCCTCGACATCCAGTCGCCGGCGATTGAACCGCGACCACAGTCGGTTCGCGGAATCCCGCGTCCACGCTTCTTCCGAAATGTGACTCTGCATCTGGTACGTGCTCGAGAGCATGATCAATCGATGCATGGCCTTCATGGACCAGCCTTCTTTGACGAATCGATTCGCCAAGTAGTCCAGCAGTTCAGGATGGGTCGGACGCTCTCCCATCACCCCGAAATTGTTCGGCGTCCGCACCAAGCCCTGGCCGAAGTGCCATTGCCAGAGCCGGTTCACGATGACCCGGCTCGTCAGCGGGTGGTCTGGGCTCGCCAGCCATTTGGCAAGTGCAAGCCTGCCCTTGCCATCGGCAATCGCCTCTTGGTCATCCCCGGCAAGGATGACGGGGAACTCTTGGTGCACGACCGCACCGGGATTGTTATGGTTTCCGCGAATGAAGACGCGCTGCTCGACTGGCTCGGCTTCCGTTACCGCGTAAGCCATCGCAGGCTTGGGCGGCCCAGATGCCTCCAAGCGCTCCAATTCCTTGCGCAAATCCTGGACTCGTCCTCGTAGCGCCGGCGGCAAGATGTAGTCCAACGCAGCCTCGGGTATCGAAAACGGCCCGTCAACCCTCTTTGCCCCTTCGTCCATGGAGGCTGCCACCAGTGTCACCTCCGAGAAGAAGCGATCGGAGCCGGGCGCGAGATCGGGCTTCTCCGGAAACTTGCCGACGCCGTCCCAAGCATCGATCTCCTGCCGCCACTCGGCCAGCCGTTCGATCCACTCCCGGCCCCTGGCCTGGAAGCGCTGCTGGTATTGCTCGGCCACTGCAGCGCGGTCGGCCTCGGACGCCTCGTCCCACTGACGCAAGTACAGGCGCAGTTCCTCGCCCGGCTCCAAGTAATCGACCCACAATCTCAGCACCTCGCAGTCAAGGTGCTCTCGTACCGCCACGGCCTCGAAGTCCGCACCGTCGTTGTAGACCTCGTAGGCAGCGAGCATGTATTTAGCCAGCCTCGGGCTTTGCTGTTCGATCACATGCCGGTACATTTCCAGATCTAAGATGGACCCGATGCTTTGCTTCGTGTTGCCGATCGCGTCTTTGTGGTCCTTGTACTGGCGGTATGTTTCCTCAGAAACCAAGGGCTCGAGATGTACCTTCGATACCGTCATCGACGGATCCAGGCTCTCGAAGTTCTTGACGCTGGCAAAGATCGAGGCCATCGAGTAGTAATCCTTGGCCGAGATCGGATCGAACTTGTGATCATGGCAACGCGCACATCCCATCGTGAGCCCCATGAACACCTTCGCCGTCGTGTCGATCTGCTCATCGATCACGTCGTATTTCATCTTGATCTTGTCCTGCTGGACCAGGGGCTTTGTACCAACTGCTAGGAAGCCGGTTGCGATGACGCCCCTCTGGTTGACCCCGTCTGGCCCCTCGGGCGGCAGCAAGTCGCCGGCAAGTTGCTCGACAATGAACTGATCGAACGGTGTATCGCGGTTCAAGGCGTCGATGACGTAGTCGCGATAGCGCCACGTGTAGGGGACCTTGATGTCATCGTCTAGGCCAGTCGAGTCCGCGTAACGCGCGACATCGAGCCAGTGCCGTCCCCACTTCTCGCCGTACCGCGGGGAGTCCAGGAGCCGGTCGACCAGCCGTCGAAATGCGCCGGGGGCTTGGTCTGCCAGGAATTCCCGGATTTCAGTTTCTGTGGGCCCCAAACCGTGCAGGTCGTATTTGGCACGTCGCAGCAGCGTCAGCCTGTCAGCCCGGGCAGCTGGAGCAAGCCCCTGTTCCTCAAGCTTCGCCAAGACAAAGTAGTCCACCGGTGCCTGCGCCCAGTCTTCGTCCGCTACGCGCGGGGGCCCATCTGACCGAATGGGTTGGAACCCCCAGTGGCTCGTCTGCTTGTCAGTCCATTGCGGCCCCGAACCACGGTCTTCGGCGACAGTCTCGATCGCTGCACCTGGCCACGCTGCGCCGTGCCTGATCCATGTCGCCAGCGATTCGATCTCCTCGTCCGGCAGTTTCGCTGTCGGGGGCATCTTGACCTGGCCCTCGTAGCGAACCGCTGTCAGTAGGCGGCTGCTCTCCGGGTCGTCCTTGAGAAAGACCGGTCCTGACTCGCCTCCCTTGTAGAAGCCCTCGGCTGATGTCAGATTCAGTCCGGCGGTCTGCAATTGATCGCCATGGCAGACGGAGCACCTCTCGACGAGGATCGGACGGACTCTCTTTTCGAAGAACTCGACTTCATCCGGCGTTGCAGCGGCACTTGCGGCAACCCCCGCAAGCAGGGTCATCATTGCAAGTCGGACATGACGTGGTTTCATCATCGCGTAAGCGCGCTTCCACGCCCGAACCTAGTTTATGTTGCTGCAGTTAGGAATGCAAGGACCGGACTGACTGGCTGCCGTGTTGCCGCCCATAAACTCTTTCTGGCAGCCTCGTCTAGGTCGTTCCCGCACCCCTCGGCAGAAGGAAAGCAGGGTGGTTTAGCGACGCGATTGGGTCGATCCTTGCCAAAAGCAGACAATCTTCGGTCGCACACTGGGCAATTGTGGTCGAATATGATAAGGGGCGAGTCGATTCTCGTCCCTGCTCAGGAGACGCTCAAGGATCTGTATGAATTTAGTCGAGTACGAACTTCACGTCCGGTCTCTCGCGGCCAAGAGTGACGGCACTCCGGTCTACAACGAATCGGTCGAGCACGCCGCAATAGTCATCGAGAATCTGTTCGCTCACGCGGACGATTCGGTCGATATCCTGTCAGGGTTCTGCAATGCCCGTGTATTCGGGAGAGCGACTGTGGTCGAGGAGGCGCAGTTGTTTCTCGCGACGGCCTCGACAAACAAGCTCCGGATCATTCTGGAGAAGAATCTTCCGGAGGACAGGACAATTCACCCGTTTTTCCAGATGTGTGCCACTATGCCGAACGTGGAATTGAGGATCGCACCCGAGAAGTTGCAAGAGCGATACGGGTTCCACTTCATCGTGGCGGACAAACGCAACTATCGTTACGAGGACGACAAGACGCAGCCTGCGGCAATCGCAGCCTTTGGGAACCGGACGGGTGCTGAGAACCTCACAGAGATCTACGAATACTTGTGGCCTCACTGTACTCCGGCTGACACCATAGCTGAAACTTGCTGATATTCAGCCCCTAACTACACTGGTATGCCAATGCAGGTTCTGGTTGGTCTAGCTGTCTTTCTTCTGGCTGTGAATCTGGCCTATGTGAGATTCGAGACCTTCGAGCACAGAAAGAGAATCAGTCGGCACGCCTCGGCCAGGGTGGGCGTCCATCCCGGTCGTCAACTCAAGAACAAGGACTTCTACAAACGTCTTGAAGTATGGGCTGGACAGGAAGAACCTGACGATCAAACCAAGCAGTCCATCGGGGAGCAGCTGGGTTGGTGGGGGCAAACGTGCCAATTCTTGTTTAATGGAAGAACCGACCAGAAAATAGCCAATCTGATGGTGTGGGTTTCCACGATCGTCGTTGTCTTCGGTACGACCCATGTTAGTGGGCTATGGACAATTCCCGGCGAGGACAAATGGATAGGGACCCTTTGGGTCGTTCTAGAATCGATGACGCTCGTGTCCGTCGGGCTCGTACTCGCCGGCAACAGCTATGTCTCTAAAGTCTTCCACTTGATTGACGAAGACACAAAGCATCGCAATACGTTCTTGGATGGGATGACTAGCGCAGCCAAGACTACTTCGAATCCAGAAGAAGTGCTTGTGCCATCTCCCAGGCGGTATTCCTTCACGTCAGGTAGAGACCCCAAGGGTAGCCCCAACCGATAGGTTGCCGATTTAAGCACCCAAGCAGGGAGACAACGTTCTTTCCGGCTGCCAGATGACCCTACTTTGCCGGCGCTCGCCAAGTGAAGGAGTGGCGCGTAATGCTTGCTGACCAAGGGGTATATGGCGCGGTGTGGGCTCACTGGAGGGCGACAGGATCAGCCGAGCGGATGACGGTGAAAGCCGGCTCCAGAGACCCTGTGTACACCCTTCGGCGCGTATACGCCAGCGCCGCCGAGGCCAGCGGCGCCGCACGGGCGTGACTCGCCGCCCTGTCGCGAGGGATCGGTGCCCTCGCCGTAACCCTTAGCCGCGGCAACCCATCCTTGGAACTGAGGCGGAACTAGAGTTGCAGGGCTTCCGCCAAGGCGTCGATGTCCGATGAGTCTGCACCCGTGCAAGGCATCTGCTGACCTGCCGTCGAGGGTTCACGACACAGTTCCGAGCCACGCCGAAACCCTCTTAGGAATTTCGCAAGACCTTGTCAGGGGCCCGGACATCCCCAGTCGGCAGCAGCGCCGACATGCAGCCCGACGCGCTGCACGTTATGCACGCCCGCGCCGCCGGACTCGACGTCCACAAGATGCGGATCACCGCCTCGGTGCGGCGGTGCCAGCCGGGCGGTGGCGTGCAGTGCGCCACTCGCCGGTTCAGCGGCTTGCCCGACGAGTTGGAGGCTCTGACCCAGTGGCTGGCGAGCCAGCAAGTCACGGCCGCGGCGCTGGAGGGCACGGGCATTTTCTGGAAGGCTACCTGGGGGCCCTTGAGCAGGCGGGCATCGAGCCGCAGCTGCCGCACGCCCAGTTCGTCAAGCAGGTCA
>Ga0209021_1002058_pt1 | contig 18330 bp, 8 predicted proteins | sample PinacodermFT_FD_187299 | JGI IMG/M metagenome (GOLD analysis project Ga0209021, IMG submission 187299) | Host-associated microbial community of the marine sponge Aplysina aerophoba from Gulf of Piran - sponge pinacoderm, lysed by freeze-thaw... | ecosystem: Host-associated > Porifera > Sponge >... | reverse complement strand
CGCTGCAGCAGATGCTCCCAGTGACCAGCCGGGTCGCGGTGCCAGATGTCCAGGTGACAAAGGGTGACGCGCACCAGGGTGCGGCCACTTGACGACAGCATAATGTCTCTGAGCCTGTCGTCGGCTGGAACATTCGGGACTGCTGGTGCTTCGAGTTGCTGTCCGTACCGCCAGTGGTCATTGCTGTCGCGGTAGAACAGCTGAATGTGGCGCAGGGAACAGGGCACTGCCAGCTGCGTGGCAGCCCTGTTGAAAGGGGCCAGTCGATAGAAGTCCACTTGCGTGGGCAATCGGTAGCCGGGCAGTGTCAGCTGTTGTACCAGTTGCTGTTGTGCATCCCTTTGCCATAGGCAGATGCTGTCGTTGGACAGCAGTCCCACCAGGTAATGCCCGCCTGGACTGCAAGCCAATTCCTGGATGCTGGCATCATGACAGGACAGTACTGTTGTTTGATTCTCCCAGGTTTCCTGATTGTCTGCAGTGCGCACTTTGTGCCAGACGTGTACTTGATTGATGAAATGGTCATGACCTGCACTTCGGGAGCTCTCGCTCACTGCCAGCTGGCACGACTGCTCTTGCGAGATCCAGCAGAGGGCGAGTCCTGTGTAGGTGGCTGTGGCCACTGGTGTCCAGCCTTTGTCGCTCTGGCTATGGAGTAAAAACTGTATCAGGACTTTCGGTCCGGCCTGTTCTTCACAGGCCAGGATCACCAGGTCACCGTTGTCCATCGTGTCGAGGCTGCGGATGGTGCGCACAGTATGGGAGCCAGGAACGGACCACACCGCAGAGCCGTGCCAGTCGCGGGTTCCCGGCACCCTGCGCCATGCCAGAACATCAAGGCTGTGAGCAACAATGAGCGTGTCTGGTGGTGTAGCCCGGAACCTGCAGATGACAACATGTTCCGGGCTGTCAGGGGCCAGAATCTGCTGTTGCCAGACGCCTTGCTCCCAGCCGTAGAGTCTCAGGAACCGGGGGGCTTCCGGCAGGGGCTGGCTCAGAATTGCCAGCCAGCGCGAGCAGGGACTGAACAAATGGGAGCTGGATTTGACAGCTTCTGGCCAGTCGATGTCAGCCATGCGCAGATTCAGCTGATCGGCGCGGGTCAATTGCTGATGCAGGGCGTAGTGCACCAATCTGGACACAAGAGGATTGGCAGGTGGTGCATGACAAAGCTGTTGTGCGTCTGGCAGCGTTCCGGAAGGGCTTTGCTCCTCCTGCTGCAGCAAGTGCATCAATGCTGGCAGAACCGGGCTGTTTGTGGCCTGCAGAAAGGGGCGGGTGCGGCTGCTGAAGCCCAGCCCCGGATGTGGACTGGCCAGCCAGGACAGCGGTGCATGCTGTTGCAGCCAGCGTGACAGCCGCTGCCTGGGAGCGGGCAGGCAGTTATACCAGTGGCGGCATACCTCTGAATTCAAGTCATAAGTGCATAACCCATGACTTTTCTTGCATCTATGCCTGTTGACTCCTTGAATGCCTCGTAAGGAGTCTTGTAGTCAAGGCATTTCCTTGGCCTGTTGTTCAGCTTGTTAATCGTCCGGGACCTGACAAATAACAAAAAATGACTACAACGGACGACTTGTTTACTGATTTACCTGAGCAACGTCCGGGCTCGCACTATCATGGTGCTGATTGATGACTTGTCCATGGGAAAGTCATCTCTTGATATTTAAAATGCGTGAAGCGCACAACAAGGTTGGGTTGTAAGTCAGTTGATGAAATTACTGCCAGAGGGGGCGCTGCTGCCAGTCATCCGGAAATCCCATACTGCGCACGTCAATCTGATGTTGGTTGATCAGTTTTTTGAGGCGGGGTTGCCAGTGGTTATCATCACAAATGGTATTCATCAGATCATTTAAAAGTACAAAGGTGTTGTACAGTTTACGCCCTTGCCGGTCATTGTCTGGCAGTGGGTAGAGACTGTGCAGTAAATCGTTATTGGCCCGCAGGGGTAGACTAAAGGTTTTGGTAAGCCGACGGTTCCATAACCTGGCATGATGAGCTGCATGATTTCTCACCAGAGACAGGTGCTCGCAGAACGAAGTCATCACCTTTTCATCCAGGCCATAGATTCGACTGATAGCCTGCCGGTCTTTACGTTGCCGAATATTGGAGAACCATTTTGACAGCTGTCCCATGGTCATCAGTTCAACTACCGCCCAGATGGGAGGCATCAAATCATCGTAACGCCGGGTCAGATGCTGGATAAATTCTTCTTTGCTTCTGCGTACGTCTCTGGCGAGTCTGTTCAGGCTGCGATCATACACAATGGGGTCAGCAAAGAGTTCGGCCTTGAGGTGCGGATGCGCGGTACTATGGTTATGGCTTAAATGGTAAGCCAATTGGGTTCTCAGGGAGACTTCCAGCCTTTCCAGGGCATCCAACAGCAGTAAGCGCAGTTCCCGGTCGAAAATATAGAGTTCCAGGACGTCATCAAACTTTGCTCCATCCCGGAACCTTTCGTGGTCAGCCTCAAAGGGCAGGCAGTAAGCCGCAAAACGGTAATAATTCAACCGACCAAGATAGAACTCGGCTCTGTTTTCATCAGTAACCGTCAGGTTACGGGATTTCAGGCGCTGGACCTGATCTGTAAGGGTTAAAGGTGGTTTGTTGTAGGCGATTCTGGATTTGCGAGAACTTCCTGATGAGCTCATAGTGTTGCCCCAGAAAGGTAACCCATTGATTTTATCAGGTTCAGAAATAAGTAACCCCTCAGGGTGCGCTGATCTGACGGGAAGCGGGAGGGGTATTGTTAAGGCCCAACTCTAGCGCCATTGGCGACAAAGTCAAGCCCCTTTGTGATTGTTGTTACCGGCTTACCGGCATTGGAGCCATCGAGATCCTTTCTCTTTCAGGGAAATGCTGAACAAGTCAGTTTGTGCAGGAAGCCGGAGGAGGGCGGTTTTGCCCCCGTGCCGGGCCCTGGCCTGCCCGTCAGGTGTTTAACTGGTCCCGGCCCGGGAAATCCAGTTGCCAGCAGGGGCCATTCCCATTGCTGAGCAAGAGTATGGACAGCCTGTCACCGCTGGCGTAACAAGACGAGAGAGGCGCACCGAGTGTGGCATCGACTTTCCTGACAAGCTGACCACGGCTGTTGGGCGCATGAATCCATACAGCGCCTGCCGGCCCCGCTGCCGTCAGGCACAGTGTATTGCCAGGACCTGTCAAGGCGGCCTGGGGGGCAGGCTCACCGGCCTGAGTCTTGCGTTGCAGACGCCATTGCCAGTGGCCGTCAGCGTCTTTGTGCCACAGGTCGACCTGGTGCATGCCCAGCCTTGCCAGAAGGCGTCCATCGTCAGACAGCATGATGCTGTTGAGTCCGTCGTCAGGTGCCAGTGGCATCTCCAGCTGCTCTCCTTCTTGCCAGCGGCCGTGGGTATCCTGTTCCCAGAACTGGAGCTGGTGTGGGCTGCTGGCCAGTACCAGCTTTTTTGTGTTCCGCTGAAACTGGAGCAAAGAGCTTATGCCCCTTGGCGGAGAGGAGGGGGGAAGACAGGAGCAGAGCATCAGCGGATTGGTCAGTCTGTATTCGGCATCCAGTGCCCACAGAACGACCTGCCGGTTTTCGAAAAAACCAAGAAGATGGCGACCATCATGAGAAGCGTCCAGCTGGCGCAAACGGGCCTGGTGGAAAGGAAGTACCGAGACCTGGCGGTCCCAGTCGTCCAGGTGCGAAGGGCGCATCCCTTTTTTCCAGATGTGCACCTGGTTGAGGACCGGGGTGGTCGCTGTGCCAGGACTGGACAGGCCCAGTGCCAGCCAGGAATGTTGCGGCAGGCACAACGAAGCGGGGTTCCCCTCCGGATAGAGCCAGGACGTCTGCTGTGCCTGGCTGAAGTCGCCATGCGGGCAGCTGAAGAACACCAGTTGTTGTGCTGCTGTGCCGAGGATACTTGCGGCAAAGACAATCAGGTCGCCGCATGCCATGGAGGCGATGTCGAAGATGTTGTAAGAGCTGTCTATTTGCCAACTGTGCATCAGGGACCAGCGGGCGGTGTCGGGTGCTGGTTGCCATATCTTGACTTCACTGTCATGTGCGCTGAACAGGGTATCCGGTTCCGTGTTGCTGAACCGGAAACTGGTGACCGGCCCGTATGCTGTGAAGAGCGTGGTTTCTTTCCAGGCCCCCTTGTTCCAGCCGTAGATGTACAAGAACCGGGCATCGGCATCCTGAGGTCGCATGCCCACCGCCAGCCAGCGGCCACAGGGGCTGAAAACAAGGCGGGATAGAGTTCCTTCGCAGGGTTTGTGCAGCGGTATGATTTGCAGCGCGGGCTGTTCGCTCTGGACGAGTTGTTGGTGGACGCTGTACCTCATGAGCCCTGCCAGCAGATGCTGAGCCCTGTGTTCCTGCTGACCTTGCCTTGCCTGTTGTCCAGGCTGGTGCCGCAGCTGTAACAGCTCCTGATGCTGGCACTGTACCACGGGGAAGAGTCTGCTCCTGTGGCTGGCCAGCCAGGGCAGGATGCGGTGGCTGCATCCGGCTGTCAGCACCCGGATGTGGCGCAGGTCCCGCGTCGATGATGCACTGTAGTGCCGCAACCAGGGGGCCAGCTGCATGCGTGTATCGGGAAGACAGTTGCGCCAGTGCCAGCACACTTGTGCACAGGCACCATGGCTCGACAGGGGCACGTAGTTGAACACCATGCGCAGCAGCTCAGGGAGCAGGGTCTGGGCATAGGAGTGCTGTGCAACAGGCTCGCTGTCGCTCTGCGTGCGTGCGTCGGCTTCAGGCGCGACAGGCAGTGCCGGTTGACAGTGTGCAGCCTGTTTCCAGGTGTTGGTCTGGTGCGGGGCGGTCAGTTGTAGCAGGTTGAACCGGAGCTGATGTGCCGGCTGGTCCAGCACCGGACGCTGGGCGGCGCCGTTTCCTGGCGGTCGGGAGGTTTCTACCAGAAACGAAAGCCCGTCCGGGCTGCACAGCAGTCCCTGTGCCGGTCCTGTCAGAGCGGTGCTGCCTTTGGGGCTGAGCTGCTGCTGCCGGTCTTCGCCATGAATCCAGAGACGGGCGTTGTGCCAGAGCGCTGTGGCGCACAGACGTGGACAGGAGGGCAACAAGCAAGCCTGGGCCCTGAACCGGTGTGAGGGCGTGGCCGTGCACAGCAGAAGTCTGTGCCAGTGGCCGGTGCTGCTCAGACGCCAGGTGTCCATGTATTGTCGCGTGACCCTGACCAGGGTCCGGCTGTCGACGTACAGCATGTAATGCAGATTGTTATTGAATTCGTCGTCGAAAGCCGGGCGTAGAGAGACGGCTCTCGTCCTGCGCCAGCTATGAGAGCTGGTCTCTCCCCAGAATTCGATGTGGCGGGAGGATGTGCTCAGCACCAGCTGTTTGCCACCTGGGTGGAAGAGGCGCTGGGCTTGCAGGTGGTGGTTGATCTGGCTGAAGACGCAGCGGTTATAGATGCGCCACACCAGGTTGTTGGTGTCCCGCAGCTCCCACAGGGCAGCGCATTGGTTGTCCAGCAGGCCCAGCAGGTGCTGTCCGTCCGGACTGTAGTGCAGTTTCAGGATGTTGCTGTTGCCTATGCCTCGTAGGATCGATGGCTGACAGTGCCAGGCATCCGGCAGGTTGGCGCAGGGCCCGCGTTGCCAGATGTCGATCCTGACGTCTGATTCTGGCCCTTCTGTGGCTATGGCGACTTGCCCCCGACCCGGAGCAATCGCCAGGTCGTTCACAATGTCATAGCTGCTTGCTGCCATGAGCTCCCAGCCTTGCCCGTCACCGTGCTCGTGAAGCACCAGCGCGTGCCAGCAGGGACGCAGGCATTTGGCGAGGGAATAATAGTCCCGACGCAGGATGAACAGATCCTTGTTGGTGCAGGACACAAGCCGATGCACCCAGATATTGTCACCAGGGCGGAGCACGGGCGCAGCATGCCAGGTGCCGGTGTCCGGCGTTCTGCTCCAGCAGGTCACCCGGCCGTCGCCGTGGCCAGTGAAAAGTCTGTCTGACTGGTGGCTGCTGAACGCGACACAGCCCAGAGATCTTGCAGCGGGGGAGGGCTCAGGGGGGCCGGCCTCCAGCAGCTCCGGTTGCCAGCTGCCCTGCTGCCAGCCGTACAGACGCAGATGCCCTCCCGGTGCTGATTCATCGTGCTGTGCCATTGCCAGCCAGCGGCTACAGGGACTGAATTGTGCAGTGACGAGCGGGCTGCTGCCTGCCAGCCCCGCAGGTTGCAGATCCAGTTGGGGGGCTTCGATCAGCTGTTGATACAGGCTGTATTGCACCAGCGCGGACAAGAAGTTCTGTGCTGTCCGGATCTGCTGGCGCAGGCACTCTCGCACCGGGGATGGCAGCGGCTGCGCTACCAGCTCCTGCAACCGGATAAGTTCCTGATGCTGGCAGTCAAGCACTGGCAGCATCCGGTTGTTGAAGCTTTTCAGCCAGGGGCGAATCCGGCTGCTGTAGCCGGCCGCCAGCTGACAACTGGCTGTGGGGGCTGGGGTGCTGTCCCGCCAGCGGGCGACATCTGTTCTGATGCGGGGCAGACTGGCATGCCAGTGGCGGCACACCAGCGCACAGGTGCCATGGCTGGACAGGGGTAGATAACCGAAGAGCTGGCGCAGCAAGGGTTCGGGCAGCACCGCGTTTGCCGGTGTCGGTATGGGCGGCACCTTATCCGGTTGCAGGTGCGGGCGGCTGCGGCTTGTGCTGGCGAGGCGGTGGCCGAAGGCTGTGGGGCTGGCAGCGACGGGCGACGGCTTTGCAGCAGAGGGTGGATCGGCACGGGGGGCGACTCTGGCAGAGTGCCAGGCCGGCGGCGTGTCCTGTGGTGGTGTGGCCATGTGTGTCCTGCCGGGTTCTTGCTAATGTCTGCCAGCACAGGGCCGGTCTGGTTCCGGGCCGGCAGCAAGGCGTTGATGAAGAGCCTGTCCTGGGGCGGGCCGGACGGCTGTGCGGATTGTTCCCTGCGTAATGAAAGGCAACACAGCAACCGGCCGTCGTTCATTGCAAGAGACAGGCGACCCGGACAGCGATCTGTTATTACCATGGACATTTGTCAGCGGGTTCTGTAGGCGGTGGTTCATGTGGCAGGGCTCCTGCTTTTGTCCGGGCCGGTCAGCTGCACAAACAATGGCTCTCCGCCTGTCCTGACGAGCAGCAGGGACAGCCCGTCCGGGCTCTGACCGCTGCGGCGCGACAAAAACCACCGGCCTGAGGTCAGAAGATGCGCTTTTCTTATGAACTTTCCCTGGGGATCGGGTCCATGAATGAACAGGGACGCCACCGGATCCTCGGCCACTGTAATGACGGAGTCACCATCCATGCGCATATCGGCTTGTGGTTCCATGGTGCTGGCTGGTGTGTTGGTGCGTTGCAGTACTTGCTGCCAGTTACCAGCATGGCGGCGCCAGACGGTGACCTGGTAGCGGGACAGCCGGACCAGTAGCCGGCCAGTGCTGGATGCGAACAGGGTACGCAGCAGGTCGTCAGGCGGCGTCAGGCGGTTTGGTGGTGTGGTTATGGTGGCCCCGGCCTGCCAGTGGCCATATTGATCCTCGTCCCAGAACAGGAGCTGATGCGGTGATGTGGCCGCTATCAGTTGGTTGTCCATCAGCAGGAGCTTGTACGGGTGTACTCCTCCCGGCGCAGGAGAAACCTGCAGCCTCAGCGTCATTTTTTCTTGCAGTTGATGTCGGGTATCCAGCGCAAACAGGCGCAACTGCCCGTCGGAAAACAGTGCCACCAACCGCTGTCCGTCCGGGCTGAATACGATGTTCTCCAGCCTGCAGACGTGGGGACGAAGGACAGACACACTGCAGCACCAGGTCCTGCGCCCCTCGTTCTTCGTCAAGTACCAGACATGCACTTGACTGGATGCCGGGGAGCTGTCAGGGGCAAGTGCGCCGGCAGTGGCCAGTGCCAGCTGCAATGTCCGCATATTCTCGGTAGAGACAGAAAAAGACTGGGGGAGGAACAAGGGTTGTGCCTGCGTCCAGCCCCGCTCATCACCCAGATAATGCGAAAACAACATCAGGGTTGCCATGGGTTTCGTGTCCCGGGTGAGCCCCGCTTCAGTGTCCTGCGTTTCCATGGGTTCAGCGTTCCGGGGGTTCATGGATCCAGGGTCCCGGGTTGCCGTGGGTTCAGTGTCCTGGAAGTTGGACAGGGTGATGATATCGCCATTGGCCATGGGAACCAGCAGGGCAATGGGGTAGGAGCTGTGCGCGTGACACAGAAGGCGGCTGTGCCAGGACGGCTCGTCGGGTCGCTTTTGCCAGAGCCAAAGATCAGCACCCTGGGTGCTCACCAGAGTGTCGGGCGGCGTCGAGACAAAACGGACCTTGATGACAGGTCCTGCTGAGGGCGGCAGGGGGGCCGGGTAGCTCTGCCATCGTTCACCATCCCAGCCAAAAAGGTGTACAGCATGCCGGTTCCCGGCAGCGTTGCTGTTTGTCAGCAGTATCCAGCGGCCACAGGGACTCCATCTGCATTGTTCCACCCGGTATCGACCGATGTTCGGATTGGCGATGGGGACCGGCTGCAGGTTCAGCTTGCCGGTTCTGGTCATCTGGTCGTGCAGGGCGTGGCGTATGAGCCCGGCCAGAAACCGGGAGGCAAGCTGTGCCTGGTGCTGCAGTTCGGGCCGGGCTTCGGATGCAGCACGCTCCTGCAGCAGCAGGAGTTCCTGGTGCTGACGTTCCAGTCTGGGCAGGAGTTTGCTGTGATGGCTTGCCAGCCAGGGGTAGCTGCGCGTGCGGTAAGCGGCTACCAGCTGGGAAGAGTGTATGGCTGCAAAAGGCCTGTATTCTTGCAGCCATTGGGCCAGTTCTGTGCGGGAACTGGGCAGATTGTTATACCAGTGCCGACAGACCTGGGCGCATTGGGCCTGGGTGGAGAGTGCCAGATGGCTGAATATGTGGTGCAACGCCAGAGCCGGCAGGGTCTGGGCACTGACCAGGTGCTGTCGGGTCGGCACAGACGCCGGGACAGGCGCGCGGTGTGAGTGTTCCGGCTCTGATCGCGATACAGCAGGCAGCGTTTGTTGTCCGGCTGAGGGTGTGTGTTGCCGATTGTCGAGCGGTATCGTCATGCGAGTGGTCATGAAAGTGGGTCTCCGCTGTTCTTGTGATGTGGATGTGCGGGCGGACCCCAGGTTCCGTGCGCACTGATCCTGTCACATGTTCAGACGCCTGCCGGCCAGGGCCCGTTCCTGTGGTGTCATGGGTTCTGTGGCAGCAGGTCCTGTACAGGCAGATCCCGGCGGGCTGCGTCCTGCTGGGTGGAAGGGCCCAGGTGCAGAAGGAAGGGAAGCCGTGCGCTGGTCTCCAGCGCCAGGGTCAGGCCGTCTGCACAGGGAAAAACGTGATCTATCGGGGCTCCGGTTGTTATCCTGGCTTTTTCTGTCAGCTGCCCTGCGGGGTCTGAACCATGAATCCACAGGGTGCCCGCCGCATCGCCGGATGTGCAGCAGAGTACTTCCTCCCCCACTCCGAGCATGCAGGCGCGGGGGGCTGTGTCGCCTGTTGCCCGGTGTCGCACCTTGCGTTGCCAGCCCTGGATGCGGTCATGATGCCAGATGTCTATTTGTCTGTCGGTACTTTGCAGCAGTGTGCGGCCATCGGCCGTCATCCGGATTTGACGCACCGTTTCCCCAACCAGCCGTTCAGGTTCTGGTTGTGCTTCTATTCGGTCTCCCGCTGTCCAGTGGCCGTGCTCATCCTCATTCCAGAATTGGAGCTGGTGTGCGGCACAGGGCACGACCAGCTGTTTGCCGTCCCGGCGGAAGCGAAACAGATCGGCATGTCTGACTTGTAGCCAATCGACCGCAAAAACGGGCGCTGTCAATGCGTTCTGCCATCTGTGCCGGGCATCCAGACGCCACAGACAGATGTGGTTGTCGACCTGCAACGCCAACAGGTAACGCGCATCCGGGCTGAACATCAGTTTTCTTACGCGTGGCTGGTCTGCGCCGAGGCGGTACACCTGACACGCCCACTGCGGCGTTGCGTATTGTGCGTCTTTGTGCCAGAAGTGGATTTCATAGGTGCGGGTGCCTCTGCGAACGGGAGGCTGCTGGGGCAGGCAGTAGGCCACATGGCCCTTGAGTTCGTTGATGGTCGTACAATGCGCCTGCGTGTAGACACGTGATACGAGAGCAGGAAGCTGGCGGCTGCGGTCCGCATGAATGTAGAAGCACAGCCGCCATGCAGTATTGCCAGGCTGCGCCAGGGACAGGGTGATCAGATCGCCTGCGGCCGTCTCGACCAGGGTGCCCAGCTTATAGGATCGGGGCGCGTTGTCCTGCCATTGTGAGCGCCAGCAACCTGTACTCTCATCCCTGCGCCAGGCGCGGAGTCTTGTGCCATTCACGCTGTACAGGACGCCTGGTCCCGAATTGCTGAACAGGAGGCCGTCGGCAGGCTGGTGTGGCCGGGAAACCACCTTCTCCTCGTGCCAGCCATCATGCTGCCAGGCATGGATGCGCAAAAAACAGGATGCCGTCCGTTGCGACTGGGCACCTGTTGCCAGCCAGCGGCCGCATGGGCTGAAGGTGATGAGGCCGGGCCACTCAGCAGCCTTCCAGTTGATGACGGCGGGCCAGAGCGTCAGTTTTTGGGTCTTGATGATGTGCTGGTGCAAAGCGTCACGCACCAGTGCGGACAACAGATGCTGCGCGGCCTGTACTTGCCGCGGTAGTGTCGGTGATGGCAACCGGCGTTGCTGGTGTTGCAGGCCTTGCAGGCGTAGCAGCTCTTCATGCTGGCGCTGCAGGAGAGACAGGTTTTCATTCCCGGTTCCCGCCAGGAGAGGGTAGCTTCGGCTGTTGTAGGCCAGTCCCCAGTTTTTGTGGCAATGAGGATGCCCGGCGTCGGCCCCGCTGTGCAGGCGATGGGTGACTTCTATCCGGGTGAAAGGCAGGCAGGCATGCCAGTGGCGGCATACCAGCGCGCACTGGGCCTGGGTCGAGAGTGCCAGGTAGTTGAATATCTGGTGCAGCAGTTCGGGAGCCAGGGTTTGGGCGCGTGCGATTGGCCTCTGGCGCTGCCGGACAAGACTCAGGGGCTGTTCGGGGGCCAGGACAAGGGAGCGATCAAAGACTGCGGCCTCTGATGGCGGGGAAGCGGGGAGCTCCGCAGACGGCGTACGCAGTGTGCCGGGGAGTCCGGCTGAAGACGCACTGTGCAGGGGCATTGTCATGATTCCAGGTCCTGGCTGTTTGTTCTGATGGGGTTTGGAACCAGGACTGGCCATAAAGTTCAACAGCCGCTGGCAGACTTGTCAGCGGCTGCGTCAGGTTCTGCCTGTGGTTTATCCGTGTTCTGGTGGAAGCCCGGTTGGCTTCTGGCCACAGGTCAACTGTTCCAGAAGGTCCCCACGACGGAATGTGGCCGAAAGCTGCTGCAATGATACGTCCTGATTGCCGTAGAGTTTCTTGAGAGCATCTTTCACTTTTTCTACAGCCCGTGCATGGTAGGTTTCCGCGTTGTTCTGGAAACGTTCAAGGAGCTCAGCAAAGTTACGATGAGAAACATCCTTGAAGGCTGTCCGTTGGTCATGGAGTAGTTCCCGGCCAACAAGCATGGAGATATAGTGGGACGCGTAGGGCAGAAAGGGAGCTGGCATTTCAGCAGATGGCCTTTTCCTTTCATTTTCAACATCCCTGAAAATCAGTACGGCCAGAATGGTCTGTGCCGCATTCAGGTCGGTGAAAATGTCTTCATACAGTTTTCCAAAATGCGCTTTTCTTCGGAATTTGGATTGATGTGGCTTCTCACGCCATACCGCAAGGGTTGCCTCAGCCGCTATCGTACTTGTAATAACACGCGAGCCAACCCCACCTTCTTCGCGCTGACGTTTGTAGGTGTATCCCAGGTCTTTCATTCCCAGTTCAAGAGTTGTTTGAATTTTGTCATTAGAGCGAAGATCACGAAGGTCCACCGGATTCTGGCTGTTGGTCGCGTAGGTAATATCCTGGACGAAATTCTTTTTCTCCTCGGCGAGCTGGTAGATGCGAATCATCACATAGGACGATTGCCCAAGGCTATTCGGCGAAGTCGATTTCAGTGCTTCGTGGATCGTCTTGCAGGTCTGCCCACCATTGATGATCTGCATATTCTTAAGCTGAACCTGGTGATCGGTTTTCTGGAAGGCGTTGTAGTCAAACTTGTCACAGACAACCGTCACTCCGTTGTTGTAAAAGTAAAACTTGTCAGCTTTGTCAGAGCACAATGTTTCGTGAATGGCCGAGTTCACGCGATTGCTGTGCAGACCAGGATAGCGACGAATGTTCCTCTGGAGCAAGCGATCGCCATGCTGCTCAAACAAATCGGCAATATGCTGCACAGCCACCCGGCCCACCATAACACGCATGTAATTCATGTCTTCGACAATGAGTTGTCCGCTGAGCTGAATGCTGGCGTCAACTACTTTAGTGCGCTGAAGGATTCTGATAATCGAATCATGATTGAAATGGTCGAACTCTACTTTGTTCGGAAAGTCTTTCTTCAGCTCATCAACCCAACCTTGAGCAATGTCATTCCAGCGAGCGCCGTTATTGCAGAGAACGAACCGAACCCTGGGAATATATGCATCCCGAATGAGAGAGCGAATTTCTTCAACCTTGGGAGCAAGCTTTTCATTCAGGGTTACCTTCCGGTGTGGATTAAACAAAACCTGAACGGTATTAACCGCTTTTTGGACGCCATTTTCTGGAAAGTTTGCAGCACCATCGATAGTGTTAATCTTGTACTTGCCCTGAAAGACCGTGACCAGGAATTCTCCATCCTCCACTTCTCCAATGTGCAATCCATCGACACCGGCATCGTTTCCGCCCTCTGTGAGCAGCTCAAAGGCATCTTCTAACGGGATATCAAGGCAGTTTGCCATGCACAGCAGTACGAAGGCGGCTGAACGCCGCTTATTAGCATCACCTGCTGGCAAAGAGTCGGAATACTTCTCCAAAAGTCCCGTTAACTGCTGATCAATAATGCTCGCGTTAATGTCCATGACTTATCTCCGGTTCTTTTTCAAATTCGTGTTCATCAATGTCAGGCCTGGTGCATCTCCGGGTCACCTTGACCTGGTGGGTTCCTTGTTACGGCAGTAGTCGTGTGATCAGGAGGTGGGCACTGCGGAGGCAGTCGGGCAAAGCGCCTCATTGACATGACCTCGTAGAGCGCATCCCCAGAATCCGGGTTGGTGAGGCCACTACTGCAGGCAGTAAATGCGCAGCAGCCCAGATGGTACGGCTGTCGGCCTTGCCCCAGCCCGGGACAGCAGGGCCACGAATCCACAGGCCGCTCGCCGCATCGCCGGAGCTGGTCCAGTGTGCCGGGGAGTCCTGGTGCAGGGGAGAGGGACTGTGCAAGGGCATTGTCATGACCTGGTGCGCGGCAAGCCCCGTCCTTCAGGGCGGGGAGGATGTCAATGGAATACTACTGGCCAGTGTGCGCTGCTTGTCCTCCCTCTTTCATGCACCAGTTTCATACACCAGTTTCATAGACCAGAAATCATCATAAATTCTTGGTGTATCTTGTCATTGAGTGCGTCTTTCCCTGCGAAACATAGGGAGTTGTATCGCCTTGTTCAAAGCCATTTTTCTGGTAATAAGGGTTCATATCCACCGGAGCTTCATTCCATACATCGAATACCAGTTTGGTGAAGCCGTGCTGCTTTGCCTCTTGTTCCATCCCTTTGATAAGCGCTGTGCCATAACCCTGTCCCTTTAATGCAGCGAAGGGTGTAATGTAGCAGTCTGTTTCGCTCAGGGCTGGTCCTTTAACAAAGGTTCTGTCACCTCTGAAATAGCCAGCACATGACAAGAAATTGCCGTTTTCAACCAGACAAAAATACAATGGTGTTGGATCTGATTTCTTTTCAGAAGTAATTCTTTCGTTTCCATAGGCTGTGTTGACGAGTTGAACCAATTGCCGGTCTTGTTCAGGGGTGCATGAGGTTCTGTCCAGATGAGTCACAGTGCGGCCAACAAATGAGGCTTGCCCCGGGGTGCCTTGACTTGCTGAAAACCTGGTAGCTGTGTTCAGTGGATTGCCAGATTGACTGGCTTGTAGTGCTGGAGATGTCAACATATCACGAACTCCTTTTCAGATGGCTATGTAGATGTAGACCACCACGCACACGCGAAAGTTCAGGTGTTGATGTGCTTCTTCTGGCGAACACAGACCTGACAGCGCCTGGCGTCGCGCCTGCCTTATCCAGACCGCATACCCGGGAGGTGACTGGCGTCTGGACTTGGGTGGCGTATCAGGGGATGCTGCCGGGGTGCGGCCCTCCCGTCACTGGTGCTGTAGCAGCAGGTCTTGTATCTGCAGGTCCTGGCAGGCGGCGTCCTGCTGGCGCGAGGGCCCCAGCTGCAGAAGGACGGGTGGCCACTGGGTCGAAAGATCCAGTCGCAGGGTCAGGCCGTCCGCACTGGGAGCCAGGTTTCTTATGGGGGCGCCGAGTGCGACCCGGGCTTTTTCTGTCAGCTGCCCTGTGGCGTCTGGACCATGGATCCAGAGGGTTCCTTGCGCATCACCGGAGGTTGTACCGAGCATGTCCTGTTCGTATCCCAGCAGGCAGGCCTGGGGGGCTGTGTCCGCTGCTGCCTCGTGTTGCACCAGCCGTTGCCAGCCTTGGCTGTGGGGCTGATGCCAGATGTCGACGCGTCTGTCGGTGCGCTGCACCAGAGTGCGGCCATCGGCCGTCAGCAGTAGCTCACGCACTGTTGTTTCGCTCCTGGCCATGCCGGGTTCGGAGGGTGTTTCTATGCGGGCGCCCGCTGTCCAGTTGCCCTGCTCATCCTCATTCCAGAATTGGAGCCGGTGTTCGGCACAGGGCACGACCAGCTGTTTCCCGTCTTTGCGGAACCGAAGCAGGTCCGGGTGTTGTACCTGGTTCCAATTAAAGGAAAAAGCCGGTGTGGCAAGGCGTTCTTGCCATTGGTGCTGAGCCTCCAGGCGCCATAGACAGATCTGATTGTTGGTCAGCAATGTCAGCAGATGACGGGCATCGGAACTGAGCAGCAGCCCTTTTACCCTGGCCAGGCCCGGCCGGAGGCAATGAATCCGGCAGTGCCACACCGGCGTTGTACCGCGCAGGCGTCGCGACCAAAGGCGTCGCGACCAAAGGCGTCGCGACCAAAGGTGTATTTCTTCGCTGCGGGCGTCTGGTCCTGCGGCGGTGTCCCGGGGCACACAGAAGGCCACCAGGCCCTCCAGCTTGTCGATGGTAAGACAGTCAGGCAGCGTATAGACGTGAGACTGGCAAGCGGGCAAGAGGTGGCGGTGCGCATGCGTGTAGAAGCGCAGCTCCCATGCTGTTTCACGTGGTTGCGACAGCGACAGGGTTATCAGGTCGCCCTGGGACGTCTCTGTCAAGGCACGAATCTCATAGGATGGAGGGACAGGATGCTGCCATTGGAGGAGCCAGCAACCTGTGGCCGCCTCTCTGCGCCAGGCCTTGATTCGTGTGCCATCAGCGCCGTACAACACGTCTGGTGCGGCACTGCTGAACAGGATTTTTTTTACCGGCTTGTCAGGACAGGGAACCAGTTTCTCCTCGTGCCAGCCGCCGTGCTCAAAGGCGTAGATACGTAACGAACAGGGGGCATTGCGCTGGAGCTGGCTGCATGTTGCCAGCCAGCGGCCGCACGCGCTGAAGTCGGTGATGCAGGGCCCATCTGAAGCCTTCCAGTTGATGGCCGCAGGCCAGAGCGTCAACTTTGATGTCTGGATGAATTGCTGGTGCAAAGCGTAACGCACCAATCCTGACAGCAGGTGCTGCGCGGACTGTACACGCTGCTCTTCAACCGGTGATGGAGACTGCTGGTGCTGGTGTTTCAGCAGTCGCAGTTCGTCATGCTGACGCTGCAGGAGCGGCAGGTGTTTGCATCTGTTTGCCGCCAGAAAAGGGTAGCTTCGATGGTTATAGGCGAGTCCCCAATGGCGGTAAAAGAGCCGATATATGGTGAGTTCCCGGCTTTCCAGCTGCTGTAGAATTCTTGTCCTGGTGGCGGGCAGGCAGGCATGCCAGTAGCGGCACACCAACGCGCACTGGTTCTGCGCCGAGAGGGCCAGATAGTTGAATATCTGTTCCAGCAATTCGGCGGGCAGCGTCTGGGCGCGTGCGCCGGGCGCCAGGCGTTCTCTGGCGAGGATGCAGTGCTGTGCAGGAGCTGAGGCAAGTGCGCGATCAAAGGCGACCTTCCCAGCTGGCGGGAGGCCCGGCGCTTGCAGTGCAGCACATCTGTCTGAACAGATATTGTGCAGGGGCATTGTCATGAGTGATGGTCTTGAATGACTGATGGTGATGTAGTTTGGAGCGGGAATTGACCATAAAGTTCAATGGGGGAGCCTGCACTGGCTGATGCTCTTTTGTTGCAGGCCGAGGGAAGTCAGTCCGCGTCCTGTCACCGTTGCCGGTGCTGTATCGGAAAGTCTGCAGGGACCGAGTTCTGCCGGCGGAAAGTGCAGCTTGTGGCGCTTCCTGTGCTGCTGCACGCCGGGGAGTGGGTATGGCGGATCGCTGTGCATTGCCGTCAGGGTCGAGCTGTCGTTTTGTAGCGGCTTGGACCTCAAGGCGCAACAAAGTTTCGTCGCGGCTGTGGATTCAGCCACAACCTTTTTATGTGGGGCCCCGGGAAAGCAATGCCGTTGCTCCTTGTGTCTTACGGCTGTCAGGACGCATTCTGCTGGTGTGCACTCGCGGGAAGGGGGACCAGTTGCAGGGCGATGCTTTCGGTAGTCAAGTCTGCTGCCACAGACAGCCCATCGTTACTGAAAGTCAGGCCTTTTATCTGTTCGCCAAGATTCGTGCTCAATCTCCTGGTGGGCACCCCCCGCGAATCAGGCGCGTAAAGCCACAGGCTGCCTGTGGCATCGCCCGTCGTCACGCACAGAGCACCATTGGCAGAGCTGAGAGTCGCGACTATCAGGCCATCAGATGCTTCTTGCCCATGTCGTACCAGATGCTGCCAGTGCTCGCCTCTATGCCATATATCGGTGCACCGGTTGGTTTGCCTGACCAGGGTGTGGTCAGCGTTACAAAACAGGACGTTGCAAAGATATTCGTCGGGTTCAGACGATGCTTCGATTCGTTCGCCAGGTTCCCAGATGCTCGCCGCATTTTTCTGCCAGAACTGGATAGTGTGTGGAGAGTAGGGCACGGCCAACTGCCTGGTACCGCTCAATGTGGGCTTCAGGTCAATGGCGCTATTGCGTGGTGTTGTCGGTGCTATACAGGTGTTCACAGTGAACAGCTCCTGCAGGCAATGCTCTTCATGCTGCTTCAGCAGCAACAGCTGCCAGTTCTCCATCAAAACAAGAAGGTAGCTGTAGTCGGCGGGGCTATATTCGATCTGACAGGCCTGGACCTTTGTTTCTTGAAGCACAGACTCCTGGTAGTGCCATAGTGCCTGACCTGAGCTGTCCGGATGCTTGTAGAAGATATACACAGTATTGCCGATGGCGTCGGCGTGACTGAGGGAAGTGCACAGCGCCACCTGGTCCACAGGGGTGCACCTGGGTGTTGAAACAGCGGTTGCCGTAAACGTGCATGACGTACGGTTATCCCAGCTGTGTTCTGCATCGATGTAACGGATAACTCCCAGCTTGGCCTGCACGCCCTCTCCGGGTTCGGGAATCCGTGTGGACACAATGAAAAAGTCACCGCCCTCCATCGCATGGGTATGCCAGTGGTGATTGAGGGTGGGGCGCTTCCATCCCTGTTGGCATCGCCAGTTTCCTGTATCCGCTTCCCGGCGCCAGATCAAGGTCCGCTGGCTATGGATACTGATCAGGATGTCCGGGTCAGTCCGGCTGAATTTGACATCCAGGACAGGATATTTCGGCACGGGAATCAGGGATTTCCTGTGCCAGGCTCCCGCGTTCCAGGCATGCAGCATCAGGGTTGCACCCTCATTGCCCGTTTGGCAAATGACAGCCAGCCAGCGCCCACAGGGGCTGAAGGTGATGCGCCGGAAAGAAGCTGTGTCTGCATGAATGAAGGGAGCGGGGGCCAGGCCCAGTTGTTGCGACTGGATCAGGTGCCGGTGCTGGCTGTAGTGCACCAGTGCGGACAAGAGACGAAAGCTTCTGTCCACCTGCTGCTGTAGCTGCTGCCTGGTGTCCGATGGCCGGGAGGCGAGCTGCCGAAGTTGGGCCTGCTGATGCAGCAGCTCCTGATGCTGGCAGTCCAGTACGGGCAGGAGCGGGCTTCTGGCAGCCTGCAAAAAGGGGCGGGCGCGACTGCTGTAACCGGCTGCCAGCAGGCGGCTGGGTACTTTTTGGTCAGCGGACAGGCTGTTGTACCAGCGAGCCAGGCGCAGACCCGTATCAGGCAGGCTGTCATACCAGCGGCGGCATACCAGGGCGCAGTTGCTGTGC
>Ga0209021_1002057_pt1 | contig 18335 bp, 18 predicted proteins | sample PinacodermFT_FD_187299 | JGI IMG/M metagenome (GOLD analysis project Ga0209021, IMG submission 187299) | Host-associated microbial community of the marine sponge Aplysina aerophoba from Gulf of Piran - sponge pinacoderm, lysed by freeze-thaw... | ecosystem: Host-associated > Porifera > Sponge >... | reverse complement strand
CCCGCCGTTCAGGGCCGCCAGCCGCGTCACCGCGAGTTTGTGATAGAAGCGGTCCACGGCATCCTTGGAGGGTTTCTTGACGGCGCGCTCGAGGAGCCGGCGCGCCTCCTCCCGGTTCCCTTCCTCGTCCAGCAGCAGGAGCCCGTAGGCGTATTCGACGCACACCACCTTGGCATCGGGCATGAGCTCCAACGCGCGCTCATAGTGGCCGCGCGCCTTCTTTCCGGTGGCGCCGTAGAGAAACCTGGCCATGCCCCCCGCGGCGTGGACGACCTCCGCGTGCCATGTCGCCAGGCTCAGATGGCCCGCCGCCTTGTCGGGATCGAGCCGTAGCGCTTCTTCCACCGAGTCCCGCACCTTGGTCGCATATCCCCCGGTCACCGCCTGCAGGAACCCGATGGTCTGGGCGTAGCGGCCGCGCGCATGGGCCAGTTGAATATGCGCCTCGGGATTGGCCGGGTCGAGCCGCACCGACTCCTCTGCCAACTCCACGGCCCGCTGGAACAGCCCCTGCTTATCCTCCTCCTTGGCAAAGACGTAGCCCTGCATCGCCAGCGCCTGCGCCGCCAAAGCATAACCCTCGGAGGTCTCGAGCGCCGCGCTCAACTCCGCCGCCTCGACAAAGCGGCCGTCCGCATGAGCCGCGCGTGCCTGTTCCAGGGTTTGGGCGCCGGCGGCGCACGTCAAGAGAAGCGTGCAGAGGATGGTCGCGGAGATCAGGAATGCGGTCTTGGTCAATTCGAGGGCCCTCCGGCAATCGAAATACGTTCGGCAACGTCCACCATTCGGTTTCCCTTGACACGCGGCAGGCTTAACACGGCAAACCTTACCAGTCCTCTTCCCGTTCGTCGGTCACCGCCGCCCGAACCGTGGCTTCGGAATCTACAGGGCGCGGCCAATCCCAAAGGTCGGCCGGCAGCGGAGCAACGGGACGTTTCAGCAGCCCCTTCCTGTCCATCTCGCTCAAGTGCTCGGCAAGGGTTAACCTAATCTGATTTCTATAGTCGGAAGACGTCAAGGTAAACCAACGTACCCGCTGGGAAGTCACGGATGTGGCAACGTGCGCCAGCCTGGAGGCGCTGACCAATCCCTGAAACGCACCTCGGTCATCGATGGCCCCAACCGAGTATTCATTCTGCGGATGACTTCATCAAGTATGGCGCCCATGGCTGCGACGTCAGAGCGATTGTACAGGATCAAGCGCCGCAACGCCTCGTGGTCGCCTTGAAGAGACTGATTCCATAGAGCCACGGCTGTCAGGCCGGTAACTTCGGTCACGTCTTTTCGTAGATCGATCCGGAGGGCTTTCTCGATCGCCTTTTGCCCACCCGATAACCCGACACTCCGGCAAAGATACAGCAGATCGATGTGGACCCTCGGAAGCGTGATGCCGGGCAGAAACCGGGCGACGAACCTCGTGTCGAATCGACCGCCGTTGAACGTCACCAAGTACCTCGCCTGCTCCAAGTCTTCACAGAGCAGGTCTGGCGCCGATCCCTTCACCATGGTCCCCACGCGCCCGCCGAAGGCCCATCCGACAACAGTGATTTCATGGCGACAGGGATCCAACCCCGTAGTCTCGACATCCAGGAAAAGAACCCGGTCAGGCTGTCGCGAACACTCCGCAAGTTGAGCGTACAGCTTCTGCAAATGTGTGCGCCGGCCTGAGGTCCGCCGTGCTCCTACAGTCTTCATCTCAATGAAACCTCCTGTTCGCTCGATGTTGTCTATGCGGGCACACCCACAAGATCTGCCACTGGTGGTCAGGCGACCTAGTGTGGAGCACTGCGACTACTTGCACCGCGCAGCCACTGTCACCGTCAGCCGAAAATGTCCCAACTTGGGAGAGGGCGTCGGTGCCGAACAGACGCCCTGACATTGACAGGCTGCAAAGGAGCGGAAGGGGTTGGACTCCGCTCGCTCCGTCCAACCCCTCTCGCCCGACCGAAACCAACCGAAGAGCGTCAGACCCACACCGGCGCCCTTCTCGGAAGTGTGCAGTTTTCGATTGACAAGAGTGGGCAGTTTTCGGTTGCCACAAATGGGACATTTTCGGCTGACATTGACACCCGGGTCCGCGGCGCGTGGTGTAGCGGGTCTATCCCCGCGCGTGCGGGGGAACCTTTCACATGATAGACATCGCGATGGGCCAGCCGGGTCTATCCCCGCGCGTGCGGGGGAACCTCTGCATCCGTGCATCCTCCGCTGTTCGATGTGGGTCTATCCCCGCGCGTGCGGGGGAACCATGTGCATCTGCGCGCCCTGCCAATCGTAGGCGGGTCTATCCCCGCGCGTGCGGGGGAACCTCCGGTGCCGCTCTACTCGTACGAGCCGATCAGGGTCTATCCCCGCGCGTGCGGGGGAACCCCCTGTCGTCCGTACTCCCATTCGCCCAGGAAGGGCCTATCCCCGCGCGTGCGGGGGAACCGTCTCCCGGTCCATCTGCCTCGTCTGCATCAGGGGTCTATCCCCGCGCGTGCGGGGGAACCGAAGAGAGGAGAGGGAAAAAAGAGGAAGGGTACGGTCTATCCCCGCGCGTGCGGGGGAACCCACGGCCGGTATCGTGCAAACTTTCCAACGAAGGGTCTATCCCCGCGCGTGCGGGGGAACCGATCGCTTCCCGCCTGACGATGGCTATGCCCGGGGTCTATCCCCGCGCGTGCGGGGGAACCGAAATAGCATGAAACAGAGAATGATGACTGCCGGGTCTATCCCCGCGCGTGCGGGGGAACCTCCGAGCAGTCTTCCATGTATCGACATTTCTCGGGTCTATCCCCGCGCGTGCGGGGGAACCATGGTGGCCGTGAGACTGTTCCATCCCTTCTCGGGTCTATCCCCGCGCGTGCGGGGGAACCAGTTACGTGGAGCCGTCCGGAGACTCGCTCAAGGGTCTATCCCCGCGCGTGCGGGGGAACCCCAGCATGAGCTTATGGAGGATGAAAGCCTTAGGGTCTATCCCCGCGCGTGCGGGGGAACCGTCCCGGGCCTCATTGACAGGCGGCACAGCCGGGGTCTATCCCCGCGCGTGCGGGGGAACCCGCACCGTGAGGCCATGTCCGATACCTTGAACAGGTCTATCCCCGCGCGTGCGGGGGAACCCTGGAGGCGCAACTGCTGGTCCTGACGGACGGGGGTCTATCCCCGCGCGTGCGGGGGAACCTTCGACACGGTGAGCGGCCAAGAGGCGTATGCGGGTCTATCCCCGCGCGTGCGGGGGAACCCGCTGTAGCAGCATCTAGCGCAAAGCCGGATAGGGTCTATCCCCGCGCGTGCGGGGGAACCCCCGTATGCGGTCTAGCGCGCTATCGACCGGGGGGTCTATCCCCGCGCGTGCGGGGGAACCTCACACCGGCGCTTGCATCGGCAGCCTTCATGAGGTCTATCCCCGCGCGTGCGGGGGAACCGAAACGAACCGGAGAAGCGGCAAATGTCGCAGGGGTCTATCCCCGCGCGTGCGGGGGAACCCTACTCCAACAACGCTTTCGCCATCTCCGACGTGGTCTATCCCCGCGCGTGCGGGGGTACCTTTGTCCGGCCCCACCGCCCGGCGAGCCTGTAGGGCCTATCCCCGCGCGTGCGGGGGAACCATGACGACAAGGGGAGCGCCAAGGAACAAGGGGGGTCTATCCCCGCGCGTGCGGGGGAACCATGCGTTGCCGGCGCTTGGCGATCTCCCGTTCGGGTCTATCCCCGCGCGTGCGGGGGAACCGCGACGCGGGCATCGTTCGCGACGTGCATGGCGGGTCTATCCCCGCGCGTGCGGGGGAACCTGTCCAGGAACGAAAACTAATGCTTGACAAGTGGGTCTATCCCCGCGCGTGCGGGGGAACCACCCTGCCCACCTGTGAACAGCACGGTGTAGAGGGTCTATCCCCGCGCGTGCGGGGGAACCGCCCTCACTTTCCGCCACAGATCGGCCGGAAAGGGTCTATCCCCGCGCGTGCGGGGGAACCTCGCCTCGAAGCGCAGCCCCGTGATCGGCAAGGGGTCTATCCCCGCGCGTGCGGGGGAACCGCGTCGAACTACAACAGCCCGAAGTACGGCGAGGGTCTATCCCCGCGCGTGCGGGGGAACCCGAGCTGGTCCGGGTCCTGGGTGATCACGGTCGGGTCTATCCCCGCGCGTGCGGGGGAACCGGCTCTCCACCGACGGCTCGACTGGCCCCTACGGGTCTATCCCCGCGCGTGCGGGGGAACCGGGCCGTGTGCGCGCCCTTGCACCAGCGCACCGGGTCTATCCCCGCGCGTGCGGGGGAACCGCCCCGGTGGAGCGGATACCCAACGCCGTACACGGTCTATCCCCGCGCGTGCGGGGGAACCTACGATTCCATACGCCCCGTTCCAGCCGTTAAGGGTCTATCCCCGCGCGTGCGGGGGAACCTTCGGAGCACAAAGTATCGCGACACGTGGGACGGGTCTATCCCCGCGCGTGCGGGGGAACCGTCTGCACGACGTTGGGAACCAGGTGCAGGAAGGGTCTATCCCCGCGCGTGCGGGGGAACCGTCTGCACGACGTTGGGAACCAGGTGCAGGAAGGGTCTATCCCCGCGCGTGCGGGGGAACCAGCGCGTTGAGAAACGCGCATATGCGGTAGGTGGGTCTATCCCCGCGCGTGCGGGGGAACCGAGGCATTCTGCTCAATGACGATATCACCGTCGGGTCTATCCCCGCGCGTGCGGGGGAACCTTGAGGCAAGGTCGCGGCGTCCCTGCCGTGCCGGGTCTATCCCCGCGCGTGCGGGGGAACCTCCTGGGCGGGATCTCGCGCGGACAGCTTGCCGGGTCTATCCCCGCGCGTGCGGGGGAACCACCGCCGGAAGCCCCGCCATGGCGAGACTGACGGGTCTATCCCCGCGCGTGCGGGGGAACCATGTCACCGTCCTCCGGCCACTTGTACCATTCGGGTCTATCCCCGCGCGTGCGGGGGAACCCCGCCTTCGTAGGTCACGTGAACGGGTAGAGCGGGTCTATCCCCGCGCGTGCGGGGGAACCATCATCGAGACCGGCACCGGCGACTCGGCGGAGGGTCTATCCCCGCGCGTGCGGGGGAACCCCTTGCACTTAACCCATTGATATTACGAGTTTTCAAAGAACGTGGGAACGAGAACGTCCCTCAATTTCGTTTCAAAAGGAGAACGCCGTCAGCGTCGACAATCTCTTTTGGTGGCTCACCGAGGGTTTCGATGCGGAGGTGTCCGGAGGCATTGACATCACGCCAGACCATCACGATTGCCCCACGACCGAGGGACCACCACCAGGACTCGACAACATCCCATACTCGTTGACGTACACCTGCGGAAAGGTCCGGCGCGACATACACGCCCGGGGCGATTTCCAGCATGACGGACGTGAGGAAACCGCGGTAGCGGGCCTCGACATCCCGCGTGACAACCATGGTCATCGGCATGTTCGAGCCCTCATGTCTGTGAGTCGGTCACCTCGAACAGCGACTTGATCCGGTTGATCATTGCCGGGATGATGCCCTCCCTTGCCAGGGTCTCGCCGGTCATGCGGCGGGTGGTGCGTTCGATGTTTTCGAAGGGTCGGTCGCCGACCCGCTTGGCTGCGCGGAAGGCGCACGGGATGGTGACGCTGTCCCGGTACAGGTCGGCGATGTCGAGGACGAATGACTGTCCCGGGTCTTCGTGTATGAAACCGAGCTGCGGGATCGTGCCCGTCGAGGCCACGGCGATCGCGGCGGCGGCCTCTACCGCACTGGACGCATGGTTCAAGGCTTGGTTGGCCAGATCGGCCGCGTCGGGACGGGCGCGGTCGTAATGCCGACCCTTCCATTCGACTCCGATCTGCTTGGCGATGAGACGATAGGACTGTTTCATGCGCGCGCCTTCAATGCCGCGGAGCACGTCGAAATTCCGGTGCGGCAGTACTTCCCCCAACCGCCAGGCATACATACGCCGCGCGATGTCAAGCCGCTTCTTGTCGTCGGCCCAGACGCGAGCCTGAGTCCGGGCGAGGCCAGATCGGTCCGGGATCAGGGGCGGAGCAGTATACATCCTGACCCCGTCCTCGCCTATTGCGGCGAGGGCCGTGCGGGCATGCGCGAGCAGTCGCAAAGCGTCGTGGCTCACGGTGGAACCAGGACCGAGGAGGATCATCGATATACCCTGAAGGGGGATCGCGTAGTCTCCGGGTAACAGCGCGTCAGCTCGGGTTCCCTCGCCCTGCAGGAAAGCCAGCGTCCCGTCGCGCGCGGTCAAGGCGCCGCGGGCGAGATAGAGAAGTCCAGCACGGTCGCCGTGAGGAACTCTAGCGCTGTCAAGACCGAGCCGACCCTTGAGCATTATCGTCTCGGTACCGGCCTCGACGCCGGGCGGAGAAGAAGCATGCCGAATCCGTACGCCCGATGCCGCCCAACACCCTTCGCAAGCAGCACCTTGAATCGTTCGGGGTCCGTTACGGTCAACGCGCCGTGAAAGGTTGCGTCCGGGCCCTCGGGGCCGGCGTTGCCGCGTGAGACACGGAGGCGCTGGAACCGGACCAGTCTCGTCGCCTTCCTGTCGAGTTCAGCCGCCGGCTCCAGCCGTTCCGCAAGCCAGTCCATGTAGACCGCTTCTCTTGTCTGGCCATCCTGTTCCATCCCGTCCGGATTGTCGGGGTGCCGACGCAACGCTTCGACCTGAAATGCGTCGAGCTCCGCACCCTTGCGAAATGCCGTCTCGCCGTTGCCACCCGTGCTCTTGAGCCTTCGCACAGGCCTCACCCGCAGGTCGAACCCGAGCCGCCGGCCCTCCGCCCATGCACCGGGCATGGCTTTGCTCTCAAGCCGGTCGAGATTGAGCACGCCCAAGTGCTCGGGTAGGGCATGGACTCGGGCACCGTCGCGCAGGCGTTCCGCGTCGTTCTCGCAATAACCGTAGAGGCTCCCTACCGTTTGGCGAGGCGCCACCAACAGGCGGAACGGACGCAACGAACCCGGCCCGAACGTCTCGTCCAGTAGGTGATGCAGCACACGACCCTCATCGAAACCCGCGACGCTGCCGCGATGGCGGAGCCAGCCGCGCTCGCCAGCACAGCGAGCCAGTTGATTCATCGCTACGGGCACGCGGACAAGGAACATTGGATTCATGAATCTGCCCCCTTCACATGTCCCTCCACCACCGCGCGCGAGCCGGCGTGCAGCCCGGTCCGCCAGTTCCGTACATCCGGCAGATCCACGACACGCTCCACCGAGTCGCCGGTTTCAGGCCCTTCCCCCACCGGCCACAGCGCACGAAATGTCCCGGAACCTGAAAGCGCGCACAACGCCCCGTGGGCCGTGTCTCCATCGACCCATCCGTCCGTCAGCGTGCACGCAGGCAAGCACGATTTTCGTCCGATGAAGAGTGGACGGGCCGGGCGATCGAGAGCCGCGGCCAACTCATCCAACGTCGGATCGATCTCCGCGGGGTCAAACCGCAACACGACCCGCACCGCCTGGTCCGCCAGGTAGCGTCGCGTACGCCGATGCGGGGCGCCATAACTTGCGCCGTCGCGTCCCTCCGGCGTCCCGAAAGTCGTCCAGCCCTTATCGCCCTTACCGAGTTGGACGTTCTGGACGTCTATGACAATCCCGGACGCGATCGGCTCCCGTTCGCGCCGCGCAGCGAAAATCAGCCGATCCTGCAAAGCCTGATGCGCGGCGCGGTCGGACCAGTGCCACCCGAACGCGTTGGCCGCGAGGCCGGTCAGCATCGAGGCCGAGGGAAAATCGCGAGTCGGATTCTCCTGGTCGACGGCCACACCGCCGAAGGCCATCAACGGGGCCTCCAGACGAATGACCAGCCACTTGTGACTCATCCCAAGGCTCCCGGTAGCGTTTTCGCCCAGTTGGCAAGCGTCGCGAGGGAACCCCGCTGCGCCCGTGGCAGCTCGACGTCGACCAAGCTCATGACGTGTCTCTCTTCCGCGGTATCGTAGGCCTCGTCGAGCCGAGTCAGGTGAGCACCCAAGGCGGCCATCGCACCCTCGGCATCCGGTGTGCACCGACGGCGGTACGCCTCGGCCAGGGATCGCGGTTGGCGGTCGCCAGCTTCCAGCAGCATCAACGAAGCGCGCCCATACGGCGCCGTCGAACCGAGTTTGGCGCCGGGAGAAACCTCGGCGATGAGATAGACGAGATTGTGCAAGACCGCGCCGGCCAACTCGATGTCCCCGCCGAGATTCTCGATCAGCAACGGCAGGTCGACGACCACATACCCGTAGAACAGGCCCGAGGTGAGCTCGGTCTCCTGGATCGTATCCGCACCTGGGTCGTCCACTGACAGGTCGTCCACGGCGGTGAAGTAGTCGCTCTCGGCTTCCTCCTCGTGCACGGTGAAGGCATGGGCCACATGGACCGGCGCGGTGATGTTCGCGTCGGGGTCGGATGTTACCATCCGGCCGAACAAAGCCGACGTGATCCCGGCGGGGAGCTTGGCGTTGTCGCGCATGGCGCTGATGTTGGCCCGGAACTCCTTTTTCCAACTCGCCGCCGCCGTCTTGGCCGCGTCGGCATCACCGTTGGCTTCCCGGGCCAGACGTTCGGCCTCCTTGGCGAGCCATTCGATCTCCGGCGCGCCAAACAGCAGCGTCTGCCGGTTTGTCCTTGTTGTGCCCTTGTCGCCGTACACGGCCTGTTGAAACTCGGGCTCCAAGACCTTGACCACGTCTTCCGGGAAACGGGCTGATAGCGGGTCGATGACCCTGCGTGTCACCAACTCTCGTGAACGGAAGGCAGCCTCCGTCCCATCGATCCGGATCAGTGCGTGCGGATCATCGGTCTTAGCCCAGTGCCGCTTAAGGCACTGCGACGAAACACGAGTGCGCAGCACGCCCCCATAGGGCAGCCGCTTCGCCAGCCCGGAGTCGTCGCGGTTCAATAGAGCGCCGGTGTAGGGACTGAGGGTGTGGATCTGGAGAAAGCGGGGTGCGGTGGTCATTCCTTGGCTCCTTCTTGGTTGGTTTGGTGTTCGCGCTCGGCCCGGTCCAGCCGTCGGTAGTACGGTTCCGCAAGTCGTTGCGCGCTATACTTGGAATCCGGGTAGAGCAGTGTCCAGGCGATGTCCACGACATTGACGCCGCTGTTGGGTTGTCGCGTGCTGGTGATGGACCGCGCGAGACGCGTCAACGACACTTCCCGCTGTTTGTCTCGTGAGGTGATGAGTTGTCCGAGTCGGCGCTCGCTCACTCTGGGGCGCGGCGAAGCCGTTCCCGGCCAAGTGGGGTCGCCCCCGTCACACAACACCGCGCCTAAACGACGCTTGGGGTCGTGCAGATCCCAGCGTGACGACGGCTCACCCTTTGGCGTGAGGATGGCCATTATGCGGATGATGCCCATCCAAGCTTGCTGCTCCCGACCGATGGTGCCAGGATGCTGCGCCGCTAAACGCCAGAAACCGGGAGCGCCGATCCCCCCGTCCATGCGACGCAAGTCCGCCAACGGTCCTGGTTCAAGGCGCTGGAGCATGCGGGCCGCGGCAATGGCGGCGTGCCCCACGTCTTCAGAGTTCGGCATCAATCTCCTCCTGCTTTCCGGTCTGTTGAAGTTGCGGATCCAGCTTCCACACCCGTGATCGGAATGCCCGGCGGGCGCGTGTTTCGGCCCTCGGCCGCTGAATGGATGGGCAAGGAATGCTGGACATGGAGGTTTCCAGCTCCGCGTGGGCGGCATCCAACAGGGCGAGTCGGAACCCGCGTCCCGCCGTTTCCTGAGCGTCGGTGTCGCCCGAGTCCTCCGCCACGAGCCGCCACCAAAGGTGCGAGAAAAACAGCCTGTCGGCCACGCGATCAAACCGCTCTCTAGCGGATCTCGAACTCGCGTACTGGCCTTTACCCACCTGATCCCAATCACCACGTCCGGAAAGGAGGGCAATGGCATTGCGTAACGCCTCGTCGAAGGCCTTGATCTCGTCCAGTTGCAGCTTCGACAACTTCCCCGCGGCCGCCGATCGAAATAGCCGAACGGCACGATCCGGGACAGGAACAACGCGACTCTTGAAGCCCTCCGTCTTGCTGTTTCCGCGGGCCAAGGCCTCGGCGACGAGCACGCTGTCGGTAACGTCCTCGTTGGGTCCGAGTTGTGCCAGCAAAGGGACCTGCCATTCTCCTCCGAACAGGAGATCCGCCAACTTTCTGTAGTCGAAGTCGCCGCCGCCCAACGTCAGCGCCTTGTGTTCGTTGATGTGCACCGGAGCCCACGGATCACCGACGTACCCACGGTAGACCTTGGCGTCGACGCGAGCAGCCTTCGAGACGGCCCTGACAGCCGAGAGGCCTCGCTCTGACTGGACGAGACGGACTCGCCGGGCGACCTCGATGAACCATGGGTCCAAGGTGCGCAGGTCGAGTTGACTGCCCTCCAGCCAGTCCAGACACCAGAGAAGCGCAGGACCGCCTTCGGTGCCGAATTCGGAACCTTTGCCCTCGCGCCGTTCATGGAGAAGCCGCTGGACGTCGCGACACCACCATTTGCTTGGGTTAAGCCGGCAGTCTTCACCTCGCGCCGGTACAAGTCCCATCATCGGGCGGCTGGAAGACCCGCCATTCATCCGGGCGATGCCGTAGTTTCCAGCACCGTCGTAGCCCGCGGACGTCTGCAAAGAGACGAGCGCGAACAACCAGTCTTCCGCCTCCACGTCGCGCGCCACGGTTTGTTTGAGATCGTGGTTGCGTGCCGTGATGAGCAGGTCCAACGCGTCCGGTGTCGGCACGGGCGACCACTTCAGGCCAACGGGGGCCGGCGGTTGAAGGAAGGCGGGCTGGGCGTTGTCCTCTACGACCAGATGCCAAGGGCCATCGTCCGTGTGGTTTGGCGTCAGGGCGCGTAGCAGATTCGTCCATTCATCAGCGTCGCTGGGGAGAGCCTCCCGCCCGGCATTCCAAAGCGCCAAGGCGGCAAGCTGCACAAGAAACATGTGCCACGCGGGACGCTGGTGGGGCCTCAGGGCCGGGAACGCCGCTACCTCGCCTCGCGCCATCGCTGCCAGAAGCTCCGATAGTGCAAGACGTTGCGCTGTCGATATCGATATGATGCGGCTTGTCAAAAGGTTCATCTGCGTCTTCCGAGTTCCTTCCCGATATCGTGATGAAATAAAACAATAGGTTATTATCGATAAGTTGTATCAATATATGAAAACCAATCTCACGGCAAAACTGCCAGCCCTTTCCGCGAGTAAGCGAACTCGCGTTCCCCCACCAACAGCACAAGCCCACCGGGAACCGGGTTGACCTCAACCGTTTCCGCATCCGTTGACGAGATGCCCGCCGACCAGCGTGCTGGTAGCGTGATTTGCGAGATGCGGTTCGCGAAAGGGCTGATCGGACTGGGATCAAGCGTCAACACGACGCCGTCCTCGCCCAACCGGGTCATGATGCGCTCGTCACCCGGCGGAAAGGGACTGTCCTCGTACCGGTGTTCCCGGTCGAGCCAGCGCAAGCGGGCCAACGCGCGCTCAGCCGCCTCGACGCCTCCCAACGTCCGTTCGTAGGCGATCCATGCCTCCCCTTTTTCAAGGATCAGTGCCGCCGTTCGCTCCGGATGGGTGGCGGCTTCCACCAGCCGGCGATTCATCTCGGGGATATTCCAAAGCGGCTCGTGTTCGATCAGCCGCCTCGTAAGTTCCACCACCGGCAGGTCCCGGTAGATGCCCTGAAACTCCCCCTGAGCTTCCCAACCACCCAGACCGTTTTCGAAGTCGGGCGCCGTCAACCGATCAAGCCCATCCGCGGGCGTCAGGACGACGGTCTTGGCGTCCTCGAAACCCTCGGGACGCGGCAGTTGATGCCGATGCAACCGCCCGACACGTTGCAATAGAACGTCGACCGGGCATAGATCCGTGATCAGGTAGTCAGCGTCGATGTCGAGGGACTGTTCCAGCGTCTGAGTCCCGATGACGACGACACCCATCCGAGGACGTTGTGGGTTCGGCGCGAGTACCTCCTCGACCGCCCGATCCAGAAGCACTCGATCCTCCGCGGCAAAGCGGCCGTGGTGAAGCGCCGGGCCGTCGGCGGCCTGGAGCAGTCGTGCGGTGCCGCCAAGTTCCTGCACGGCCTCCCATGTCTCCACCGCCTTCGTTACCGTATTGCGAATGACCAGAACCCGCGCTCCCTGGTTCGCCGCTTTCAACGCCAACTCCGCGGCACGGTCCGGCGCCATGTCGTCCAACTCCAGGCGCACCTCCTTGGAGCATCGGATCCCCTCCGTCCACCTGGGCTCCGGTTTGCCGCCGGTCCACACGGCCGGATAGCTCGTGGCCACGGCGTCGGAAAAGCCTGGCTGGGTTTCGCCGGTCCAGCGCACCCGTGCGCGGGACCCTAGCGTGGCCGACATCAACATCGCGTAACCCCCGAGTGCCAGATGCGCATCCAGCAGTTGGGCCAGTACCCCGGTCATGTAGGCATCGGATGCGTGGACCTCGTCGATGACCAGCAGGCTCCGGCTGAGTGCACTGCCCCGCAGGTGGGCGTGCTTGATCTTCAGGCCCGCCAGCATGGCTTGGTCCACCGTACCCACCGCGACAGTCGCGGCGAGGAAGCGCGTCGCATGTTCTGCCGCCCACCGTGCCGGCACGCTTCCCGACCGGTCCTCCCAAAGGAATTGCCACCCCGGAAGACGGCGCCCCGTGGCCTCTCCCGCCGCGAGCAACCCCGGAACGGCAAGGATGGCCTCGGGACCGTGGTCCCCGAACACCCGCTTCATGGCCTTGTGGGCGCGGCCATGGAGCTGTCGCGCCGCTGCCCGCGTGGGAACGGCGAAGTAGAGCCCCTCGACGCGTCCCGCCGCGAAGAGCTGGGCAAAACGCCAGAGAGCGGCCTCGGTCTTCCCTGAGCCCGTTTCGGCCTCGAGGATCACCAGCCTTTCCTCATCACTCATCCCGCCCACAACGTCCTGCGCAGGATTCGGCTGCGCGTAACCCGTCAACTCCGTGAACGACAGCGAAGGACGGCGCGGGAGGCGCGCGACATCGAGCCCAAGCTCCGTGACGGCGCGGGCTGCCCGGTCGCGCGCCACCTCTTCGTAGTCCTGATCGAAAGTCCCGATGAACTCGAAGAACCGCTTGTCCGACCCAACCCAATCAGCTAACGCGGTCAAGCCCGCGAAGAAGTGGACAAACCTCGGGTGCTCGGGGAGGTTCCCGCCGTCCGTGAACGCCTCTCGGAACCAGCGACGCACGGCATCCGCCATGGTGGCCGCCTGCCCGCGCCAGTCGTAGTGCGGGAGCGTGGGCCAATCCGCGGCCGTGGCCTGCGAACCTTGCTCGATGGGTCGCCCGTGGTGCGACAGACTTGCGACGAGCAAAGGCTCGACGCCCGCACCCCACTGCGCGAGGGACTGGAGCACCTCCCGGAACGGATGATCCGGCAACTTCCAGGACAGTTCCAGGAAATGCAGGCTCTCCGGCACGTGGCCCCGCTCGGGCCAAGTCCATAGGCCCTCCCGCCAGCCCTTGGCCTGAAACGCGGGATGAAGCTTTCCAATATCGTGCACGAAGACGATGGCCCCCAGCCGGGCGACAGTCTGGCGCGACAACGTCATTTCCGCCGCCTTTTCGGCCCTGGCGCGGAACACCGGCAGATCGAGCAGCCGCTGGAAGACCGCGGCCACGTCCATCGAATGGTGTGCCAAGTGGTGCGTGAAACCGTCGCGGCCGTCCGTCTTGCCCCAGGCAGTTCGGTTCATCTCGTTATCACTCATTCCACTCTCGTATCATTCGTGGCCCCTCGTCCGCACTCGCAACTGTCCGACACGACCTCACGGACACTCCAACACCAGGGTATCCCGTCCTCCCTGCTGTACCTTCCTTCGCAGAACAGGAAGCACCTACCCGCAACCGATAGCAGGCAGGAGTGACATCCGGGGTCAAACCCGATCAAGAATCTTGCGGGCTTCGTCGCGGACCTTGTCACGGAAGGCGGCGGGGCCGACGACCTGCACGCCCCCGCCGAAGTGAAGCACCCAGCCCACCAGCTCGGGAGTATCGGCGACCCGGAGCGAAAGGACCAGGCGTCCGTCTTGGGTTTCGTGGACGTGCTGGCTGTGGTGCCAGATGCGGCCCTTCACCCATGCGGTCGTGGCCTTGTCGAACAGCAGCTCCAGCTCGATGGGCTTACCGCGCATCACTACGAGGGAGTCCTTGACGTAGGCGTCCAGGTCGAAGCCCAAGGGCATCTGGCACGGGCGGTTGGTGACGGCCAGGGAGCGGATGCGATCCACCGCGAACGTGCGCACGTCCCTTCGGAGGTGACAGTAGCCGATGAGGAAGAGCCCGCCGTCCGCATACCACAGGCGGTATGGATCGACGTCCCGGCGCCGTGTCTGGTTGCGCGAGGCGGTGTAGTAGCGGACCTGCACCGTGCGAGTACGCGAAATGGCCCGTGAGAGCTGGTCGATGGTGTGCCGGTGCTCGCGGTAGGTCTTGTGCGAGCCGAGCCCCACGGCGAACTGCCCTCGCAAGTTCTCGACATACGTCGCGCCTTCGGCGGGCAACGCCGCGGCGGCCTTGGTCAGTGCAGAATCGAGAGACGCCTTGATCTCCGTCCCGTCCAAGGGCTTCAGCAGGTCGCGGCTGAACACCAGCGCCATGAGCTCCGTCGGCGACAGCGCCAGTGGCAGGGTCTGGCGGTATCCGTCCATCAGACGCCACACGGTTTGACCGTTTCGGCGCTCGGTGATGAGGGGAATGTGGGCGGCCTCCAGGGCCTCCAGGTCGCGGCGAATGGTGCGAGGATGACGCGAGTAGTCCTCCGGCAGAGACTCCGCAAGCTCCGACAGAGTCGCGCCCCGGACGTCCTCCAGCCTCTTCAACAACAGCCACTGGCGCGTGACTTGGTCGTTGCGCGGCATGCTTGTATCCAGGGATCGAGGCTGGCCATACCAGCGGCGCGGCGTGAGAACCAGCGGGAACCAGCGCGCCGGCGCGTTCAGCTTCCGTTAAGGACGGCCAACCGGGCTACCGCCTTCTCGTGGTAGAGACGGTCGACCGCGTTTCTCGGGGGGGCTTGGACGGCGTGCTTGAGCTGGCGGAGCGCTTCCGCACGGTGGCGTCGCTCGTCCATCTTCAAGAGGGCGAACGCGTACTCGACGCGCGCCACCTTGTTGTGGGGCACGAGTTCGATGCTGCGCTGGTAGTGCTTGCGCGCTTTCTTCGCGGTGGCGCCGTAAAGGAGCCCAGCCATCGGCCCCGCGCCTTTGACGAGTTTCGCGTGCCATGTGGCCATGCTGAGATGCGCCCCGGCCTTGTCGGGGGCCAGCCGGAGCGCCTTGTCGATGGCGTTCCGCGCCTTCCGGGCGTATCCCCCCGCCACGGCCTTGACGAAACCGATGGCGCGGGCGTACCGGCCCATGGCATGGGCCAGTTGGATGTGCGCTTCCGGGTTGCGCGGGTCGAGCCGGATGGCGCTCTTGGCCAACCGGATCGCACGCTTGTAGAGCGGCTCCTTCACGCGCGTCTCGGAAGAGAGGTGACCGTGCATCACCAACGCCAGCGCCGCCAATGCGTAACCCTCGGAAGTCCGGAGCTTTTCGGCTAGTTCCGCGGCGGCGGCAAAGCGGCCGTCGGCATAGGCCGCGCGCGCCTGTTCCATCGATTGCGCCGAGGCCGCACACGCGAGCAGGAGCGCCCAAGCGAGGCTCAGGAAAACCGGCAAGACGATCTTGATCACGGGATGGACCTGGGAAGCCGGTCGGAGACTGTGGGGCTCGATTCTCATGCTTTGCTTCAATGATGAGAAGGCAACCGGCTAAATTATAGGGCAAATAAAAGAAGAGTGCAACGAAGAAATTTCATCGTTGCAGTCGCCCTTGGTGAGAAAGGAACGGCCGGCCCTGAACCGGCCGGACCGTGAGGAGCCGTCCAAGGAGGCTACGGAAGGAGGCGTGAAGGTGAGGAACGGTCTCGGGGGCGGGGTCGAGACTGCCGTCTTCACCGCGGTCGGCGCCAGTCTCGATCCCCGTCCTCCCGGCTCTTGAGGCTTACTGGAGGGTCTTGGTGCCCGGACCCGTGATACGCGAGACACGCGCCCGGGTCTTCTTGATCTCGAACATCAGGATGCGTTTCTGGAGCGGATCGAAACGGATTCGCAGCGTGCGGCCGCCGACGTCCACGTCCGCCACACCATCCTCGCCGTCATCGATCTTGTGCAGGGCCGAGAGCACCGACAACCCCACCAACGAGGCGTCTACCTCGACCCACTTCTTAGGAACTTCCCGGCCTCCGTCCACCGGCCTCAGATGTCGTCTTGTCTCGCGTGGCATTGCTTCCCCTTCTTGATCTTAGAAGTCGCGTCATTCGCGTCATGACTGCGCTTGACGGGAAGTTATCAATTGACTACTATGATGTCAAGCATTTTTTCAACTGAGAACTATATACATCATGCCGAGGAAAAAGACAAGACTCCCCAAGACCGACCTTGCCCGCCGCCTGACGCTCGCCATGGCGGAACGCGACCCCATGGAGGTAGCGCAGCGCGCGGGCATCTCCAAGACCGCGGTATACAACTACATGGCCGGCGACCGGGCGCCACAGTCCGCCATCCTGCACCGGTTGGCTTCGGTGTGCGGGGTGTCGCTGGAATGGCTGCTGGCCATTAGCGACCGTGTCCGGGACGTGTCCGGGCATGTGCCCGACGACCTTCCCATCGTGGGGCGGGCCGGGGCGGGCCGGGGCGAGTTCTCCGAGGACGGCTTCCCCGTGGGCGAGGGATGGCGCCGGGTATCGCGTCCCTACGACCTCAAGGACGCCAACGCCTTCGGTGTCGAGGTGCGCGGTCACTCAATGAGCCCTCGCTATGAAGACCGGGAAATCGTGGTATGCTCGCCCGACAAGGAGTGGCACTCCGGCGACTACTGCGTGGTCAAGACCGTGGGCGGTGAGTACCTGATCAAGCGAATCAAGCGGGAAAACGGCCACTTGGTGCTCATCAGCATCGCCCACGGCTACGATCCCATCATCATGCCGCTGTCGGAGATCGCCGGCATCTACCGCATCGTCTGGAAGAAGGAACGATAGGGGAATAGGGAGAACCCATGGCAGACTACACCGAGATCCTTTACGAGAAGCGCGGCGCCGCGGGGGTGATAACGCTCAACCGGCCCCAGGTGATGAACGCCATAAGCCCGACGGTGCAGGAAGAGATGTCGGCGGCGCTGGACGACGCCGTGGCCGACCCCAAGGTGCGCGCCATCATCATCACCGGCGCCGGGCGCGCGTTCTCCGCGGGCATGGACCAGGGCCCCAAGCCGGGCCGGCGGCGCGACCTGGAATGGCCCTACGGCGTCCCCACGGGCCAGTCCGCGTCGGACTGGATCGATTCCTGGCGCGGACGCGAGGGCAACCACTTCCTGCGCCTGTGGGAACTGGACAAGCCGGTCATCGGCGCCATCAACGGCTGGGCCATGGGCGCGGGCTCGTGGCTGGCGTTGTGCACCCACATCACCATCGCCTCCGAGCACGCCGTCTTCGCCCAGCCCGAGGTGCGCCACGGCTCCAACACGAGCTTCCTCTGGACCATGCTCGCCGGCGTCAAGAACTCGCTGCGCTACGGTCTCGTGGGCGACCACATCGACGCCCAGGAGGCCCTGCGCATCGGCCTCGTCATCAAGGTAGTGCCGCACGAGCGGCTGCTGGACGAATGCCTGGAGCTGGCGGAGCGCATCGCCCTGGTGCCGCCCGAGACGGTGAAGATCAACCTCGCCATCGCCACCCTGGGCATGGAGATGATGGGGCTGCGCGACGCCCTCATGCTCGACTCGCAGCTTTCGGCCCCGGCCCACGTGATGCTGCGCGAGGAGCACCGGCGCCCGCTGAACGAGGCGCGCGAAAAGAACATCCGCGAATACCTGCAACTGCGCGACGGCCCGTTCCAGCCCGAGCCCTTCGGCCCGCGGTCGAAGCCCAGGCAGTAGGACCACCCCTGCAAGGAGACCCCCATGTCCGCGTACCAGAACCTTCTCTATGAAAAGCAGCGCAGCGGCGCGCTCATCACCTTCAACCGCCCGGACCGGCGCAACGCCCTGAGCGAGGAGCTCCTGGCGGAACTCGACGCCGCCCTGGCCGAGGCCAAGGACGACCCCGAGGTGCGCGGCGTGATCCTCACCGGCGCGGGCGGCTGCTTCTCCACCGGCGAGGACATGTCCGAGGACGGCGCCCCGGAAACCGTGTGGCCCCAAGCCCTGCCCGAAGGCGTGCCGCTCTACAAGGAGTTCGACAAGGTCCGGGACAAGGACCGCGAGGAAATCCTGCGCCGGCGCCTGTACCGCTGGGAGTATCCCAAGCCCATCATCGGCGCCGTCAACGGCTGGTGCCTGGGCACCGCTTCGTGGCTCGCCCTCACCTGCCACCTGACCGTGGCCGCGGAC
>Ga0209021_1002049_pt1 | contig 18398 bp, 25 predicted proteins | sample PinacodermFT_FD_187299 | JGI IMG/M metagenome (GOLD analysis project Ga0209021, IMG submission 187299) | Host-associated microbial community of the marine sponge Aplysina aerophoba from Gulf of Piran - sponge pinacoderm, lysed by freeze-thaw... | ecosystem: Host-associated > Porifera > Sponge >... | reverse complement strand
CATCCTGTACATCGATGTCAGTTCTCCCCGACGACCTCGACTGCTACTACGAACCCCTAACCCCCGAAGACCAGGCAATCTTCAACTACAACTCGCTCACAGAATCCGGCGAATTCGAAGAAGGCGAAATCACCTTCGTGCCACCATCAGACGCAGCCCACCGCGACTACGCCATCGCCCTCAAGCAAATCAAAGAAGCATCGGAATCTGAAGGCGTCCCCCTCCTCCCCAACCCCCTAGCCGGCACCCTCAAAATGCCAACCATCCGCAGCCCCTAAACCTCTGTGCCCCCTTTGTGCCTTCTGTGGCTACCCCGCCCTGACGGCTGACCGCTGACGGCTACCGACCGACGGCCGACAACTAAATACTCACTCCCAGCGCGGACGCAACCGTATCCATATCCTTGTCGCCCCGCCCGCTCAGACCCATCAGGATGATCTGATCAGCAGGCAGCGTAGGCGCAAGCTGCGAGATATAGTAAGCCGCATGCGCCGGCTCCAGCGCAGGGATAATCCCCTCCGCCCGGCACATCAGCTCGAACCCCTCCAGCGCCTCCGTATCCGTCACGCTCACATACTCCGCCCGCCCAAGGTCGCTCAGCCAGCTATGCTCCGGCCCCACGCCCGGATAGTCCAGCCCCGCCGATATGCTGTGCGCCTCCATCACCTGCCCGTCATCGTCCTGCAGCAGGTACGACATGCTCCCGTGCAGCACCCCCACCCTGCCCTCTGCCAGCGTTGACGAGTGCCTGCCCGTCTCCACCCCATCGCCACCTGCCTCGACCCCTACCAGCCTCACAGTTTCATCCCCGATGAACTCGTAGAACAGCCCCATCGCGTTGCTGCCCCCTCCCACGCACGCCACCGCGTAGTCCGGCAGCCTCCCCACCGTCGCCAGCAGTTGCGCCCGAGCCTCCGCCCCGATCACCTTTTGGAAATCCCGCACAATCATCGGATACGGGTGCGGCCCCACCACACTACCTATCAGGTAGTGCGTGTCCTCCACATTCGTAACCCAGTCCCGGATGCACTCGTTAATCGCGTCCTTCAGCGTCCGACTCCCAGACGACACCGGCCGCACCTCCGCCCCCAGCAGCCGCATGCGGAACACATTCAGCGCCTGCCTGCGGATGTCCTCCTCCCCCATATACACGATGCACTCCTGCTTCAGCATCGCGCACACCGTCGCCGTCGCCACCCCGTGCTGCCCAGCCCCCGTCTCCGCGATGATGCGGTTCTTGCCCATCCGCTTCGCCAGCAGCGCCTGCCCCAGCGCGTTGTTGATCTTGTGCGCGCCCGTATGCGCCAGGTCCTCGCGCTTGATGTAGATCTGCGCCCCACCAAGCTCCGCGCTCAGGTTCTCCGCGTAATACAGCGGCGTAGGCCGTCCCACATAATGCGTCGACAGCGCCTGCATCTCCGCCTGGAACGCCTCGTCACTCTGCGCCGCAGCGTACTCGCGCTCAAGCTCCTCGATCGCGCTCATCAGCGTCTCCGGCACGAACCGCCCGCCAAAGTCGCCGAATCTTCCCCGCTCGTCGGGCAGCGTCGCCCCCGTATTCATGGTGCTCATGTGAAGTCCTTCGCTGTTTCTGTCTATGTGAAATTCGCCAATTCATTATCGCCGCTCGGTTGACCTGACGCAATCATAGCCATAGAATCATGCAAGAACCCGAAACAGATTCCAGCGAGGTTGCCATGCCCATCTACGAATACACCTGCGTTACCTGCTCTAACCGCTTCGACAAGCGCCGCTCCATGAGCGAGATGAACGATCCCGCATCCTGCCCGGACTGCGGCAGCGAGTCCCGTCGCGTACTCTCCGTATTCGCCGCCTTCTCATCCGACGCCAGCGGCCAGACCAGCGCAGTCGCGGGTGCAGGTGGCTGTTGCGGTGGTGGTGCCGGCGGTGGCTGCGCCTGCGCCATGAGCGTGTAACCAGATACCCTCCATCACGAACGAACCCTCAACCCACGCAGGAGGATAAAGATGGTCGTAGAGACAAGACAACGCTATGTGCTGGTTGACCCAACCACGCTCCCGATGGTTCCCGAGTTTGAGGGCGCGCCTCGACTGGCAGACCTCAACAACAAGCGCGTGGGCGTAATCGACGACAGCAAGGTCAACGCCAAGGAGTACCTTGAGCAGCTCACCGACCTGCTCGACGAGCGCTTCGGCATCACCAGCATCAAGTACCACGCCAAGCCCTCCGCCTCCAAGCCCGCCGACCCCGCCGTCGTAGCGGAAATGGCGAAGGAGTGCGACTATGTGATTGTCGGCATAGGCGACTGAGGGTCCTGCAGCGCGTGCAGTGTGCACGACGGAGTTCACGTAGAGAAGGCAGGCATCCCTTCCGTAACAATTTGCACTGACCGATTCATCGAGACATCCAACTCAATGGCGGCGATGTGGGGTGCGGCAGGCTACCCTGTCATATTCACGCCACATCCGATAGCCGGGCTGAGCGATGAGCAGCTTCGCTCCCACGCCGACGAAATCTTTGACACGGTCGTCACCATCCTGACGGGCAGGTAAGAGGACGCAGGGAGGAACACATAGATGGCTCAGGCGAACACACCGCAGCCCCCGTACTACGCCGCGATATTCTCATCGACACATACCGGGGCGCATGAAGGCTACGACGAGGATACCGAGACCATCCTTGAACTCGCGAAAAACCATCCCGGCTTCCTCGGTGTCGAGGCGGCCGGCGATGACGATCTCAGCATCGCCGTCTCATACTGGGACAGCGACGAGACGATTCGTAAGTTCAAGGAACTCGCCGAACACCTCATCATTCAGAAGCGGGGCCGCGACACCTACTACAAGAGCTACAAGGTGCGCGTGGCAAAAGTCGAGCGAGACTACGGCTTCAACGTGTAGCAGCCGGTGCTAGCCGAATCTATTGCAACAGTCCCTTCCCCCTCAACGGGGGAAGGTTAGGATGGGGGTGAAAGGCACCCCCTACCGCTCCTGAAAACCACGCGCAACTATCCGCACTATGCGAGGCGCGGCAACCAGCACGGCAGCGGCGGCGATGGTGCAGAACGCGACCAACATCGTCGCGTCGAAGAAGAAACCCTGCGGGAACATCGCTATCAGGTAGTCGCGGCGCGGGTCCAGCATCCAGAAGTCGTTGCTGAAGCTGATCAGGTGGAACAGTAGGAACAGCCTGTTGAAGCCCACCAGCGCCAGCAGTCCTACGGCAATGACCAGCCCCAGCGTCAGTTTTCCGCCCCTGCTCACATCACGCCCCAGCGTCCCCCAGAACTCCGCGCGCCGCAGCCAAAAGCCCACGGCAATGTACGCCGCGATGTATAGCAGGACAAGCATCTGCACCAGGTACACGCCCCGCACCAGTGCCTTCACATCCCGCATGTGATGGATCTCCCGCTCGTTGTACAGCGACTCCACCAGCACCCCGCCTACATAGGTGCGGATTATCAGATTCTCCTCGTCGTTGTTGAAGTAGTCGCGTATCTGCGCGCCCGCCGCGATGAGGTCAGTGCGCTCTATCCGCGTGTACTCGGCTATGTCGTACCTGTCGAAGCCGTAGCTGTACAGCGCGGGCAGGTTGATGACGAATCTCACGCTGCTGGTGATAAGCAGCAGGGGCATTAGCGCCACGAATATCACCGCAGCGACGATTCTTGCTATGCGTTTCATACCTCAATGCTACCATCCGCCCCTTCAATCTGATAGCGTTTCCCCAGCGAGTGAAATTACCGACAAGCAGGCTAAATAGGATGGACACGATATGGCAGACGCGACATACTCCGACACTTACGAAGGCGTTCACCAGGTTCTTGAACGCCTGCTCGGGCCAGATGGTTGCCCCTGGGACAAGAAGCAGACACGCGAGTCGCTGACAGACATGTTTCTCGAAGAGTGCTACGAGCTCGTCGAGGCTATTGAGGAAGGCGACACAGGCAAGATAGTCGAGGAGCTCGGCGATGTCCTCTTCCACGTCATGTTTCAGATGAAGCTCGGCGAGGACAGCGGCGAATTCACGCAGGATGTTGTGCTCGGCGGGCTGGTGGACAAGCTGGTGCGCCGCCACACCCATGTATTCGGCGACGAGAGCGCGTCCGGCCCGGATGATGCGATAGCCAACTGGGACGCCGTCAAGCGACAGGAACGGGCGGAGTCCGGCGGTTCAATTCTCGACGGCGTGCCGAAGAACATGCCCGCGCTGGCGTATGCCCAAGCCGTGCAGGGGCGAGCCGAGCGGGCCGGATTCGACTGGGACAGCTTCCAGGGCGTGCTGGACAAGGTCACTGAGGAGCTTGCCGAGATTGAAGCCGCCGGCTCCGACGAGGAGCGCGAAAAGGAACTCGGCGACCTCCTGTTCTCCGTTGTTAATGCCGCACGCTGGATGGGCATTGACTCCGAAGCATCCCTGCGCGGAACTAACCGGCGCTTCTACCAACGCTATACGATTATGGAGAGGCTGAGCAGGGACCGTGGAGTGGCGTTTGATGCGCTGACCATAGACGCGAAAGAGGCCCTGTGGCAGGAGGCGAAGGCAAACAGTTAGGACGATTTGACGAATCCCGTCATCCCCCGCAGGCGTGAAAGTGGTTTCAAACGTCAGGTGCAGCAGGAGAGTAGGCATCCCACACGCTGTTCGCCCCACCGTCACGCCTGATCACTGACAGCCGGAAGCATGGTAGCGTTTCCATTGGGGTGGTCGAATTGGCAAAACCCGTTCGTCCTGAGCCCGTCGAAGGACCTGTCGAAGGACGGAATCCGCAGCAATCCACCTGAAAGGAAACGCTATCGTCGGAGATAACACCCTTGACAATCCAAACATCCGTACTTATAATGCGAACATATGATTTCTCAGGAGCAACACCCTACACCACAGAAACAGCAATCACACCGCGAGCTTGTCGAGTCACTCAGGCAGATCGTCCTCGAAGAGACCGACAACGGCAGGGCAATCATCAAGTTCCTCCACTCCGCCATGAACGGCGAATTCGAGGACTTCCAGCCCTGCCACCAGCTCGACGCCGCCCGCATCCTGCAGAGGCTCGGCCTCGAAGAAGCCCAGGCACTCATCGACAGCGTCGCGGCTCGTCGCAGTCAAAGCCGCAGCTCACAGCAGGCCGAACAGCGCGAAGCGCAATCTGCAGACCGGCGCATCCGCTCCGAACTCGCCCAGATGGTCCGCGAGGAGACCGACAACGGCAGGGCAATAGTCACATTCCTCGTGCAGGCTATGCAGGGCGAGCTCCAAGACTTCAAGCCCTGCCACAGGATGTCCGCGTCCAGGGAGTTGCTGCACCGCGGCTTCGAATACATCCCGCCCGACGAAGACTTCGAAGATGACGTCGTGGATAGAGTCGAAGCCGCACGCCAACTCTTCGCGGAGGAGCGCCGCCGCCGGCGCTACGAGGAAGCCATCGAGTTCAGCTTCCACGGCCCAGACTACTACAGTGACCGCTATCCGTTCTTCTGCCCGTGCGAGGATCGCCGCCACGACTGCGACGGCAACGAGCTAACCGAGCAGGAGTGCGAAGAATTCGCCTCTCTCCCCACAGGCAAGTCAGCATCCATCACCGACAGCGACGAACTCGAAACTCACATCGCCGGCTACAACACATTCCTGACCCGCATCAACCCCGGCAGGGACCTCGACCTCCACCTCGACTCCATCCGCTGGCCCACCATCACCCACGCCGCCTACCACAAACCACCCTGACAATTGAATAACTCACACCCCCACGGCAGCGTTTCCATTGGGGTGGTCGAATTAGCAAAACCCGTTTGTCCTGAGCTTGTCGAAGGACGGAGTCCGCAAGCAATCCATATAAAAGGAAACACTACCCGGAAGCATACGAACCCTGACAAAGGCAACGCCTTGTGTTATACTTTTGCGTAGGCGCGCATAGCTATGCCGCCTTTCCCGTCGTTGCACAATCACACGGAGGAAACACACTTGGCTAATGTAATCCTACGCGAAGGCGAAGACCCCGAAGCCCTGCTAAGGCGCTTCCAGACAACCATGCAGCGCTCCGGCATCCTGCGCGAGTTGCGCAATCGACGCTTCTTCCGCTCTAAGGGCGAGCAGACGCGCCTCGACAAGCAGCGCAGCCTCCGCCGTATTCGCAGGCGCCGCAACCGCTAAGCGCCTCCGCAACCACAAAATGGACATTCCCATCCACTCCCGCCTTGTGTTCCCTTACACAAGGCGGTTTTTCCGCCACCAACCCATACATACCTGCACATCCCATTAGCCCCTCGGAGATAGCGCCATGACCGCCACACCCACCGACCACTATATCGAAGTAAACGACCTCACAATCCACTACCTCGATTGGGGCGGCGACTCCCCTCGTAACCTGCTATTAGTACATGGCCAGGGCGGCAACGCGCACAACTGGGACCATATCGCCCGCGAGCTCCGCGACGAGTTCCGCGTCATCGCACTGGACCAGCGCGGTCACGGCGACTCCTCCCACACCCGCGAGGGCTATGCCGTAACCGCATTCGCCGATGACCTCGCCGCATTCGCGGAGGCAATCGGCATCGTTCCCTGCGACTATGTCGGAGCATCCCTCGGCGCCCGCAACGCCATCCCTTACGCCGGGAACAACCCCACCCACCTCAAGCATCTCGTCTGCCTGGATTACGGCCCGGAGATGAGCGTCGCTTCCGCCCAGAAGCAGATAGGCGGCATGAACCGTCGTCCCCTCGGCTGGCGCTCCATCGAGGAGTATGTCGAGGTAAGCATGCAGGCGAACTCACGCCCGTCCGCCGAGTACTACCGAAACACCGCCGAACACGGCTTCCGCCTCAACTATGCCGGAAAGTACGTCCCAAAGCAGGATCCCGACCTCTTCTGGATCAACGGTAGTTTCGGCGCAAGGGAAGTTCCCCTGCTCTGGGAAAAGTGGGCGCAAATTCGCTGCCCCATCCTTGAACTCAAGGGCGCAGAGAGCGACTTCCTATCACCCGATATCGTGGCTCGCATGCGAGAACTGCAGCCGTCCCTGCAGTTCCTTGAAGTCCCAGACTCAGGCCACCCCATCGCCTCCGACAACCCCGACTTCCTGCTTACGGAGCTCCGCCGCTTCCTAGTCGATTAGTTTTTGATTCCCTTCCCCTTCGATGGTGGAAGGCTAGGATAGGGGTGCTATTGCAATCCGGGCAACTGCCAGCGTCGCAGCAGCCGACCTAACCTTCGGCACTACGATCTCGCCCCCGGACGCCAGCAGCGCAGCCGGCTCCGCCACCCCCACAATCCCCAACAGCCGCTGTGACTCGGACGCCCCCGACGGCCCGGGCATGCTGTTAAGCTCGTCCGCCCCAAAGTAACGCACCGGCACTCCCAGCCTTTCCGCCAGCAGCCCAATCGCCACCTCATCCCGCTTCAGATCCGCCGTCGCAATACACCGAATGGAATTGATGGACAAGTCAGACGCCGCGAATGCGCGATGCAGCAACAATTCAAGCTCTTCCACGCCGACGCCCCGCCTGCTCCCAATCCCGACTATCAGACTTAGTGGCCTGTAAACAATCAGCGTTTCGGGATTGAGCACAGTAACCCGGTCCGAAACATCCACGCGGTCGCTTATCAGCAAGACATTCGGGAACTCAGCCAGTTTCTCGACCGAATCGCAAAGGCTTATGTTTGATGGCAACGGTTTGATGGCATCCCACCATTCGCGCTCACCCGCATCCTGGTACAGGCCCAACGGCTCGCTGTTCACCACCGCAGCGCTTGCCCGCGTCACCATCGCCGAACTCGCCTCGATACGCCAACCATATTCACTGCCCAGTAGGTCAACTGCAAGCGTACCCAGTACATACGACGCCGAAGTTATAACTGCAGTCGCTCCAATCGCATCCGCAACCTGCTCCGTAAGAGTGTCCGCACCACCAACATGCCCCGAAAGCAGGCTCACCGCGAATCGTCCGGAATCGTCCACACACACCACCGCCGCGTCAGAATGCTTATCGACAATATGCGGCGCCAGCAGCCTCACCGCCGCACCCACGGGCATCATCAGCACAAGCCGCTCGCACTCACTGAACAGCCGCCCAACCAGCGGGCGCACTGGCAGTTCAAACGGCACATCCCGCGCCCCTGAATCCGCGTATCGCCGTTCCACATACAGCGTTACATCGGAACCGAGCGCATCACGCACACGCCTCCCAATGGCCGCGCCCCGCCGCGAGATAGCGACTATCGCCGTTGCATCAGCCATCACCACTGCTCTGATGCACGGCCTCGCTCTTTGAGAAATCAACCGCGCGTCTGTACAGGTGCGTATAGTCGGATGAGTACAGGTGCGAAGTTGCAGCCTCGCCTGCCGCTTCAATACGCCGAATGTCGGGGTCGAATGCAGCGCCGACCAGCACCAGCGCCTGGAGCGTGATCCCCGCGCGCTTCACCTTGGGGGCGATGTCGCCCAGCGTCCCGGTAATGACAATTTCGTCCGGCCAGCCGACGCGATACACAACGGCGACCGGCGTATCATCGCTGTAAACGCCCGCCTTGAGCTCGCTGACTACCTTGTTGATGCGAGTTATGCTCAGGAACAGCACCAGAGTACAGCCATGCCGTGCAAGGTCGTGTAGCTTCTCGCCGGACGGCATCGCAACGCGCCCCTCCAGCCGCGTGAATATCACCGTCTGCGACACCTCCGGCACGGTGAACTCCGTCTTCAGCACAGCAGCGGACGCAAACGCCGCGCTCACGCCGGGCACGATCTCGTACTCCACACCCGCACCCTCAAGCAGTCGCATCTGCTCCAGCACCGCGCCATATATCGAGGGATCGCCGCTCTGCACGCGCGCGACCAGCTTGCCATCGGTCGCCGCGCCTATCATCAGTTCGGTAATTTCGTCCAGGTTCAGCGTCTTGCTGCCGATGATCTGCGCGCCTTCCTTGGCGCCATCGCACACCGATGGATGCACTAGCGAGTCCGCGTAGATAATCACGTCCGCCGAGTCTATGATGCGTTTCGCCTTCAGCGTCAGCAGTTCCGGGTCACCCGGTCCGCCCCCGATGAAGTACACCTTGCCGTTCTTTGCCATCAATGCCCCTTCTTGCCGCTCAATATCAGCATTGAAAAGTAGTCGGTCTCCTCCGGCGCGACCTCCCGCAGGCTGAACTCAACCCTCTCCCGTGGCGTGGTCGCCCGCCTCACGAACACGCAGCGGCTCAGTTCTCCGTCCGCCTCCAGTTGCGATACCGCTGCCATCGCCTTTCGGTTTACCTTCATTAAAACTACCGTATCGTTGCGCTCAAGAACATCGCGCAAGTCGTCTATACCGTACATGGCGGGCAGCACCGCAAGCCGCTCGCTGTGAGATACAAGCGGAATCTTCGCTCGCGACGCCGAAGCAGTTATCGAAGTTACGCCCGGTACGACCTCTATCGGGATTGAGGGATGCGACGCTTGCATCTTCACCATCACATACATGAACGAGCCGTACAGCAGCGGATCACCCTGAGTCAGAAACGCCACATCCTCGCCGTCCAGCAGGTAGCCTGCGATACGCTCCGCAGCCTCGCTCCATACATCGTCGGAAGTGCCGCCCATAACGAATTCGGCGTAAATCAGCCGCTGCTTCGATTCGTCGATGTAGCTCCGTGCCACCGTGAGCGCGAGGCTGTCTTTGCTGCCTGCCGCCTGCGGCGTGAACACAATCGGCGACGCCTTCAGCACGCGCACAGCCTTCAGCGTCAGTAGCTCCGGGTCGCCCGGTCCCACGCCGACACCGTAGAGGCATCCCGGATTTACGCTATTCATCCGGTCCACCATTGATTGTATTGCCTGTGATGATGAACACGGGGTTTTGCGCGTCAAGCCGCATCGTGCCGTCAGGCAGCGCCTTGCCACGCGACGCGCTTATCATCGTCAATTCTGCGTCGAATCTGAGCGACTTAAGGTACGACTGCGTATGCACGACCCGCTCTATGGAGGCAAGATTGACCACGATGTGACCATGCGCCTTCAGACGTGATGCCGCGCACTCCAGTATATCTGCAAGCCTGCCCCCGCTGCCGCCAACGAACACGCAATCGGGCGCGGGCAGTGCATCAAGAGCGTCCGGCGCCTCGCCCGATACCACAACGACATTGTCAGGGCCAAGCTGCTCAATATTCGAGCGCAGCATATCGAGACACTCGGCATCACGCTCCACCGCGTACACCGCGCCCTCGGACGCGATCACCGCCGCCTCAAGCGCAACGGACCCGCTTCCTGCGCCTATATCCCAGACAATACTGTCTCGCCGCAGTCCCAGTTTGTACAGGCTGACCGCGCGCACTTCCGCCTTGGTGATGAGTCCTCTGAGCGGTCGCTTCTGCGCGAATGCGTCGTCCGGCAAGCCCAGGGGACGTTCCACACCTTTCACGCTACCGGACGCACAGGCACTAATCATCGGAAGCCACAGCCTGTATAAGAGGAATCGGCTCTTTCGAGGTGGTTGCTTTGCCCAGAATGCCGCCCTCGAAGTCGAAGCAGATGGCGTCCACAATCAGATCGTCCGCCCTGTCTCCGAGATACAAACGCGCGGCATCGCACACCCGCTCACACATGAGGTCGAAGACCGGCATAACATCGTGCTCCAGCGCAATCTCCTGAAAGTGCCGCCCGCTCGCGGCGTCCCTCATCTCTGCCTGCACCTCTTCTGGCGCCCCGCACTCCGCCGCCAAGGACGCAAGGAAAACGGGATCCACCTTGTTGCCGGCCACATGAGTAACAAAGTAGCCCATCGCAATCTTTGAGAACTTGCCAATCATGCCAACCAGTGTGGCGCGCGGTATGCCGCGATTCACGCACCGCTTAAGCGCCGAGCCGGTGAAGATGCCGACATTCACATACGACATGTCTTCCAGTTCCATCCAGCGTTTTGCGAACAGTTCCGACTGCGTGCCAGTCGTGATGACCATGTGAGGGAGGCTGTTGGCGGCGGCGACATCGATCGACACGTTCACGCTAGCTCGCCACGCAGCCGTGGAGAACGGCTGCACAACACCGGTCGTGCCGAGAATGGAAATGCCGTCCACTATGCCGAGTCGCGGATTGTCGGTCTTCTTCGCGATCTCCTCGCCGCCGGGAACAGAGATTTCGACGACGAGTGAATTACCGTTTCCTGCCACCTGCACCGACTGAGTAATAAGCCGGCGCGGGACTCGGGTTATGGACGGATCACCTACGGGAATTCCCGTGCCCGGCCTGGTGACGGTGCCAACGCCTTCGCCGCCACGCAGAGTTACCTCCCCGTTATCGCCGCGATCTTGCCAGACCCTGGCGCATATCTCAGCGCCCGAAGTCACATCAGGGTCGTCGCCACCATCTTTTATGACCGAGCAGGTTGCACTGGATACGGCGTCTTCACCGTCTATCTCGCAGCGGTGAATCTGGAATGTGGCATCCTTGCCGATGGGCAGACGAATGGTAACCTCGCGTACGGGCTCGCCTGAGAGCAGCGCAAGCGTTGCGGCTTTTGCAGCGGCGGCGGCGCATGCGCCCGTCGTGTAGCCGGTGCGCATCCCGCGACGCTTAACGGTCGGACGGCTGTAATCGCTCTCTCGCTTCACCATCGCTAACCACGCTATCCGTATGATGCGTCAAGGACGCGCTGCGCAGTTAGCTCCACCAGACCCTCTTCCACACCCAGCGTAGGAGTAACTTCAAATCCAACCTCAGGGTACTTCTGACCAAGCGATTCCAGGCCACCCAGGATGTTCCGTGTCAGAATCAGGCCTGGGAAGAATATATACGGAACGCAGGTTACGGAGGATACACCCTGCTTATCCACCAATTCAGCTGCCGCCTCTTCCATAGTGGGAGAGCCGAAGTGCGACTGCGCTACCGCAACGGCATATCCCTCCCCCAGCCGCTGTTCAAGCATGTTGCCCATCTTGAACAGCCACTGATGGTCTTCGGCAGCCGAGCGAGTGCCCGCCTTGACGAGCATCACGCCAGTCGGAGCGCCGCCGGTCTTTCCATTCAGTGACACTCCGTGCTCCTGCACGCGCTCAACTACAATATCAACCAGGGCAGGATCGGGGCCGAATACATCGGAAGCCTTGATTCGCGCCTGTGGATGTGCCTCAAGCGAGCGTGCTATTTCCTCTTCGAGATCATCGGTGGTATGCGTTCCTTGTCCGAGCAGAAATGGCATTACCGTTATGTCGGTGCATCCATCGGATACCAAGCCTGCAACCGCCATTGGCAGATCGGGCTGAATGAACTCCAGGCACGCCAACCTGACCTTGGCATTGCCCTCTCCAAGACGCGCCTGCAACCGCCGTACCATCTCTTGCAGTCCATCTATCGTGTCGCTGCCGCGCTGGCTGCCATGAGCCAACAGGACCACGCCCCACTCAGCGTCGGCAGAAGCACCGTTCTTCGCGTTCCCGGCTGTCATTGTCATCGAACATCTTCCATAGTCAAGGATAGAAGCGCGTTCAGCGTTGCTGCCGCCGCGCTGCTGCCACCGCGATTGCCGAGTATTGTAATATGAGCCACCGAGCGCCGGGCAAGCTCAGCCTTTGATTCGGCACATGCGACGAAACCCACAGGCATGCCGATAATCAGCGCCGGCTGTGCCGTTCCCTCATCCACGCTATCCAGCAGCGCCAGCAGTGCCGTCGGCGCGTTGCCCACAGCTACAACCGCGCCGTCAATCTTCGGCGTGAGTTCGCGTATCGCGGCAGCCGAGCGAGTAATGCCCTCTTGCTTCGCGCGCTCCGCAACGCTCGGCGCGTCTATCATCGTTGTGATAGGGTTCCCTGCGCGTCTCAGTAGCGCCTTGGATGTGCCAACTTCCACCATGCGCACGTCGGTAACAATAGTCGCTCCTGCACGGAGCGCCGCAATTCCAAGTTCTACTGCGTCGTCGCTGAAGCGTACCGATTTTACAATCTGCGGTTCACCCTCAGCGCGCACGATGCGTCCCAGAACATAACGTTCACGCGATGTCAGATACGGCGTGGGAGGCATCGCTTCCTCCACCATCTCGAGGCTCCGGCGGTCAATCTCCTCCGGCGTCAATCCATATCTTTGCAGCAGCGTCAAATCGAATTTGCTCCGATGGTCATCTTGGAACTGCCGTACATAATATCACGCTTTGCTGCGCATGACACAGCAAGGCAATCAGAGTGCGGACAGTTGCGCAGGACAGGGATGAGTGCCCTTTGGCGGACGCGACCGTAGCGAATGATGTAAAATATCAGATATGCTCAGATTATTACGCTCCAGACGCAGCGAACAAGAAAAACAGCACGCCAATCCCCCTTCCCTGGTCATCGTCGGCTTGGGCAACCCTGGCCCCGAATATGCCGGCACCCGCCACAACGCAGGATTCTGGTGCATTGACGCGTTAGCTAAGAAACACGGCATAACGCTTGAACGACGGAACAGGGCGGCTATTGTCGGCGAGGGCGAGATCGAAGGCCAGCGCGTAGTTCTCGTCAAGCCCCGCACATTCGTGAATCGCAGCGGCGCGGCAATAGGCTACCTGACGGCTCGTTACGCCGCGCCTATCGACAAGGTGTTGATCGTTTGCGACGACATTAACTTGTCACCCGGCAAACTGCGGATACGGCGCAAGGGCAGCGCAGGCGGCCACAACGGCATCAAGTCGGTGATAGAAGTTGCAGGTTCGCAGGATTTTCCCCGTCTCAGGATTGGCGTTGGCCGCCCACCGGAAGGGACAGGGCAGATCGAGCATGTTATCGGCCCCATGGACTCAGAAGACCGTGAGGTCGTGGACGAAGCGGTGGAGCAAGCTGCTGATGCAATTGCCTGCCTTCTATCTGAAGGTATTGACGAGGCCATGAGTCGCTTCAACTAGCCCGCGCAACTACGCCGCATCAAGACTTTCAAACGGTGGTTGATATCGCCGTGCAGCAAACTACGCAGACAGAGGACGAAGAAATTGAAATTTGGCTTATTTCTGGAATGGCCCAATCCGACAATGCGAAACTGGAAGACGCTTTTCGAGGAAGGCGTGCAGCAAGTGCAGTACTCGGAGGAGATGGGATTCGACTACTGCCTGATAGCCGAGCACCACTTCACGAACTATGGCAACTCTCCTGCCCCACTCATGCAGGCGCTCTACATCGGGCAGCGCACACGGCGTATCAACATAGGCACAGCGTCTGTCATTCTTCCCGTCTGGCAGCCCCTTCGCCTCGCGGAAGAAATCGCCGTGCTTGACAACCTCATCGACGGCAGGCTTATGTGCGGAATCGGCAGGGGTTATCAGGGCTATGAGATGGCGGGGTTCGGCAGCGACCTCGGCGAATCTCGTGTGAAGTTCCAGGAGACGTTTGAAGTGCTGCTGAAGGCATGGACATCTGACGAGTCGTTCACATACGACGGAGAGTATGTTCGCATCGAGAATCCCGTTACCGTGTTCCCCAAGCCTATGCAGAAGCCGCATCCGCCACTGTGGATCTCAGGCACCAGCGTCGAGTCCATGGAGCTCGCCGCGCAGCATGATATCCTGCCGTTGTCATCAAGTAACCTGGGGATGGACGGCGTGAAGAGGCAGCTCGGCTCGTATCTTCAGGCGCGTAAAGCTATGGATAAGCCGATACAGGATCCGTCACTGGCATTACAGTGCATGACTCACGTCGCTCCCACCGACGAAGAGGCGATGGAAGCCCTGCCCTATGTGCGCTGGCAGACTCGCGCCCAGCGCGGCCTCAACCGCCACGATGTAACCAACGGCGCCGTCAGCGCGACTCCATTCGATGGCGAACTGGACGACGAAGCCTTCCTGGACAGGCTGTACTTCGGCAGTCCAGAGACGGTTATCGAGAAGTTCAGGCGAGCAGCGAGCGCGGGAGCGACCCACATCAGCAACTGGATGATGTTCGGCGGGATCGAGCATGAGAAGCTGATGCGCTCCATCCGGCTGATGGGTGAGGAGGTCATACCGGCGCTGAGTGATTTAACACCGCCCGAGTCCCTGTATGACGAACTGCTCACGCAGCCACCGGTGACTACGGAAGAATTGCAGCGAGCCCGCCTGGCACCGACAACCCCGAGCGCCGCGGGGTAACTGTCATCAGGGGACTTAGTCTTGCAATTGGCATGCCTGCGCGACCGTGACAATTTCCTTGCGGGGGGCATAGCCGTCTGCTATATTTAGCCATACCTCTGGCGGGCACATAGACGGCCCGCAAGCGCAGGTGGGGCTGTAGCTCATCTGGGAGAGCGCTTCAATGGCATTGAAGAGGTAAGGGGTTCGAGTCCCCTCAGCTCCACCATTATAACGGACTTGCAGCGCATAGTAGACAGGTAAACGGCAGTTTGCTCAGAGAGCTGAAACTCGTGGGAGAGCTTTTCTATCTGCTCTCCATGAAGTTCTATTTGAAGTCCATTCTACTCTGTCTCGCTATTGCAAGGGACCTGCTGGGAGGCATTATCGCCATCGGTCTGACAAGGTCCGTGCTGCTTATCCTGGTAGCCATGACAATGCTCGTCTGGTACCTGACATTTCTGACAACTTGATAGGAAGTGCCGCTCGCGAACAACAAGGGCGAACCCGTCGAGTGGGGCTAGCTGGCGAGGCGCAGGCGCGCATGCATCAACCAGTTCACAGTCGGTCGCAGCGTGTTCAGGGAAAAGCACGGAGCGAGCGACTATGAAACCATAAGCGAGCCTTGCGCCGTTCCCCTCTGGCTGGCGCTGGCGAGAACCGCCGTCAGCCGCAGCGACACTGACTACACCGCCCGCGATGAGCGACTCAGGGAGCGCATATACTGCCAGTACCTCTACAGCACGGGCGTAGAGGCTACCGAGGCTCTCGCCTTCCGTGGACTCGGCTCACACTCACCGGACTACCGGCCCTCCGCTGACCTTTTGGAAGACGCAAATCTCCGCGAAGTCTTCCGAACGTAGCAGGAACCGCCCAGGCACTTCGATCTGGCTGAGTACATCAATAGATACCTGGGCGACTGTTGCGGTTAGTGATGTAGATCACCCCCGCCCATCAAGGGAGATGACATCGGAGAGACGCTTGTCTAAGGCCGGTATTCACTCCGCCGACGGAGCCGACTTGGCCGCCGTGTACGTGGAACGGGGCAATCGCTGCAGCAGCGACGGAGTGTACGAGCGGGCGATTGCCGATTATGATTATACGGTGGCGATTGATCTGGACGCCAGCGAGGAGGTTTGAAATGGCAGACAAACAGATTCTGTGCGCGTTTGGGGTTGACCTGGACGCCGTTGGCGGTTGGCTGGGTTCCTACGGCGGGGAGGACTCACCTGACGACATTTCTCGCGGCCTGTTTGCCGGAGAAGTGGGAACGCCCCGGCTGCTCAAACTCTTTGAACGACTGGACATCAAGACTAGCTGGTTCATCCCGGGCCACTCCATCGAGACCTTTCCGGAGGAATGCCGGATGATTGTGGAGGGAGGGCATGAGATTGGAATGCACGGCTACTCCCACGAGAATCCCATCGCCATGTCGCCGAAGCAGGAAGAGGATGTGCTGCTACGATGCATAGATCTGATTACCGAGGTCTCGGGTCAGCGGCCACGGGGCTACGTCGCGCCATGGTGGGAGTTCAGCCACGTTACGAACGAACTGCTGCTGAAGCACGGTATCAAGTATGACCACAGCCTGATGCACCGCGATTTTGAATGCTACTATGTTCGCGTTGGCGATCGCTGGACGAAGATTGACTATGCCATGCCGGCAGACTACTGGATGCACGCCCTGGAGCGTGGCGAGGAAACCGACCTGGTGGAGATACCGGCCAACTGGTACCTGGACGACCTGCCGCCGATGATGTTCATCAAGAAGTCGCCCAACAGCCACGGGTTCGTAAATCCCAGGGACATTGAATCCATGTGGCGGGACCAGTTCGATTGGGTGTACCGGGAATACGACGAGGCGGTGTTCCCCATAACTATTCACCCGGACGTGAGCGGCCGGCCACAGGTACTGCTGATGCTGGAGCGCATCACGGAATACATCCGCTCTCACGACGGCGTGCGCTTCGCAACATTTGAGGAGATCGCGGACGATTTCCTGGCCAAACACCCAAGGCAGCGGTGAGGCCAGCATTGCCGATGCACGCGCCGTCCCCGAACTTACGGGGTGCAGCCTTGATCAGCATCGTCGCGATTTAGGCTGGGTGAAGGCATATGTACTCCGTGCCACAGTGCGGTCAGAATGTGGTACAACATCCCGAGCCTGAAAATACGTCCCTACACGCGCCGAGGAGGGCTTCAGGGTCTCCGAAAAGTTAAACCGGTCGCTGGTGGTCGTCGAGTTCACCGGCGGCAACGACTGCCTGAACACGGTCGTTCCGTACGAGGATGAGCTCTACTACGACAACCGTCCCACCGTCCACCACAAGCAGGACGAGGTACTGAAGCTCGGCGACCGGCTGGGGCTGAGCCTACATATGGGCCCCATCAAGAGGTTGTGGGACGACGGCAATGTCGTCGTCATAAACGGCATTGGCTACCCGGAACCCAACCGCTCCCACTTCAGGGCCATGGACATCTGGCACGCCGCCGAACCCACGAAGGTGATAGGGGAAGGTTGGCTCGGGCGTGCGATAAGAGACCTCGACCCAAGTGGTGAGAACGTTCTCACAGGCCTAAACCTCGGCCGAGGGCCGCCCTCAAGGGAGCGGACATCCTCAGATCGGCCCCTGAGAGCTATGATTCAGAAGTGGAGTATGGGGCGGATCCGTTTGCTCAGAGGCTTCGCGACGCAGCCCAGGTGATCTGCGCCGATCTCGGAACCCGCATCTACTATGCCCAGCACGGCAGCTTCGACACCCATGGGGGCGAGCTTCCCGTTCACAATAAGCTATGGCACGAGGTCTCCACCGCGATTGGCGACTTCAAGGACGACCTCAAAGACCATGGCCGGGACCGAGGCACGCTCGTGATTGTCTTCTCGGAGTTCGGTCGCCGAATCAAGGACAACGGTTCCGGCACCGACCACGGCTCCGGCGGCGGTGACTTCACGATCGACAAGGACGGCGAACTGCCCTTCCGTAACCCGCCCGACTACGAGCGGCCCGTCGACGGGAATCGTGACAACGTATACGAAATACCTACTTCTGTTGCTCCTTGTATCTTGACATGTAGGGGATAATCCTTATCGAATCAGGTTCCGAGTGCGGCAGACCGAATGCTTCTTGGTCATCGAAGACCGTTCTATAGCGAGGGTCGCCGCACTCTTTCCAGAAGAGCCCGAACGGTTGCCTGGGCTAACCAAGCCCGTATCTGCAAGGCAGGGTCAGTATGAAGGAGGCGAGAATGTCTCAGGAACCAATTTATGTCGGCCTCGATGTGTCCAAAGAGCGGATAGACATTGCTGCACGACCCACTGGTACGAGCTGGAGCGTGTCTTACGACAGCGACGGCGTCGATGATCTTGTAGCTCAGCTAAAGGAT
>Ga0209021_1002046_pt1 | contig 18418 bp, 22 predicted proteins | sample PinacodermFT_FD_187299 | JGI IMG/M metagenome (GOLD analysis project Ga0209021, IMG submission 187299) | Host-associated microbial community of the marine sponge Aplysina aerophoba from Gulf of Piran - sponge pinacoderm, lysed by freeze-thaw... | ecosystem: Host-associated > Porifera > Sponge >... | reverse complement strand
CAATAACGACAACGATAACGACAACGATAACGACAACGACAACGACAACGACAACGACAACGACAGATGCGCGGGATGCGGTTTTCCGGGATGAAGCCACTTGCCCATCATCATGCAAAGCAAAAAAGCGGAAACGGGCGCAATTGCCTGGGGCTCCAGCTTGATGAGTGGCTCGGTCTTGAAGGTGAAGGACCGGCCTAGCCGATATGGAAACCGCTTGGCATGGGGCTCAGGTTGTCATTGCCTTCAATGTGAACCCTCTTGACGTGTGCTTCCGGTGGCCCTTCCTTGAGTAGCTGAATCAAGCTGGCAAGACCTTCTGATTGGCCGCAGGCCGTGACAAGAACACTGCCATCAGGGCAGTTTATGGCCGAGCCGACAATGCCCAGATGCTCGGCCTGCTTCTGAGTCCAGATTCTGTAGGAGACGCCCTGGACTCGCCCTTCTATCCGGACCTGTTTACAGAGAACCTCCATAAAAAAACACCTCCAGCACCAGGCAATGTCGAATAACATCGGAAAAAATTATGCAATGTCCAGGATTTTGTGGCACTGCAGGTTCAATCGCCAGCGCGGATTCCTGAGGCAGTACTCCACCGCACTACGCGTTGCCGAATTACGATAGAGAGCATCCTGAGCCTGACGATGAGGGTCTACAACTGGGCTGAGGTAATAGTAACGCGCCTCTATGTATTCAAAATCAGAAGGCATGGCCATGGCCTGCGGAAACACCAGCTTCAGCTCATCGCAGCGAGTGACCACAATCTTGCTTCCAGCTTTGGGGCTGACAACGGACCAGTCGACAGCCGCAGGAACAGGCAAGGTACCGTTAGTCTCGATGGCCACTTCAAAGCCACGCTTTTGCAGTGCCTCTATGAGAGGAGTATCGAGCTGCAGGAGCGGCTCGCCTCCCGTGCAGACCACCAGGGGACGACCGCCCCCCGTCGCGTTGCCGCCCCATAAGTGCAGGACCTGGGCCGCCAGAGCCTCTGGTGTACGGAAGGTGCCGCCTCCCTGACCATCGGTTCCCCGAAAGTCTGTATCACAAAAGCGACACACCGCCTTGTGACGATCCTGCTCACGCCCGCTCCACAGGTTGCAGCCACTGAAGCGGCAGAACACGGCAGGCCGTCCACTGTTATGTCCCTCGCCCTGGAGGGTATAGAACATTTCTTTGACGCTGTACATCAAATGGGTGCCTGGTCTTCATAGATCAATGGGTCACAAGCCTGGTTGGCGGCGAACGCTTGTAGTCGTTCCAGACAGGCGCTGCAGCGGCCACAAGAATGCTTGCGCCCGTTGTAGCAGGTCCAGGTGTCGGAATAATCCAGTTCCATCGCCAGGCCCCGGCGCAGGATATCGGCCTTGCTGGCATGCAACCAGGGAGCCTCCACCTTTACCGGCTGCCAGTCACACAGGCGCGTGACGCCGTTGATTGCCTCAACAAACTCAGGACGGCAATCCGGGTAAAGGACGTGATCCCCGGCGTGAGCCCCATAGAAAACAACATCTGCTTTTTTGGACAGGGCATAAGATACAGCCAGCGAAAGCATCACCATATTGCGGTTGGGGACGACGGTTTGCTTCATGTTTTCTGTGCCGTAGTTTCCTTCGGGTACATCAGTTCCGGTCGATGTGAGGGCCGAGTCCCCAAAAATTCCTGCGATAGAGGAAAGATCGACTATTTTGTGTTCAATTCCAAGGCCGGCGCTGACTTTGGCTGCGCACTCGAGTTCCCGGCTGTGTCTCTGGCCGTAGTTGAAGGAAATGGCGGCTGCATTGTAACCCAGTGCCCGGACATGGTGGAGGACTGTGAAGGAGTCCATGCCGCCGGAGTACACGACAACAGCTTTGCGGGAAGAGCAGGAGTACTGGTTATCCATAGTTCACTCAAGTCAGGAAGCAGGGTCGACGTTCAGCGGCCTCGATGATTTGCCCGGTGCTTCAGTGCCGGGCTCGCAGTCGGCGAAGGTGGCACGTAGCTTTCGACAGGCTGCGGACCGCCGTGAGCTATTTGGCGCGCCCACTCTAAATTTGGGGCGCCCACTCTATAAGGTGGGCCCGTTTCAAGCAATAGATGATGTCAATTCAGGCAGGGTGTTTGCCGATCGTTCAGTGGCCAGCTGGTTGGTTTGACTGTGTCTGGGTGCGCCAGGCCGCAGCTGGCAAGGGCGGGGAGATCAGGAGTTGACACGGTTGCGCACTTCCGTATAATCCGCCGGGTATCCGTTGTGCGGGACCCTCTGTGTCTTGCTCTGCGGTGCGCCGAGGGTTGAGTGGTGGACGTAGCTCAGTTGGTAGAGCCCAGGATTGTGATTCCTGTGGTCGAGGGTTCGAGCCCCTCCGTCCACCCCATTAAAACTCCTTTCGCAAGCCTCCGGACGCGTGCTGCTATCCAGATGTGGTGCGTTTTTCTGTGGGCGCGGAGGTCGCGGAGACAGGAATAGCAAGGAAACAAAAGGCAGGTTGTTGGTGCCAAGCGCTGTGATCCGTGTTTGAGGGGCATCTGATGATGAGCCTGGAGTCAGAAGGCCTGACTCGTGTATGCGTGGATCGGGTTCACCTGCTGCTCCGTTGCGTGGGTAGCGCGTGTGCGACGTTTTCCTTGCGCAATTTCTTATGCAATTCCGGACTTTTGTAGACTCCCCTTCTTGACTCAGCGGATGTGGTGGAACTGGTAGACACGCTGGCTTTAGGTGCCAGTGCCGAGAGGTGTGAGAGTTCGAATCTCTCCATCCGCACCATCGACTTGAAAGCCTGAGCTGCACTATCGGTGTTTTATGGTGTTTGCCGGAAAGTCGAAGAAAGTGTCCCGCCGTTTTGAGCGGCACAGCATCGGGCACTGCAAATGGCTGTATCGTTCCTGCTTGCACTCTCACTGTTTTTTATAAGGATCACGCATGCAAGTCTCTCTCGAAATCATGTCCGACCTTGAACGTCGCCTGAAAATCTCGGTGCCTGCACAGTTGGTCGAAGAGAAAGTCAACGATCAGCTTCTGCGGCTGACGCGCTCTGTCAAGCTCAAGGGTTTTCGTCCTGGCAAGGTGCCTCTCAAGATAGTGCGGATGCATTACGGGGTCGAAGCTCGCCAGGAGGCTATCGGCTGGCTGATGCAGTCTTCCTGCAGTGAGGCGATAAAAGAGCATGGACTCAATCCTGCCTCTCCTCCCAACCTGGAAGCTCTCAACGTCCAGGAGGGCGCCGATCTTGAATTTGCGGCCACTCTTGAGATCTGCCCGGAAGTCAAGCTGGCAGACTTCACTGAAATCGAAGTGAACAAACCCGTTGCCGAAATTGCTGACTCTGACATTGACACCATGATCGAGGAGCTCCGCAAGCAGAATCGACGTCTGAAAGACCTTGCCCCGGAGGTGCCTGCAGAAAAGGGGCACTTGGTGACATTTGATCACAAAAGCATTGTCCAGGGAGATAGCGCTGAAAGGGGAGAGGGTACAGGTCAGAAAGTTGTTCTGGGAGACGGCGAGATGATTCCTGGCCTGGAAGACGCGATGATCGGCATGAAAGTGGGTGAGACGAAGGACGTTGAAGTCACTTACCCTGATGATTTCGGACAAGTAAAGCTGCGCGGACAGCGCGGGCTCGTCACTATCACGGTCAAGGGCGTTGGCGAGCGTGTTCTGCCGGAAGTCGATGAAGAATTTTGTGGGCTCTACGGCGTTAAAGAGGGGGGGGTGGAAGCCCTGCGCGCTGAAGTCTCACGCAATATGCAACGCGAGCTGAAGCAAGCCATCAAAAGGAAGGTCAAAGATCAGGTTATGCAGGGCCTGTTGGCACTGAATCCGATACCACTTCCCCAGGCGTTGGTGAGCGAAGAGGCAGAACGACTTGAGAAGCAGTACATCCAGCGCCTTGCGGATCGAGGGGTGCCTGAGACGCAAATACCAAGTGGCTTTGCAGAGAACCTCCGGCCTGAAGCCAGTCGGCGAGTGCAGCTGGGTTTTGTTGTTGGTGCTGTTGTACAAAAGCACGGCCTTGAAGCCAAGCCGGAGCGTGTGGACGCCATGTTGCAGGATGTGGCTGCTGCGTATCAGTCGCCACAGGATGTGATCAGATGGTACAAGAACAACGAGCAGCAACTCGACATGATCCGTCAGATTGTCCTCGAAGATGAGGTGGTGGATACTGTTTTGGGTGCCGCCAAGCTGACGGAGATGCACTGCAGTTACGCAGAGGCAGTTAAAGCTGCCGATGCCGATCCTGAACTTTCGGCTGAGAAGGCTGAGAAGGCTGAGAAAGCTGATAAGGCTGAGAAGGCTGAGAAAGCTGAGAAAGCTGAGAAAGCTGAGAAAGCTGAGAAAGCTGAGAAAGCTGAGAAAGCTGAGAAAGCTGAGAAAGCTGAGAAAGCTGAGAAAGCTGATAAGGCCAAGAAGGCTAAGAAAGCTAAGGCTGAAAAAGTTGACAAGGCGGACAAGGCTGATAGCCAAGCTGACAGCCAGCAAGCCTGACTTCGATAAGAGCAGATGCGAATACGGGCCCTGCCCCTCTGATATGACGACAAGGAATATGCTCAGAACTATGTCTTATCCAGCCGACTACAGTGTCCCAAGCGTGTCAGCCAGTGGGCTGGTCCCGATCGTTGTGGAACAAACAGCCCGCGGTGAGCGTTCCTATGACATCTACTCCCGCCTGCTGAAAGAACGGGTCATCTTTCTCGTAGGGCAGGTCGAAGATCACATGGCCAACCTGATTGTGGCGCAGATGTTGTTTCTGGAGGCAGAAAATCCAGACAAAGACATCCATCTGTACATTAACTCCCCGGGTGGCTCTGTGACAGCTGGCATGGCCATCTATGACACCATGCAATTTATCAAGCCCAGTGTCTGCACTTACTGTATAGGCCAGGCGGCCAGTATGGGAGCACTTCTTCTGGCTGCGGGGGCCCCTGAAAAACGCTTCTGCCTTCCACACTCCAGGGTTATGATTCATCAGCCTTTGGGCGGGTTCCAGGGCCAGGCGTCTGACATAGAAATACATGCCCGCGAAATTCTGGCCATCAAGCAAAAACTGAACAAGGTACTGGCCAGCCACACGGGCCAATCGCTGAAAGTCATCGAAAGGGATACAGACCGCGATAACTTTTTGTCTGCGGAAGAGGCTGTAAAATACGGTCTGGTGGATAAAGTTATGGACAAACGTGTTATTGACAAGAAAGAATAGAGTCTTGCAGTGCCGCCGTTTTACGGCGGCTGTTCATGAGTTGCAGTCAACTGACTTGAAGGGCCTCCTTGAAAAATTGCGCAAAAGGCTACATCTTGTCCTGATGAATCGCAGCGTCTCCTGGACGGAGGGGCTGCGCGTTCTGTTGTGTCGGTTTTCGACCGACGTCATTGTCTGCGTCCTTGAGTCGAAAATTTTTGACTGTTTTTCCAGACAGTCCCGTATATACCATCAGGGGATTGCTCATGACTGACAAAACAAGTGGAAAAGGGCAGCGAGAAAATGGCAGCAAGCTGCTCTACTGTTCTTTCTGTGGAAAGAGCCAGCATGAAGTGTGCAAGCTGATTGCAGGGCCCTCCGTTTTTATCTGCGGTGAGTGTGTTGATCTGTGCAACGACATCATTCGCGAGGAAGTGCGCGAACAGGCGGCTGAGCAGGCCAAAGACAAGCTTCCTGTTCCCAAAGAGATAAAGGAAACGCTTGACCAGTACGTGATCGGGCAGCAGCGGGCCAAGAAGGTTCTTTCTGTTGCTGTGTACAATCACTACAAACGTTTGCAGGCGCGTGAGGAGCTGCCTCCGCTGGATGCCAAGCAGGGCAAAAATGGCAAGGCTCAGGAAGTTGAGCTCGGAAAGAGCAATATCTTGCTGATAGGTCCGACCGGCTCGGGAAAGACACTCCTGGCCGAGACTTTGGCCCGTCTGCTTGATGTTCCTTTCACTATTGCTGACGCGACCACCCTTACGGAAGCAGGGTATGTGGGCGAGGATGTTGAAAACATCATTCAGAAGCTGTTGCAAAAATGTGAGTACGATGTAGAAAAAGCCCAGAGAGGCATTGTTTACATTGATGAAATTGACAAAATTTCTCGCAAGGCGGACAACCCTTCGATAACGCGGGACGTTTCTGGAGAAGGTGTCCAGCAAGCGCTCCTGAAATTGATAGAGGGCACAGTTGCTTCCGTTCCTCCACAGGGGGGGCGCAAGCACCCGCAGCAGGAGTTTCTTCAGGTCGACACGAGCAATATTCTCTTCGTCTGCGGTGGGGCGTTTGCGGGCCTTGAAAAAGTTATCCGGGAACGTACCGACAAGGGAGGCATTGGGTTTACGGCCGACGTCCACAGTCAGGAGAATGATCACAGTGCGGCCGAAGCTTTCAAGGAAGTCGAACCGGAGGACCTTGTGAAATTTGGTCTTATACCCGAGTTCGTTGGCCGCCTTCCCGTTGTGGCTACTTTGGAGGAGCTGGATGCTGAGGCACTGGTTCGTATTCTTGTCGAGCCAAGGAATGCGCTGACGAAGCAGTATAGCCGTCTTTTGAAGATGGAAAATGTAGAGGTGGATTTTCGCAAGGACGCACTTGAAGAAGTCGCCAGGCAAGCTATGGAGCGAAAAACAGGAGCCAGAGGCTTGCGCTCAATACTGGAGAATATTCTTCTGGAAACCATGTACGAGATACCATCAGATAAGGCAATCACCAAAATTGCTGTTGATGCCAGCGTTATTCGGGGTGAGTCAGAACCTCTGCTGATTTATGAAAACAAGCCCAAGTCTGCTCGCTCCAGTCCTCGTGTTGCGGAGGACAAAGGGCGTTGACCTTCTGTTTGAGATGTTTTGTGTGTCTCTTTCTGGTGGGCAGTCTGCGGGGTGATACCTCTCGCAGCCAGTGAGAAAATCGTCTGGGGCGATTTTTCTTGTTGGAAGAATTGATTGTCTGTCGTTACGGTCCTGGCCTTTTTGTGTGATGTGGTAAGGAGTGGCTTGGCTTTTCCTTATGTAAGCTTTGGGGTAGAGAGCTGGATTCCTTCTCCCCTCCCAGGGGAGAGCGAGAATTGTGATAGCCTGAGGGGTCGGGTCCCCGCTGAGCTGTCCGTTTGGAAAGGGTGGGTCTCTTTGGTTGCTGGGGCTAGCCCATCCTTGATGGGCGGGTTGCGGGTGCGGGCACTTTTTTCATTAAGGCACCGTTTCCGCAAATAGAGTTGAAGCTTCATCGGGTGTGGCTGCGTTGCTGCGCTGCGTTGTTTTGATTGGAACTTGGGGGGGGCAAGGCGACCGCTGGTCGCTGTTGCTTCAAGCCTGTCACCGTCTTGTGCCGCCTGGCTGCGGCGCTGGATGTTGACGATGTCTTTCAACCTCTTGTTTGCGGTATCTGTAGCCCTCTCTCCAGTGTCAGACAAGGTGTGGTTGCGATCTGACGTGGGCTGACCTGACCTGCGTCAGCGTTCTTGCGAAGGCGAAAGTCTGTGTTGCATCCCGCCTGCCCCTCTTCACTTTCATTCGTCATTCCTGCGCCCTTGTCATTCCCGCGAAGGCGGGAATCCATGTGGCACCCCCTTTCGTCATCCTCCTCCGTTGTTCTTGCGAAGGCGAGAGTCCGTGTTGCACCGCCGCTCGTCCCTCTTCACTTTCATTCGTCATTCCTGCGCCCTTGTCATTCCCGTGAAGGCGAGAATCCATGCGGCACCGCTGTTCATACAACCTTATATTCATTCGTTATTCCTGTGTCCTCGTCATTCCCGCGAAGGCGAGAATCCATGCGGCACCACCATTCGTCATCCCTCCTCCTTCATTCTCACAAAGGCGGGGTCCATGCGGCACCGCTGCTCATACTGCCTTATCTTCATTCGTTATTCCTGCGCTCTGTCATTCCCGCGAAAGTGAGAATCCATGCGGCACCACCGTTTGCCATCGTTCCTCCGTCATTCTCACGAAGACGGGACTCATGCGGCACCGCTGTTCATACAGCCTTATCTTCATTCGTTATTCCTGCTCCCCTGTCATCCCCGTGAAGGCGGGAATCCATGTGGCACCGCCGTTTGTCGTTCGTCCCACCTGACGTTCATTCGTCATCTCTCCCTCCGCCATTCTCACCAAGGCGGAATCCATGCAGCACCGCTGTTCATACAATCTCACCTTATTTGTCCTCTCGGTGACTATGGTTTCTTCCCTGTTGCCTGGCCACTACAGGGATCGGCCGGGTTACTCAAGAGGACATCTCAACTGGTGATTTTGGGACATGAAGGACTGGCGTTAACAGACTATGCCATTCCCTTCTGGTGGTGATTTATGACGAACTCTGACGGGCACCTGTGCCCTCAATGACAACAATATACGTGGGCGAACCAGGTAGGACGTATCAGGCGTGGATAAAATCTGCGAAAACCTTGTCTAACGTCTGAACTCTGTGGAAGCCAGCACCTGAGGGCATGGTCGCAAAATACGCAGCTTCCTTGTGACAACCACATAAAGGACAAAAAGGAATGTTCAATAACATGAAAATTCAAACCTTCCTTTCCTGCATTTGCAGTCTGCTGATGAGTACCACATGCGCTGCGATCTGGCCCTTTTCCAGTCCGGAAGATGCGTATCGGCATCTGATGCCTATGGGTGAAAACTTTCCCGGTTTCCCTTCGGCCGATGCCGAACGCGTCTCCCGGACCATACACGTCTGCCAGCCCCCCAGGGACTTTGCACCTCTACGCCTGAGCATACCGCCCATGCACTGGCAAAGCACTGGACTTTATCGTGTTCCGGGAGAACCCGTGACCGTCATGATGCATTCTGCCAGTGGCAATCTACCTGCCTCGGAAAGGCCGTTTCTAAGGATTGGAGCACATGTCAAATCATTATCCAAAGGCTGGCCTGCAACACGTGTATCCCATGCATCAGATGGGTTCAGATTGCAAGAAGGAACACAGCAGCAGGATCGCGGCGTTACTTCCGGTTTGATTTACATTCAATTCGTTGCAACGGGAGCTGAGGAAGTTGACATCAGCATTTCAGGTGCTGTCAAAGCTCCCTGGTTTAAACTCGGAAGAGACAGCCTGAAACAGTGGCAAAATGACATCCGGCATTATCCGGCTCCCTGGGCCGAACTGGAAGGAAAGCATGCCATATTGACGCTACCTTCGGTCATGATACGAGATCTTGATGATCCCGCCGAGGTAATCGGTTTTTACGACAAGATCGTGGAGGATGTCAATGCATTGGTAGGATTGCATGAAAATGCGGATGATCAACGTGACCGCGCACCTGATTTGCCTTTTCGCTTTGTGCTGGATTCAGCCTTTCCCCATGCTAATGTCCTCGCCACTTCGGGTTTTCCCATTACTCTCAACTGGATTGGCTACGGCGATCCCTTCGTATGGTTGACGCCAGGAGATCAACAAGTGCGTTCGGTTCTCCTTCATGAGTTAGGCCACTGCTACGAGTCTGACAACCGGCTTGTTGAGCCACCTGGAGCCGAAGAAGCTTTTGCCAATTTGATCGAGTACGGCTACCAATCTCGTGAGGGTTACTGGTTCCTCGCCCAGCGACCCGCCAAAGTCCTCTTTAATAACTACGGTGACTTTTTATATAGTTATTTCACGATCCTTGCGCATCCATTATTTTGGGCTTCTACTTATCTAATGCCTGAATGGTTCGACAGTAGAATCTGGGTAGACGGAGGTTATGTTTCATGGATGCCCAAAAATGCTTTTATGATTCAGCTGGTCATTCATTTGTCTCATGAATTCATCGCCGATTTCTATCGCGAATTCCGTCACACGCCTTCTAATGAGCTGCCTGATGCAAAAGATCCACAAGCAAAAACAGATTATTTTTTCGAGACTCTGTGCAAAGTCACGCAGCAAGATTTAACAAGATTTTTTGAAAACTGGTTTGTGCCTGTCAGCAAAGAGGCTTATCAACGGGTTTCTGAAAAAAGTTACCCCATTCCTGCCTGGCTTCTTCATGACGAACTTCAATGACAACAGCACGCGAGGGCGTATCAGACGTGGATAGAATCTGCGAAAACCTTGTTCAACGTCCGACCTCTGTGGACAGGGTTTGCGCACCAGTTACAAATGCCTTGCGTCGCTTTGCCATATAGTTGTTGCTCCAGCCAGCCTTCTTCTGCTTGCCCTTGATACTGCGCTTGCTGGTCTTACAAGCTGCAGGATATTCAAGGCGATACGACGAATAGAAGAGAGATTTTCCGCAGCATTTTCGTTCTTGATCTGACAGGCATCCTTTGTGTTAGCGCCAGTTAGGAATGTCCTCATTTCATCAGTTTGAGGTGCCCGGTTTTCACCCAGCGGGTGAAGTACTCCTGAAAGTTGTCGGGATCCAACAAACACAAGATTCGGTAAAACGTGTCGTGAGAGGGTATACCGCGCGGCAGCTCCCGAAATGTTCGAAGCCAGTCTTTTTTTTCCTTCCCAAACTCTTCCATATCCTGCCAAGTGTCAGCGTTGGCGATAATGACACAGGCCGCTATAACAAGTATGTCTGTGAAGTTATGCTGACAGGACGCGGCGCACATCTTCGAGGGTTGCGATGAATGTGGTCAGGGGATCTGGCTTGTGTGTCATAAAAAAGCAACCATTTTATCCGCACTCTGACCGTGATCAGCTGGTGCGTAAGCCCTGCTGTTGAAGTCAGCACCTGAGGGATGGTCGCAGAAACCGATCCGGGCAGAGTCCCCTGTGACAGTCATATAAAGGAAAAATAAAGGAGAAAAAGAAATGTTCAATAACATGAAAATTCAAAGCCTCCTTTCCTGCATTTGCAGTCTGCTGATGAGTACCACATGCGCTGCCACATGCGCCGCCTTATGGCCCTTTTCGAGTCCGGAAGATGCGTATCGGCATTTGATGCCTATGGGTGAAAACTTCCCCGGTTTCCCTTCGACCGATGCCGAGCGCGTATCCCGGACCATACACGTCTGCCAACACCCCAGGGACTTTTCGTCTCTACGCCTGCGCATTCCGCCAAGGCACTGGCAAAGCACGGGACTTTATCGTGTTCCGGGAGAACCCGTGACCGTCACTATGCATTCCGCCAGTGGCAATCTATCTTTCCGGGAAAGACCGTTTTTAAGGATTGGAGCACATGTCCAATCCTTATCAAAAGGCTGGCCTGCAACACGTGTATCCTGTGCATCATATAGGTTCAGATTGCAAGAAGGAACACAGCAGCAGGATCACGACGTTACTTCCGGTTTGATTTACATCCAGTTTGTTGCAACGGGAGCTGAGGAAGTTGACATCAGCATTTCAGGTGCTGTCAAAGCTCCCTGGTTTAAACTCGGAAGAGACAGCCTGAAACAGTGGCAAAACGACATCCGCTATTATCCAGGTCCCTGGGCCGAACTGGAAGGAAAGCATGCCATATTGACGCTACCTTCGGTCATGATACGAGATCTTGATGATCCCGCCGCGGTAATCGGTTTTTACGACAAGATCGTGGAGGATGTTAATGCATTGGTAGGATTGTATGAAAATGCAGATGATCAATGCGACCGCGCACCTGATTTGCCTTTTCGCTTTGTTCTGGATTCAGCCTTCCCCCATATTAATATGCTCGCCACTTCGAATTTTCCCATCAATCTCAACTGGATTGGCCACGGCGATCCCTTCGTATGGTTGACGCCAGGAGATCCACAGGTGCGTGCGGTTCTGCTTCATGAGTTAGGCCACAACTACGAGCCTGATGACAGGATTGCTGAACCACCTGGAGCCCAGGAAGCTTTTGCCAATTTGATCGAGTACGGTTACCAATCTCGTGAGGGTTACTGGTTCCTCGCCCAGCGACACTGCAAAAACCTCTTCTATAAGTACGATGACGCTTTATATAGTTATTTCCCGATCCTTATGCATCCATTATTTGTTGCGTCTGCTTATTTCACTCCTGCAAGGTACGACCGCAGAATCTGGGTAGACGGAGGCTATGTTTCATGGATGCCCAAAAATGCTTTTATGATTCACCTCACCCTTCATTTGTCTTATGACTTCATCGCTGATTTCTATCGCGAATTCCGTCACACGCCGTCAAATGAGCTGCCTGATGTACAGGATCCACAAGCAAAAACAGATTATTTTTTCGAAACTCTGTGCAAAAGCACGCAGCAAGATTTAACAAGATTTTTCGAAAGCTGGTCTGTGCCTGTCAGCAAAGAGGCTTATCAAAGGGTTTCCGAAAAAAGCTACCCCATTCCTGCCTGGCTTCTTCATGACGAACTCTGACGGGTGCCTGTACCTCAATGACAACAGCACAGGTGGGCGAACTGGATTGGGTGTTCAAGCGTTACCAGAATAGGCAGCCTACCCATATTTGTTGTGAACGGAGCTCTTGTCAAAAAGAATTACAGGCTGGACCGAGCTTCCATGAGGCTATGCGGGATAGAAAAGCTTTGGAGCAGCAGGAGGCTTTCCTTCGGAAGTTCCACTGTCAGGAACACCGTCCAATGCAAATATCCGCATTTCTCAGTTCAAGACGCAGTGGGGCGGGGCGCCGCAGCCCGGCGTGAAGACGGGGACGGCCTCCAACAACAAACCAACTTGCCCCATGGGGGGAGAAGCTGGTCAATCCCGACCTTTTCCCTTTATCCACAGCAACAGGTTACAGAACCATGTTTTTATATCCTCTGCGATGGACGTCATCAGTAATCTGATATGCCTGAACCTGGGAGAGCTTCTGTCCATGTACTTTTCCAGCTGTTCCACCTTGGTGTGCTGCATGCTCATGCGCTCCTGCTCCAGCTCGTCCTCGAGTTGATGGAGCTTGGCGCGGGTCTCTCTGATTTTTATCTTGAGAGTCTTGCGATTCGTTTTGTATTCCTTCATTGACAGGCTCATGATGGGCTCCCGTGTCAAGATGTCAGTGCTATCAGAACGGACGGCAGAATAAAGAATACCCCCAGAACATAGACAAAAATAACCCATTTGTGGCGGCTGGCTGTTCTGGCAAAGCTGCGCGCCATCCGGGGTGGAATGTAGCGCAGCTGCGGCACACTGTAGATAAGAATGACCGCCGACAGATTAAACAGCATGTGTACCAGTGCAATCTGCATGGCAAAGTAGCTCAAGGGACCCGTTACCGCCGTAGCTGCCAGAAGAGCCGTCACGCAAGTTCCTATATTGGCACCCAGGGTAAAGGGATAGATCTCCTTGATTTTGAAGAGCCCATTGCCCGCCAGTGGCACGACAAGACTGGTGGTAGTCGATGAAGATTGCACGGCGATTGTCATGAGAATGCCTGAACTTATGCCAGTAAAAGGACCTCGGCCTATAGCCTTGTGCAAAATGCGCTTGGCGCGTCCAACCATCAACACCTTGAGCACTTTTCCCAGAACAATAATGGAAAGAAAGATCAGGAGCAGGCCCAGCAGTATCAATGCCAGGTCGCTGATAACCTCCGGCAAGGAGGAGCAAAGTTGCTTGGCACTGCCAATCACGGGAGCTGTGATGACATGCACAGGATTGATGTGGAGGTCTGGCGCATCGCTATGATGCAGCTGAAGGCTGAGATAGCCCGCAGTCTTGGCCAGATACCCCGTCCACATTTCCAGCGGAAGGAAAATGAGTATGGCGATCAGATTGAAAAAGTCATGGACGGTCGCGGCGGCAAAGGCACGACGGAACTCTTTCCTTTTTCCTATATGACCCAGACTCACCAGGGTGTTGGTCACAGTGGTTCCCAGGTTGGCTCCCATAATCATGGGGATGGCCGTGTGTACCGGAAGGCCGCCAGCAACAAGGCCGACAATCACAGAGGTGACTGTACTGGAAGATTGAACCAGGGCTGTAGCAAAGGCTCCAATGACCAGCCCCATGATGGGATTGTCTGCAAAGGCAAAGAGCTGCCGTGCCCCCTGGGCGCCGCCTGCTGCAAGCTCGAATCCTTCGCCAATCATGCTGACAGCAACCAGCAGAAGATAAACCATCAGGACCGCTGCCAGCCAGCGCCAGGCTATGGCACCGGCTGATAGCGGGCGACTGTGGCGTGTCATCATAATTACCCCTTCGACTCAATGTGAGGTTTGCGTTCCGGCATCAGCATGGGTGGTTGGTTTACTGTTGCACCTGAATTTGACGGCAGACTTTGAGCGTGTCAGCCACGAGAAAGGCAACTTCCAGTGACTGGTTGGCGTTCAGGCGTGGGTCACAGTGAGTACGGTAGCATTTCCCCAATAGATCAGGGCTGATAAGGGGAGTGCCGCCGAGGCACTCTGTCACGTTCTGGCCTGTCATTTCCAGGTGAATACCTCCGACACGGGTTCCCTCTGCCTGGTGTATGGCGAAAAAACTGCGGATTTCACGCAGGATGCAGTCAAGATTCCGGGTCTTGTATCCGTTGACTGTTACCGTGTTGCCGTGCATGGGATCCGAACTCCATATCAGCTGACGCCCTTCCTTTTGAACGGCACGGATCAGGGCGGGGAGCTTTTCTTCAACCTGCTGGGCCCCCATGCGCACAATGAGGGTAATACGTCCGGGTTCATTGTCCGGGTTGAGTTTGTCCAGTAGTGAAATCAGATCATCAGGTTCCAGTGTGGGCCCCACTTTGATACCCAGTGGATTGGATATGCCCCGGGCAAACTCTACGTGAGCACCCTCGCACAGGCGGGTGCGGTCACCGATCCAGAGCATATGAGCAGACAGATCATACCAGTGGTCGCCTTCTGCGTCCTGGTGTGTCAGAGCCTGTTCATAAGGGAGAAGCAGGGCCTCGTGGGACGTATAGAGACGTGTCTTTTTCAGCGTTTCACTATTTGATGTATCGAAGCCACACGCACGCATAAAACCCATTGTCTCGTCGATGCGTGCCGCCAGCTGACGGTAGTCGTGAGCTGCCGGGGTGGCACGCACAAAATCCAGATTCCAGGCCTGTACCCGTTCCAGTGAAGCATCACCACCCTGCGCCAGCGCGTGCAGCAAGTTGAGGGTGGCAGCGGACTGGTAATAAGCGCCAAGCATGCGTTCCGGGTCGGGCTGTCGCGCTTCCAGCGTGCGTTTTGTATCGTTTACTATGTCCCCTCTGTAGACGGGGATTTCCAATCCTTCATGCTGTTCTGTTTCCGCAGAGCGGGGCTTGGCGAACTGGCCTGCCATGCGTCCGACCTTGACAACGTGGCAGGACGAGCCGAAGGTGAGCACAACGGCCATCTGCATGAGAACCCGGAAAGTGTCTCGCACGGTGTTTGTACTGAATTCAGCGAAGCTTTCCGCGCAGTCGCCGCCTTGTAACAAAAAGGCCTGTCCCAGGTTAACCCGGGAAAGTTCCTTTTTCAGGGTCAGCACTTCATCGACGCAAACCAGAGGAGGGAGAGAAGCCAGCCTGGCCTCAACCTGGCTCAGGTGCTCGCTATCCGGATACACGGGCATTTGCCGCGCAGGGCAACTGCGCCAACTGGCTGGAGACCATGAGGACATCAAGTCGTTACTCCGTTGTGTTAGCAAAAAAGATGATCACCTTAATCACCCACTATCTGAAAGACAAGGCCGACGAATGCTTGAATCAAAGTCGTCGCTGTCGGCCTTCCGTGTAATGTTGGATTTCGACCAGGCCCCAATAGTTCCGAAGTAGTTCCGAAGTAGTTCCGAAGTGGGTGTGCCGACCCTGCCAGGAGCCGTGCGACGGGAGGCGCAGGACTTGGTGCCAGCTTTGGGACGGCCCATTTGCACTGCTGCGGGAAAGCCGGGTGTGGCTACACATTTTGTTGCTGTCGGGCTCGTGACGCAGGGGCGCTGTCAGGGTGCCATTGTCGACTCAGGCTCAGTAGAAAATCTACCGGAGGCAGGGTTCTGTCCTTCTCATGAAGATTCGCCGCATTTGAAAAAGTGGAGCTGGGATGGCGGCTGGAATCGATTCCATGTTCTATACTCTGCCCTCCGCCCGGGCTGCTGACTGTTTGGTTGGCGTTGGCTCTGTACGGAGGCGGTACCGCACGTTGGCGCAACTGGAGGCGGCTGTTGGCCGGAGCTGGCTCCAGCTGAGCGGGCTGTGGTCTGGTAATTGGGGTCTGGTAATTGCGGTCTGGTAATTGGGGTCTGGTAATAGAGCCAAGGGGTACGCGGGAGGTAAATGACGACGGCGTGGTCAGTGCGAGTGATTGGTGCGCCGTGTGTCTTGCTGATCAGGGGCAGTGGCCTTTGGGAGCTGCGGCTGGCTGATGTGCGGATTGCCTTTCTTGGTTGTGCTCGCAGCCTCGCTCGTAGGCCTGCGTTGCCCTCGACAGACTGCAGCAAAGACAGGCTCGAACAAAAAAAGACAAGCTCGAACAAAAGCAGACCCGAACAAAGACACACTCCAGCACAGACACACTCCAGCACAGACGGACTCCAGCACAGACAGACTCCAGCACAGACGGACTCCAGCACAGACAGACTCCAGCACAGACGGACTCCAGCGCAGACAGACTTCAGCACAGACAGACTCCAGCAAAGGCAGACTCCAGCAAAGGCAGACTCGAACAAAACAGACCCGAGCAAAGACAAACTCGAACAAAGACAAACTCGAACAAAAAGAAGTGCCGTCAGTGAGGTGCTGCGGAGGGCGTCGGGGCCGGGGTTCGGAAACCTGAGAGCATTGGCTCGAGCAGGTTATCTGCCTGCCAGATCTGAGATCTGAGATCTGTCTGTGGCGGAGGTGGTCCGTGCTAGCTGTGGCCTTCGTGCTGGTGAAGACGGCGGGGGCCCGGCCAGAGGTCTACTTGTTGCCAAGTGGAGCAGGTGACAGGTTCTTGTTTGCCAAGGAAACAAATGTGTCGGCGGTGTTGTCTTGTCCTTGTTTACGGAGTGGACGCGTGGTCAGCTGCCCGGCTGCCAATGCTGTCATCAAACCCGGAAAGAGCTGTGCGGGCCCCGACTGGGCTTTGTTGGCATGGTCTGGAGCAGCTCGTTCAGGCTGACCCAGTGATGCTTGCAGCCGTTTTCTCGACGTAGGACGTAGGACGTAGAAAGTGAGGTGAAAGAGAACTATTTCAGTGAAAAATGAATCAAACCTATGTGTGAAGTAATGAAAAATCTTGGAGACGTGTGAACACACCCTCATGGCGGGGTGTGCAGTGCGCGAACCTGTTGGGAGGTGTTTATCATGTTGGGACATGTATGGGGGATGCTTTCTCATCCGCATCGTGAATGGGAAAAAGTCAATCTGGAGATCAAGGATGAGGGGCACGGATACATTTGGCATTTGCTGGTGCTATCGGCCATACCGGGCTTGGCCTCCTTGGTGGGAGCTACCCAAGTGGGGTGGTCTCCGCTGGGACTTGATCCCGTCAAGCTTACTTTTGCCAGTGCTTTGCTAATGAGTGGACTGTCTTATGTATCCATTATTATGGCAATTGTTGCCATGGGGATGCTGGCTTACTGGATGACTGTGACTTTCGGTAGTGAGGCTTCCCGGCAGCGTTGCATTATTTTTGCGGCCTACGTCGGGACGCCGTTGTACCTGTGTGGTCTGCTGGCGTTGTATCCCTCGCTACCTCTGACATTGTGTGGAATTTTGGCGGGCATTGGCTATGCGGTATACCTGCTGTTCATAGGCATGCCTCACGTGATGGGGATTTCTTTTGAGAGGGGGTTCATTTTTTCTTCGGCTCTCGTATGTGCGGGGCTCGTTATGCTGGTGTGCATGAAAGTGGGATCAGTCCTGCTGTGGGAATTTGGCGGGGGGCCTGTTTTTTTTCACTAGGAAAGGGAGCATTCGTTCGGGATTATCAAATGCCAGTTTGGCTTTGCCAAAGCCCTCTATAGGGGGCTAGGGAAGGTGCGAACAAGTCCGCCTGTGCCAGCTGCAACCCTTGATTTCAGTGGATTCCCTTGATATCAGTGGTTTCTTTATCTGGAACAAGAGACTTGTTCACGGCTTCCTGGACTTCCCTGGAAATCTTGAGGCTTGGCCTGTCATTGATGCGGACTTGTTGGGGCTTCGGGCGGAGTTTCCAGCTGAGATCGTCATTGAGGATGAGGGCTCTGGTCACGGGAAATACGGTTGAGCCAGTGTGGTGTCTCCTGATCCAAAAAACTTTCTTCTGAGAACATATGGGTCTTTAAAAAATAACGCTTCAACCCAGTCCGACCCAGAATAGGGGGACAAATATTATGTGGCCGAACCTTTGACGAAGCCGGTGCATGGAGGAGTTCATACTGCCAACATTTGTCGTGAACAGAGCCAGGATGAGGCGGAGCGTCGCAGATCCGTAGTGTCAGCGTTCGGAAGCGGAATAAGAGCGACAATGGACGAATGTGTCAAGCATTCAGAAAACCCCCAACAGTCGCTGGTGGCTTCGAGCACCATTTTTGCCCTTCCAACAGTGGAGAAGCTCGCGAAGCATCCCGATGCCAGATGTCCACCAGATGTCCAGGTGTCCAGGTGCCCAGATGTCCAGATGTCCAGATGTCCAGATGTCCAGATGTCCAGATGTCCAGATGTCCAGATGTCCAGATGTCCAGATGTCCAGATGTCCAGATGTCC